>Ga0126337_10000972_pt1 | contig 16342 bp, 13 predicted proteins | sample DipCmetagenome_FD_92527 | JGI IMG/M metagenome (GOLD analysis project Ga0126337, IMG submission 92527) | Coral microbial communities from La Bocana,Puerto Morelos, Mexico - Diploria C A metagenome | ecosystem: Host-associated > Invertebrates > Cnidaria > Coral | place: La Bocana,Puerto Morelos... | reverse complement strand
ATCCCATTTTTGAGGAGCTCTGTTTTAAAAATGTCTCAGTAGAGGATGCTCCTAGAACCCCCTACATGCAGGGGACTGCCTTCAGTGGTTGGTATCTCAAACCCTCATCTTAAAATCCTGTATCTGCCCTAGATAGACCTGCCATGAATCTAAATCATTGTATTAGAATACATGTACTTGTCACCAGTCTAAAATAAAAAAAAAAATGCTTGATAGCCAATATGAAGTTGTAAAAAAGAGGAAAACTGTCAAAAGTTTAATTGTTACAGCAGTGATCATTGCAACCAAGTAAATAATAAGTTGCCTTGTCAACTGATGTATTGTCATATTCAAATTAGTATTTTTACAACAGTTTGAAAAACCGCAACAAATGTAGTTCTCATTATTTCCGTTTCTTTCAGCTCCTTTGCACGTTTTGTTCCCCTTTTACTTTAACAGCTTATAAAGATTCTGATCATTAGGTCCCTTCAGGGGTTCATAGACAGACTCTCTCTGTGACCCAGGTCTGTGTATTGAGGCATACGGTTCATCAAAATCAAGGCTCTGTTCATAGGCTGGATTATCATGGGCATCTGGAGGGGAGGACCCAATTGGAGCATTAAATCCAACATCATTCTTGTTTGGTCCAAAATCAAGGCTCCCTTCATAGGATGGGTTGCCATAGGTATCTGGAGAAGAGGACCCTTTTAGAGCATCAGAGCAAACACCATTCTTACTTGGTCCAAAATCAGGGCTCTCTTCATAGGCTGGGTTGTCATGGGCATCTTGAGAGGTGGACCCATTTGGAGCATTGTAGCCAAGGCCATTCTTATTACGTCCATCTGAACCTGGCCCCTCCACAACATTATATAAGGGCTCATTACTAAAACCATGAGAATCCTGTGCTCCTTGGTGACTGCTCTTGTCAGCATCAGAGCTCTCTACCACATTATAGAGAGGTTCCTGTGGGTCCTGCTCGGATCCAGGCCCTTCAAGTACATTGTACAGAGAATCACCAACATCTGGGACCTCATAATTTTCTTCTGTATCATCCAGCACATTATAAACTGGGTCTTGTGTGCCCTCCTGACTATCATGATCTTGAGGCCCATTCACTTTCACTGGCATGGTAGCTTGCTCTGTGTCAGGTTGCTCAATAACATTATAGACTGGTTCTTCTGTAACTTTAGGTCTTTTGCTTGGTGGTCCAGTTACACCAGGGTTTGATTTTGGAGTTGGTTTTCCTGTGTCAGGCGGTCCTTTTGTCAAACTCTGGTAAACAGGACTACCTGGTACTTTTTTGTCCAGACTTTGGTAAGCACTGTAGTTGTCATAATCATTGTCGTCAGGATTGCTGTATATTGCTGCTCCACTCATTTTTCCTAGTGGAAAAAACAAGAAAAACAACCAAGAGCGATCAGCAGCTTGATTAAATTGTCAATACAGCTTGCTGTGCAAATGTTGCATGCAAGCCTATGGGAGGCCACTGCTAGTTATGTAACATAATTATATCTATTTGATCATATTTTTTTTTTGACCATAAAAGTTTTTATGAAATTTATGTGCTTGAAAGTATGTCCATATTTTTTATTGTGATCAACTCAGCCCCAATCATGGGGGTTCCATTCCAGGCTATAACTACATGTATGAAATAACTGATTAAGGATGTTCACGCCAATTGTTTCTGCGCATCCTTACTGTGCACGAACTTCACATGCCACGTCATGCATTGAGCACGCGCTAAGTAGTTAAGTGAACAATAATAGGGCAAATGGCCATTGCTATGACTTTGCATGGATTTTTAACGATCATGGAGGTCCGGTGACCCCCATTTTTTTTTCGATGGATCATTTTCTCTACCGATTTTCTACGTTTTGCGAAAAAATGAAAAAATCTATCGAGTAGAAGTTTTAATTTTTTGGAAAACGTTCTATCGAATTCCGTTCATTTGACCTCTTGGTTTAGCTGTGCGGCAGTTTAAAATACCTCTTTAAGGGTTAAGGTTTGTGAAAAATGATGGGAATATTTAAAATTGTTAACACCACAGATTTGCTAATACTAAATATTACTAGAATAGTTTGCCTCTGTTGACTTAGCTTTGATATTTTAACCTAAAAACCCTGGAGACCATTCTGAATTACGCACACCAATTTATCAAAATCACACTGGTTTTCCACAGGCCTTATCTCTCAAACGAAGACGGTGACCCCCAATTTTTATTTCATTTCTGAAACAAGTAAATCATTATCTGTCCACACTAGAAGTTTTAAAAAATCTATCGAGTAGAAAGTTTTCACGCGAACGTCCTTAAATGTCAGTCACAAGTCATTATATCTTACCATTGTCAGTTACAAGGTCCTGATATGTTGGTTGATCATCTTTTTCCATTGAAGTCGTGACTGAGTTTTCTGATGCTGAACTAAGTGGAATGTCTGAACTCTCATACACAGGGTTCTTAACTAAATCATTAACAAAGTATATTTTAATATTTTAAGAAATAAATAAATGTCACCTTTAGCTAGTAACTAGTAGTCCTTGTCAGAGCACAAGGCACAGAAATGGCATCACATCCACTGCAAAATTAATGTAACATTCCCATACAAACTTCCAAATTTTAAAGCAAAATAACAGGGAATCTCTTGAATGTCAAGATCAATTTTGTTATTAGAGTTGAACCTTCACTAAACAGACACCTCTTGTAGGTAGACACCATCCATATTAAGCATGCATTTGGTCATGGTCTGAGCTGTAGAGGTTTCACATTAAAAGAAAAATACCTTTAAAGTACCTTCTTTGTATTTTTACATTGTTTGTATAAGGATTTTAGTTTAATTAGTAAATCTTATATTAAGAACACAAATAATCTAAAAGGTGTCAAGTGTCTTCTACCTCTACGATAAGTAACATATTAAATAAGTATGCTTCAAATTGATACTAAATTAATACTAAAATGTACCTTGCAGTTTAGTTGATTTGTCCTTCTCTTCCCTGGGAAATGAATTTCACACTTGTCAAGCCAATAAAATATCATTTTATTTATTGAAAATCATGAAGGAGACAGTGCTTAAAATAGACTTGATTTGACTGACATTGCTGAAAATACCCTAACAGGAAAGTAAAGAACCAGCACTCAAATCAGACAAATTGCACTGGTTTTATCTATCAGCCTGAAATAGCATTGCATAGAATAGCTATAAAGGCACTTTAAGACAACACAATCTAGAACATACAAATAAAAGGCAATGAAACAAATTCAATCAAAATATAGCTGTTCCCAAAGCCAAGGCAATTCAAAGTCGTGTTCGTTATCTAACATATATAAAATCAACAAGGAAGATTTCCTTAATAGATTTTGATAAATGGTATTGTGGAAGCATTTAAATTCACCAAAATCCAATTACAATGAGAACACAGAATAGTGAAACCTACGGCAACTGAATGGAAAGAAACCAAAGAAAGATCAAGCACAAAGGCTAACTCACAAAGCCTGTTCACATGCTCACAGGTTTGTCACATGTCTTACTCTTAGTAATGGCACCAGTTTTCTGCCATGACATGCCCCTGCAAAAATCAAGCAAGGTGGCCATTTTGTTGTCCTTACAGGAATGCAAATTTTCTGCATGTTACCATGCACAAAGTAGCCAAATCAGGAAAGTTACACTGGACAGAAGCAGCTTGCGTTCTCCTAACGCAAAAAGCTACAACTAAACCTGTGAATTTGATCACTCACCTGAACACCCATTTCAGTGCTATTTAAGGTTTTAAATAAAACTGCAATTTAATATTTATTAAGTACTTCAATAACAGGCTACAAGATATATGGTAATTGAACTAGAACCAGGGGAAATGTTGGCAAACTTCAACAACAAGACTAATACTACCCCAAAACAGACCACGTTAAACAGGCTAGACAAATATAAAGTTCAATAATAATTTTGTTTCTATTCAAAGTATTTACTAGGTAATCATATGATTGCAAGGTTAGTTAAGGATTTACACTACATAGATTTCAAAATTCTCTTCCAGAATTGCATGACCCTTTTGCCAAGTGCATTAATTAATCATGTCCCTGTGACCATTCTCAGTATAACATGTCCATTAAAGCAATTCAAGGATTTAGCTAACTTTTCTAGGATGCTTTATACGATCAGTCCATCCTAGAGGTCAGGTCCATAATAATTGTGGACTGAATTCAAAAATCTGAAATTGCACCCGTGCAATTTTAGCTTTTTGAAAAACTCACTCATGCAAGTTAGTTCCAAATTGAACTTAAAACCATATGATTACCTACATGAATTTAGTGGTTTAAATATCTAAGACCTGCTGCAAAGAGATACATGTACAAAATGTAAGTTGACTTTGTGAAACAATGGTTTGTCTTACCCTGACTTTCTTCGCTTGCAAAATACAATGATCACAATGATGAAAATTCCAAAAACGGCAGCACCGCCCACTGCTGCACCAATTACAGTTCCACTTTCATTTCCACTTGTTCTTGCTTTTTTGTTACCTGGTCCATCGATAACATCAGAACTAGAAGATCCTCCAGGAGCTAAGGATGACTAAGACACACATAAAGATTACCTGACTAGTAGCACATTATTATGGTAATTTAAACTGTGAGGGCAGCACAATTATACTACATGCTTGCACTCAAAATTTAATTTTGAATAGTTGGATAAAAGTATTGTTCAAGGTGCTCAAAATAGTTTCCACCACTTAGATTTTGATTGGTGGTTATAGCCACTCTTTATCACTTGATGCTACAATCGTGGTATCAAAAAATATATATATTTTATAGTCATGCCGTATTATGGCGAGTCCGAAGGTCGGGGGAATAAGACGAGTACATGTACAAATATTGTGTGATATTTGTACTCGTTTCACGCATTATTTGTACTCTACGAAGCAGTGTTGGATAATAATTTACATTATCATAGCATAATAAGATGCAACATAGCTTTTGGCAAAGTTGGTAGAGCACTGCAACTGTATCGCAGAGGTCACGGGTTGAATCCCGTTCAGGCCTGAATAATCTGAATTTTTTTCAGGCTTAAATTTCACTCCTGCTTAAGTTGTGCATATAACTGCAATGATTAATCATGACTTCATATGGGGCATGTCTCTTTGACCCAATATTCTCTAAGTTCTCATAAGTGACCATTCCTGTAAGGGACTACTTAGGCTTTACATTTTAAATAACTGTACCTTCAAATAAGCTGATTCTCTAGTAGACAAATGAATAAAGGGTGAAAGTTTCTAAAGAAACTGTGGTGCTGCATCGGTGGGGGTAACAAGGTAATTTGGTTATATCAACTAAGTTGAAAATGTAAATTGGCCACCGTAACAAGTTACATGTATAAAGCTGACGTTTCGAGCGTTAGCCCTTTGTCAGAGCAAATCATTTGCTCTGACGAAGGGCTAACGTTACAGTGGCCAATTTACATTTTCAACTTAGTTGATATAACGAAATTACATTGATTCTCTAGTACCTACCTTTGATGGTTTTATAGAGTATGAGGATCTGATAATAGTGGTTAGGGTCCCTGTGCTTACTAAATGACTGGAAGCTCCCTCAGAATAGAATGGCAATGAACTTTGATATTCTGTCCTCAAACTTGACAGATCTAGACGCGATGTAGGGAAAGCTGATCTTGTATGAAGTAATCTTGTTTGACCAGGTGTTGATGTGGAAAGTGTCAATATTCCAGTGGATGCTGATCTTAATTTTCTGGTGCTTACAGCAAAACCCGAGTATGATGAAGGCAATGGTTTTGACACTGACAGTTGTGGTGATGACTCCAATGCTGATGAGTGTGTTATTGATGGGATGGAGGTTGGAACAGCTGGGTAGCTAGACTGTGTTAAAAAACTTGCACTTCTACTCGAACTAGGTAAATCTGAAATGGACAAACCAGTTGTTAAGCTCTTAATACAATTTTGGTTGCCACAATTTAATGCAGCAGGTCATTGTTCATCTGGAGTTAGTTACTAGGTACAAGCTCTCAACTGTGAACAACTCACCAAGTATTGAAATAGTTCTCACAGAAAAGTCAAGAATGGATCACAAAGAATGGATCACAAAGAAAACTGTTTTCTTTGTGATCCATTCTTGACCACTACTTTCCTCTGACTTAACACCTAGTGAACTGGAATTTTTCATTTTGAAGGACCTAAGATACTGTTTGAGTAGTCCAACATTTTTATAAAACTCCGATAAAATTATTACTAACTGGTATAGAGAGGATAATTCATGGGCACACCCAGATATGGAATCTCTTTGAGTGTTCAACTTGATATCTCACAAGTGAGGGCAGAAAACAATTTGAGATATTAAGTTTAACAAGAGAACATGTATTCTACATCTGCAAGCAATCTTGTGTTATTTTGTTTACTACAGATGCACACTTATAATGACTTTTCAGAAGATTTTCCAAATATTTCTGATTAAGATTCTCCAAAAATTATCAAAAGGCCACACAAAGATTTCTGCACATTTTCCAAACGTTTATGAAGATTACAAGATTTTCAAAGATAAGCAAAAATTGTCAAAGACTTATGAGGAAGATCTGAATTTTTTTCAATCGTACACCAACAAATTTAAGCACTGCATAACATTGATATCTTCGCTAAGAAGGATATGGAAAATATTCCACCAAGTCTCACATGTGGTTTCATATGAATTTTATGAGTGTTTTTTTTCCAGTAAAACACTCATTCAACATGTCTAATAATAAAATATAATAAGTAATCTTTTTACATTACATTGGGTATGATATTTGTTGCTTGTAATTTCTGGAAGGACTTAGATCTTTAATGCTAGAAGTCAGTTAGGCTAAGAATGGTATAATTAATATGCAATTTGATAAAATTGGAAAAAATCTACACCCATCGCAATAAGGAGGACTACAGGTACTGGAAATTACAAGTCAGGGAGGAGTCTCAAAAGCCAAACATTGGCTTTTGAGACTATGAGCCAAAGGGATTGGAGGATGATAGTTCAAGTTAAAAATCCCCCATGGCCCAAGGGGTATGATTAGTTTCTAGAATGACACTAGATAGTAGTCATAATATCGAGATTACTTTCTTAGCTAGTGAACACTTACAGGTCACAGTTCCTTGTGCCTTGATAAGCATACACCCTGTCATTTCTGGTGCATTTCCTGATTTCTTGGAGCAAGTGAAATTAAGACGGATGATTCTTCCAGACAGTTTTCCATCTGTGTCGGGTTCCCACTGAATTAAAAAAAAAACAATTTTAAATTTACAAACTATATCTATACGTACATGTACATGCATATAACTGTACTATATAGCATAACAGATACAACTGTATGAATGTACAGAACATGTATTGAAAGAGAATGATAAGTTATTCTCTTGGATTCAAACAAGCATATAACTTTTCATGCAGACATTTAATTTGCAGGCCAGGTGGAATAACTGTGATCAACCATTGGTCAACACTTCAATGTCTGCCCCCCAAAAGCAAATTTATGATTTATGATTTTCCAAATACAGCAATAATAACGGATGGAAAAGACAAATTTTTTTTTTTTTACATTTGGTCAAAACATTGCCATTTAAATTGTGTTATTTGACACTGAAATTTTGTGCTGTTGGGAGTCAGACATTGTGCTGAAAAATAAACCTCTCATTCAGCAGTTCCCAAAATACTTTACACCCTATAAAACTGACAGAAAGAAAGAACAAATTATCCAGTTCTATTGATATAAAATTATTAGGGAACTTACAAAGGGAATCTCCATCAGATGTTTCTAAAAACTTAGACACACAGTACAACTGAGTGCCCTATTGAAAACTGCTATGGCAAGTTTTATTCCCTGGTTAAAATTAATATTATTACAGCTAACTATTATTAGTATAGGAAATAGCACAGTTTCTAGGGGTATTTGGGATAAATATATATTTCAATATGCACCAAAATATCACAAGCCGTCGTGGCAAGTAATATTTGGGAAGTTTTTACATATCACGAGCCAGTGTTTATCCAAAATAACACCAAGAAACCATGTATATAACACAATTTTATTTAGTCGCACGATAATTGATTGGCTTTACAACAACATGTGATTTAACATGTGATCACTCAAAAATCACACACAACTGTGATGAAACTGTACCGGAATATCTGTAAATCTCAGTTCTAAAGAATGAAAGTGTTTTTAATGGGCTTATGTCAAAGTTTAATAATCATCTGAAATTGATTTGGCTTTGGAAACTTTTGGCCAAGATGCTAGTTCGCGGTCACTTGACAGTCATGAAAATTGTCATCAATTGCTCTTCATTCGTCATGATGATCGTGTTTTCTAAGGCTAATATTTTAATTAAAGAAAATGGCATTTGCCGGACGTCCTTGCCTGACCATCTGAGCTTATGATTGAGGAAATCGGCCATTGTTGGTTCTCATCACCTTCCTTGACTTGTAGTCGGATAAAGAGCACTCGTTTCTATGGCCAGTGATGCCAATAATTGCAGAGTGAGATTGGCTGGCAGCTTTGAGTTTCATGTGCACTGTGGTTTGTGAGTCTTTTTACCTTCAATATCAGCCTGAACAACAGCAGATTTCATAAAGGAATTAATGGTGTGGATCCAAATTCTCTGTTGCTTATACCACAGCTAAAACTTTGGGCACTGAATCACTGCTTTTCAATTTCTCTGATCAGTTATTGCCTTTGACGCACAGGGATGCTTACTGTAGCTCTGTTCACAGAGGAAGCGAGCTTTCTCTTCAAGTATTTTACAACTGTTGGCAAACTCTCCTTGGCTATGGATATGTTGCTGCCTGCTTCCTTTAAATGACAGTCTAGGGATACTATCATTACCCACAAACTATCTGGCTCGTATTCTGAACCATCCTTCTTTATGACCTTGGTGAACAACTTTTGAAGCTTCTCGTCAAGTTCCTTGGCTTTGTAAGCTCACAATATCTGGATTGTATCCTTTTTCTTCAGCTGATGTGGTCGAAACAATAACCCAGGCTTTTTTTGTGTTCAAGTTTTATGCAGTTTCCTTGAAATGTTATGCGTCACAAGCGAGAAATCTATCCGCCATTGTTTTGCAATTAGAAACAATTCTTTAGTTACTATGGAAACTGGCCTTAGCCTTAGCCAATCAAATGTTGGAAATTTCTCAGCCTGTAGTATATTATTATTATATTATTACTATTAATATCATTAATAGCAATAATATGAATTATTTCATATAAACTTCACATCAATATCATTATTATTATCATTATTATTATTATATTATTATTATTATTATTATTATTATTATTAATATTATTATTATTATACTATCAGTTGAGTAAGGTACAACAGAGCTTTGGTGATTAAATTTTGGACTTAAAATTTTGGTGTTGCAGGCAACTTTTCATTTTTTCAATGGTAACAATATCATTTCCCACAATTTAACATGCTTTGCTGCCAATGATGTCATGGGTTGACAAGTTGCCACTGGAAATAGAGCCAATTACCTGTGACAACCCTGGTCACCAAAACTTGTGTCGCACTTAATCTAAGTAAAATGTCTGACATACACTCACATCTAAAGAAAATTCGTTATTCACTTTTTGGAAGCTGAATATATCGCTATCACTCATTTTTTTCCATCTAGGCTGAAAGTCATTGTAGTCAAAGAATTCCCCTTGTAAGCTGCAATTTCCTGAGCTGATGCAAGTTGTTTTTATACTTCCTTCGGTTTGCAGGTCAAGTGGGTTCTTCAGAGGACTCTGACCCTTAAAACAGCTCTGACAACCTACATGTACGATGAAGAGTACAACATTAGTACTGCTAGACAGCATTCATGCCTCAAAGATCATCTCTCAATTGAACTGTAACTACACGTACAAGTTAGAATATTTGGTTATATCAACTAAGTTGAAATTGTAAATTGGCCACCGTAACGAGTTATAAAGCTGACATTTCGAGCATTAGCCCTTCGTCATTCGCTCTGACGAAGGGCTAACGCTCGAAACGTCAGCCTTATAACTCGTTACGGTGGCCAATTTACATTTTTTGTTACCCCCACTGACGCAGCACCACAGTTTCTTTAGAAACTTTCACCCTTTATACAAGTTAGAATACCCTACATAAATAGTGAATAAAAGCATGATTGTTAGAAGGGCTCAACAATTTCTTGATGAGCTACAACTCATCAGCTACAACTTACTGCCCTCCATATGTACAGTACAGTGAGCTAGGATGGGATAATCTCTACACCAGAGGGAAAAAGATAAAATTGAAATTACCAGTAATGTTTAAAACCATGAATGATCAGACTCCAGAGTACCTAAAAGACCTATTTAAACCACTCAGCATGGACTAAGGACTCAGAAATATTGAAAACAAATTAGGTCTGCTCAAGTCCTGTACTGATTTTGTTAAACATAGTTTCTGCTACAATGGGGCAAATTAGTGAAATAGCTCTCCTCAAGGCAAGAGCAATATTTAGATCAATCACTTAATATCCTCCTCGTACATGGCAAACATGTAAATCAGTTTCATTTTTTTACTTTTTATCTCAATCTTGTAACTTATGTTTCTACCATGTTTGAATAAAATGTATGTATATATGTACGATGACCATTTGCAAACCTGAATGGATTATTTTTGTGATTTGCAAGGGTTGGGACACACGCTTACTGCCCCCTGACTACAACTTGTGTCATGATCGACCCAGATAAATACTGAAAGCCTTGCCAATAAGCAGGCCCCCAGCAAGACCAGAAAAATTCCACCCCAGCCTACCCTCCACATGTTTTGCTAGCTCCAGACCACAATCTCGAGCCCGTGAGCATCCTATTTAAGGTGAGGAGTTTGTACACCTAAGAGATACCTTACAAGGTCTTTCCAGTTTGGCTTTATCATTGGTAAAAGTAAGTAATCTGATTCCACCAATGCATCTGGCAACTTGTTGGCCACCAGTAGACAAACTGTCTGATAGCCAACTTATTTGCCACTGTTTTTCTGTATAATGTAAAAGATACATTGGTGCTGTGTTAGCACTGCATTGTTGGTGCAATGCATCAGTGGGATTGGATTCTTTACTTTTACTTCATTATTTAACCAGCTTTGTTCAATCCTCCATACTCTCATACTTATAATAAAAAAATTTTTTTAGATCGCTTGAAACTTCTCAGTTGACATAATGATATTGTACATGATCAGTTCACTCGATTCCCTAAACTCGGACTGCCGGTCATTTAGTAATTTGAAAACCATGACCGCCCTAAAGAAGCCAAGGTCTTGCTCTCTGAGCCGAGCGTAAACCAAGCGTTAGACTTGCAATCTATACAGCTCTGGATCGCTTGGCAGTTGTTAATCGACATATGATAGTTCGAATTGGATGGGTTCCTTCGGTTCCTTAAATTTTAGCAAAATATGGAACTGCCAGTCATATAGTGATTTTAAAAGCTCAACCGGCTGCAGGAGTTTAGCCATAGCGAAGATTTTAATTGCATTTTATAATAAGATCATAAAATGATAAAATTTATGTGGTTTCAGCATTGCCGCTTCCAAATTGTTGGTCTTTTCAGTCTGAAAATTTAATTTTACATATTTTTCTCACGAATATCATAATTATTCAATGTTCTGGGATGTTCCGGGATGTTCCGGGATGTTCGGGAATGTTCCATGTTCCTGGTGGTATCGACGACCAGTTATTTAGGGGTTCTATGCTATTTCCAAAATAAATATTGTGCGTAATAATTAAAAGCCTCTTAATGTAAAATAAGAGAATAGGGTTCCAATGAGGAGCATCCGTGATATGATCACTATGGATGTAATGCGGTAGATTGTTAATAATTCTTGTTGCTCTCAAATGCATTCGGTCTATATCATCTAACAGGGCTGAAGAACAAGATCCCCAGGATTCCCTTCTTTTTATTCCTTCTTTGAGAAAAGTCCAAGTGCATCATTCAATATCAACCATGCATAAGCCTACAAAAGACTTCAATTTACACGCACTCACCTCCAAACTTGTCTGCTGAAGTTGTATTGATACATGTTTGCAAAGGCGGAAGAAAAGAAAGCCCATATTTACAAGTACAACTACAAGAGGTTCTATTCTTCCACGACGATGCATCAAGATGAGCAGAAAGCGATTCACACCATTTCCAAACTTGGTCACTTGTACAGACATATCCATCTTGAAACTTAACAGTAAAATTGTCAGTACTATAACTACGCCTCAAAACACTGTAACTCTTCACCTTTGACCAATTGATGAGCGACCCAGTGGGACTTGCTCCACAGACATAATTTACAAAAATTAGCAAAACGAAACACTTCAGTTTCATCCTTTTTCAGGCGGCCGGCAGGAATTTCGCACAAGTTGGCTCTCAACTGATTTAGAGCTGTTTCAGGCAGCTTATTTCATCAAGCAACTCACATCTAACAAGCCAAATTCCACACGAAACCCAACTTCCTTGTGAAGGCTGACATCCTGACATGACATTTCAGCACAAGCAACTCCTGTTCCGCATTGCCCCATGGGAATGACACCCGTGTGTACCGTTACGTAACGGGACTACGGCCAAATAAGGTCTTTCTTTTTCACGGACTTGATATTTCTTTTACGTTGCTCGTTTTTCAAGGCTTTTATTTCGCAACTTTTCTTATACAGCAGGGATGTTCAGTTGCACTCATATGGCCCTCACCCCATCAAAACGAAATGGTCCATCTCTAATTTCACTGTGACCATTAAGCTAAGATGCCATCGATATCAGTGCCTTATTTCGGTCGTATCAGGCTAAAACTACTGTTTTTTATCAAGCGTAACAACGCTAATGTAGACTTTTTCACTACTTTTCATGTCGTAAATTTGTCATTTACGTGTAACTGTGTCTTTTTTGAGGGCTTATATGCCTTGTGAAGAAAGTACACAAGCATTCTATCTATAAATAATATATGTAAATAAATAAACATTACTAAACAGCACTGAAACGGAAAATGACTGTTTAGTGAATGTTAAATGATGCTCGACCTTTGCAATATTTTCCCTTCTTCCTGATATCTAAAAGATCCTGGATAATGTGTCAAATTAAATGATCACGTATCTTTGCGTTATTATTATCATCATTATTTTTTTTTGCCAATTAGGCTGAGCAGGTAAAGTTTCTAGTTATAAATTGTCAGCTGGGCTAGCAGTTTAGCTTAGATATTTTAAACTTCAGTCGATAGAGTTAAAATTAACGAAAGAAAAGATTGCACGATTAACGAAATTCATGATTTCATAAACGGACTGAAGAGCAAGCTCGAAACTGTGGTAATTATTCCTTTCGGAAAGCAAAAGTATATTCTACGGGAGGGGGGGCTCAGTAGTACCCCCTAAAACACAGCTAACGTCATAAAATTTGTGAAAATATCCGACCCAGAATTTCCTGTAATATAGATTAAAACAAAAAAAGTGTTTCATCTTAGGTATTGTAGAGTGAAGCGAACATGGCCGAAAGAAATTATAGGCGCGACAAAGCAAGAGGAGAAACTGAGTAATCAGAGAAAATAAAAAAGAAAGTATAGAATAAGGCCATCGGTTTAGAATCAGTCAAAGAGTACAAAGCAATTTCCCTTAAAATATCGAAGTAACGTTTGTTTTCATTTTCTTTATCCTTCATGTTTTGCATGACCAGTCGTCTGTGACGTCTTTCATTCTTGGCCACCCTAACAAACTACAAGTTTGCTGTAGGTATAATCTTCATCGCGTGAGTTTTTGGCTCATCCCACTAGCAGCGTTCCCACTTTCTGGCCGCGTGTAAATTGGAGTGAGAGCAAAACTTCGACACCATCCCCTGCTTCGTCGTAGTTTTGCTCTCGTTCCAAGTTTACGCGCGGTCAGAATGCGGAAAAGCTCTTTATACGCTTGCTAAGCAGGTTAAATTGTAATCAGATCATTAATTAACACAATGCTAGCAATTCTGCTTTCCGAATTAGAGAATTTACATTGAGAACGTAGGTTATCGTTCCTGATTTTGAATTGCTTGAGTTCCTCGTTAGTGACTAAAATTCTGTGAAAACCCTTATCATATAACTCAGTTTCCTCAAGTACATTCCTATTGTCGCGTTCCCGATGTGGCGAATTGGAGGGGCCGTGCATCGGAGTTCGCCAGCTTAACCAAAGTGGGGCATAACGATTCAACGAGATTTATTGAATAACTGGCTGAGCCGCTTGTACATCACTTACGGTAAAAACTAGAAATGAACAGACAATTGTCGAGTCACAAAGGGAACACGGAATAACAAACTAAATGAAAATGAACAAACTATATCAAAGGAAAATATAGAAAAAAACAACTTACATCTGATATAGCACCGGGCGTGGGAAACTCCAAAGAAAACAGTTCAAATTATTAAGTTGAACTATGAGCGACTCCTAAACGTGCGACTCCGATAAACTGAATCGTGCTTCGAAAACTGATATCCACAATGACGAAACACCTAGGGCGGCCAGCCAAGAAACGTAAATCAAACATTAGCTAAATCAACAAGTGTTTTAACGCAACGGAACTGTTCAATAACTAAAGGTCCAATGTTTATCTATGTACACGACACCTATTTGTTACAGCAGTAGCCTGTGCTTTTCTCTTCAAATAATTTGGGAGTGCGGCAATAAGCTGAAAGTACTTTAAGCAATTTAATTGCACATTATATTCTTTTGTATATTTTAAAAAGTAAAGAACTTACCGTTTTTGTTCAATAAGTCCTGTACGAAATATATTCTTTTTTCAAGCAAATAATTTCAAAAGATAGATTTGCTCTCTATTGTAATTTCTTTATTGTTCCAAAGTATAAATTCACTGTTTTAAACATCAGGATAACCACTATGTAATTATTTGAAAAAGTCTAACGTTTCGTTATAAAAAGAAGGCATTTTCTTGTCAAACTACATTTCACTAGGAATGGTAAACCCCCAATTTTGTTGAAATAACTACAGCTGTATTAGGAATAGCTTGCCTGGTCTCATTTGTGCAATTTAAAACCTTTCTAACCAGCTCAAGCGTAGCGATTTTATCAGTGTGGACATTTAGAAAGTTCACACCACCGTGAGAGAATGGCCGATATATTTCGGTCCTCTTTACGTTATCTTTTTTTTATTTTTCCACAAGCATTTGAATATTCCACCTTGCACTGTTTTAATAACCGTTTCAGAAACACTAAGCTTAAAAGAACTTGGATATGCCTAGGGACTTGAACATTATGCGACCATACAAAGTGAAGATCTCTCGCTTTTTACATATTTAACTTAGTATCCGTCTTGTGAATTTTGACAAAAAAGTTCACTTGTTATTTTTGTCTTAAATTGTATGATTAATTCACCCCTAGTGACTTAGTTGGTTCTTAAAACCGTTAGCAACCCTGGTTTTATTATTTTAAGCTGAACCAATCTACATTGCTTTACTTTTCCTTTTGTTCAATTTGAGGCCGGAAATTTCATTAAATTTATTTGAAACATTCATGTTTTCTCTAAGCGCGAGAGTCAAATCAAAATTCTCGCTTATCCGGGTTAGCTTTGAACTCGGCTCAGGAGCTCCGCTTTTAGGCTTGGCTAAATCTATATATTAACGATGCTCCCCAGCATGTAAGCTAGCTCCAATCCAATACACGTACACGAATATAGTCTATTCCATAGCAATTTGCATTTAGAGAAATAATTTCGATCCCCAACCATTAACTGTTTTTTTCGATGAATTAGACGAAACTGACAGTAAAGCATGACTTTTGCTTGCTAGAGAACTTCATAATTTATTAGCTGTTTTAACTTACACAAATATATTCACATTTTTAACGCGTTACTTCATATAGATTAAAGTTTTGAAACATACTTCCTAAGCATTCGTTGGTTCGGTTGTTGAACTGTGCAAAAGACAACGAAAAATGTTCAATATATGTTGCACAGCATGTATCAATAATATTCTACTCTTTTATTTCTTTTTTTTTTACTTCTTTGTTTTATTACTTTACAAAACGTTTTCACGAAAGCTAAAAATCTCAAACTACTAATGCCATGTACTATTTCACCAAAATAATGCGGCAATAGTAAACAAGACTTAAAGTATTAAAATAGTGATTTAAATTTGTTGTCAACAAATTAACAATATAAAATTTAACTATGAGAAAAATATTAACGAAATACCTTATCCTTTTAGTAAATTATAACTTGATATTCCAGTTACTTACATGAGTACTGTGCTTTATAAGAAATAAAACGCAAACAGCGCAATTAAATATGGCAATAAAACGCATGTTAGAAAACAAATTCATTTACTTGACGATTCGTATGTTTCCACATACATCCTCAAAAGTGACTGTGTGGAGTAGAAGTAACAACTGAATTTAAATTT
>Ga0126337_10000971_pt1:5000-16344 | contig 16344 bp, 13 predicted proteins | sample DipCmetagenome_FD_92527 | JGI IMG/M metagenome (GOLD analysis project Ga0126337, IMG submission 92527) | Coral microbial communities from La Bocana,Puerto Morelos, Mexico - Diploria C A metagenome | ecosystem: Host-associated > Invertebrates > Cnidaria > Coral | place: La... | reverse complement strand
GGCAAAATCACAACGAAGGTATTTACTCGTTCCGTAAGAGTTTTATACGTCGTATATTCGCCTACAAAGGTAGTTTTGACTTTGATTGAATTACTCATCGACAGTTTGACGGTCAGCCCATTCCTATCAAAAAAATTGACTCGACTCGAGATTGACTCGTGACTCGAGGTTGACTCGGACTCGAGGTTGACTCGTGCAACGCTACAACGCTGTTGTATATAAGGTGATATATAACGACGGGTCTGTGTTCGAGTGGCTCGTGTTTTGCTCTCGCTTTCCTATCCGGAAAATGAATTGTACTTGCCTTATTGCCTTCTCGTTTCTTTTTTTATTTGCATAATTCAAGGAGATAAATGTAGTGCATTTCTCAACTTTCAGCATCGCCCTTTCAGCAAGAGATCTGCTTCTATTTGGTAAGTACTGGATTACTGATCATACTGTTATTTCGAACATCACTTTTGGCGTTTTCACTTTACATAGTAAAATGTTTTTGAAATCATGAACTTTTTCAATCATCCGCGATTCTTTCGTGGCGGAGATAATTGGTAAACGAATTCTTTATGGCAATACTTTTCATCCGCTTTGTTGTAAGTTCATTCTATAGTGTACCAGACATATGTCACTATAATACAGAACGTTAAAGTGCAAGCTTTTCAGTGCTACCTAAATAAATGTAGTTTTGTTTGAACCAGTTGCGTGGTTTGTTTAGATTGACATTCGAAACCACTTGCGTTCGTAGGAAAGTTCACATCATTTCCAAGAATTTTTATTGCTCATACAAGTGAAGCTGATACCAAAATACTTAAGCTTGACTGCTGGGTTGTAGAAAGAGTGAAGCTTTTGAAATATCTTGAACATGTACCACTGTAGCAAAAATATGTTCGTTCTGAATTTTCTTGTATCGGAAACAGTCATATATTATTTGTTAACGTTGTTTCTTCACTGTTCCTTAAAAGCTCGATCTGATGTATTATCCATAACAAAATATACATTACCTCGATCATAAATATTGTCTGCGATAACACCGCGGCAAAACGTATGCGCATGCGTCAATTTCCGCATTTCCGGTTTGCACGTGTTGTTTGGTTGTTCAGATTAATTTTGTTGTTCGCCTGCGGTGTTTAAGCTTTTTGTTGTGAATCAGCAACCGCAGATGAAAGAGTAAGGGACCACAAATACAAAAAAGGTATGTAGACAATAACTTGTTGCAATTACTGATCCTGGAATTGTTTGTTTGAATGGTCTGCTCTTGGAACCAAGCACCGGTCGTTGCTCCTCCGAATTTCGTCCCAATGGACACGGCAAACTGTTGAGCCCACTTGGAGTTGGGCAGCTCTGGCTAAATCTTCAGACAGAAAATATTTTTTTCCCGCACATTTACGGCTGCTTTTGTCGGCTTTTTCACATTCGGAGGGACCGCACAACCAAAGCAGTGCAACAAAGAGAACTAAGTGGAAAAAAATTGCTCTTGTCGAGCGCGAACGCGCCCCGCGAAATTCTGTCATATTTTGTTGTTGGTGCAAACACCAAACCCCTTGGTACAAGCGCTTGAAACTAACAAGAAAAATAAACTTTTCAATGAGACGAACTTTTCCCCTACTTTCTTCTGCTAACTCTTACTTTTTGTTTTCAAACTTCGCGGTACGGGATTTTATGTTGTTTACATTGGATTTTAATACGTAACCGGAAATGCGTAATTGACGGGAAGGTCAAATTTGCACTCATGGGCAGTGCGTTTTGCCGCGGTGTTGTCTGCGATCTCCTGCAGTCTTCGTAAACATTTCTTCGGCCAACACGAAAAGGGCGGGAAAGTTCTGCTCGGACGCGGACTTCCCGGCGAAGTTGCCAAGGTGATGTTGGACATTAGCGGCCAAAAAGGCAACTAAGGTAGTGCAGGATTTACAACAACCTCGTTCCCAGGGTCTCTCCCTCCCCGACCCTGGAAACGAGGTTGGATTTACAAGTATTTTCTGAAATTCAGTTTAAAACTAACAACTGTTTACAAGTCCCGAGACCTTGTAGTGGCAATGCGTTGATGTTAAAACTCCGTTAGACTCGGACGGGGAGCTTTCAAGCTCAAGGAGTTGTGTTTCCATCAGGAGAGGGGGGAGGAACAGAATAGGGAGGAGGGAGAAATGGTCGAAAAAACTAGAGAGGAAGGAGAAATCGGGACGAAATTGTAGGGAGGAGGGAGAAAAGGAAATGTTGGGAGTAAGAAGGGAGGGATGGTGGGTGATTTTATAGAATGTATTTCTTTTTTTAAATTGCGAGAAAAAATTGATTTTTATGAAATTGCGATTTGGGATTTGAGATCGAGAGCGACCCCCCTGCTTAGACTTTACCGAGAAAGCATGGAAACAAGCTTGAGACATGGTTACCAAGCATCTTTGCTGGTCTTCGCTAAATTTAGAACTTTCCAGATCATACCAGACTTTCCGGCCTTCCATCTCCGCGGTTTACAAGGTACGTATTAAGACGTTTATGGCCCTTCATCTGGCGCTTAGAAATGTCATAACACGTTATATTATGCCTTATTGAAATCTTTATTCGCTAAAGTTCAAAACTTTTAAAATATTCTGGACGAATTCAAACGCCCGTGCAGTCAATCACACGCGGTTCACTAACTTAGCTTTCTCAGTTGTGGAAAACAATGGCTTTTACTGTTATTAAATCCAGTTAGACAGTTAGTTCAGCTAGGTTCTAGCACATTATAAAAATACTCGAAGAGTTTGCCTTTCGAAGTTTGGATCTTAGTATTCATTGAAGAACCCGGTGTGTTTGGTCTCTTTGGTGAGCCTTTGTTGGAAATTCTATTTCAAATTAAATCTGTTCACTGGGCGCGCGATAGGTCCGATAGACCGAGAGACCGAAAAAATTATCTCATTATGACCATCATCCCATAAAAAAATATCTCGAGGCAAAACAAAATAAACTTAAGGCAATATTAAATAGTATCGTGAGCATCTTTATAGTTTTGCTTACGAGAGAAACGTCAATATTTCGTGGTATCCATGACTAGCCGCAGCCCTTAAGTCTCTCGCCACCCGAAATCTGTGGAAAATTGACCAGAAGTCTATTGTTTAGGTCATTGACCCGTAGGCCGTTGACAGCTTAAAACTACATTTATCAGGAAATGTGAAACTTATTTCAAAGGCATTAACAACAAAAGTTAACGAGCATCTCTTTGCGAAAGTCCGAGAACTTGGACTTAATGAGGCAGTGGGTTGTCTAGAGTTTGCTATCAATTTTCCTAGTATAGTGGAGGAAGTAATGAAGAGAAAAACGAAGCTGCCCTTCTTGTTTTATACTCACCCGGAATCGTATTACGAAATTCCACAAGATTTCATTAAGTTCGAGGATATGCCGTCTATCCCCAAACCAAGTCATGTACCCCTCCCTCCACAAGAGATAGCAAAGTTACACGATTACAAGAAAAAGTGGCTGGGAGCTGTGCGTGTGTCAATCGTTCGTAGCGGTACAACGAAGCATAAAATTAATTCTTCACGTTGCCCATCGGACTTTACGAATCAGAGCCAACTCCGTAGATTTTAATTCGATTTTAAGAGATGCCACAACTCAGGCTACAAAGGAGAAAGTAATTTTCTACAACGGCTCTGTATTTTTTAGAACTGAGGAAGTGGAAATGCTCATTGTCACGAATGAAGACTTTCATAACGGCACCCTTGAAGTATCTGCAGAAGTCTTCACGCAAGACAAGGAGGACTGCCTACAGTTCAATTGGCAAGGCAACGGAGACTGTGAACCTTGAATGCTACACAACAACTTCGATTACCGCAGTTTCAATGACAGAAAGAAAATCGTTTGCTGATGGTATCAGGCTTAAATAAGTATAAATTCGTTCATTTTCTGCCCCAGCGCTTACTGTAGTTACATCAGGTATCCTTTAAGGCTGTCGGGAGGTAAAGGTTTAGGGAGGAGGGAGAAAAGAAAAGAAACAAAAAGAAAAAAATAAATTTGTAGACTGCTTAAAAATACTTTCCTTTATCTTTTCTCTTATGCATTTATTTTTTTCAAGATCATTTTCATGTACATGAGCTTACATGCACTTTCAAACTAATAAATTTTCAGTAGAGAATTACTTCATGACATAATCTCATTACAGTATTTTCTGGTTAACTTCTTGGAGAAAATGGATCCCTCACCTTCTGGGGCATGTTTTGACCATTTCTTTTCTTTTCTACAATTAAATCATATTTAGCTTCAAAAGAGTTCATTTTCTGCAAAAGGACAGGTCGGTTCCTTTTAAGTGAAATCTGCAGAACAAGATGTCAACTCCAGAAACTCACCAAATCATGGCTTGCAGCAGAGAACTTGTTTTTTTTCCTTATAAATGGATTGTCTGGTAGACATCCTGAGGAATCACAAACACAAAGGGAAGACAAACTGAAAGGATAAGTGGGGAAAGGGAGAAGGAAGAAATTTTGATGAAGAAAAGTGTAATTTTTTACTGTTTTTGATGCAAGTCTGACTAGGTACCGAAATGGCCATACACCAGTAAAAACCACTGAAATGAATGAGAGATCTTAAGTGTCGAAAAGTAATTGGTTTTGCATCAACTAAGCTACACGGTTGGCTTAAAAATCTCTCGCCACTTTTTCATCCAGACAGAGCTTAAATCAAAACCAACCGTGACTTACTTACACACATTTTCCCGCCCTTCATTTCAGCTGTATGTAAAAGAAGCATCGGAACACAACTTAGTCAGCGATATATATAAGCTTAAAGCATACCTAAATTTGACACTGTCTTACTTCACTCAAACTGGAGCAGCTTACGACGAAAATACTTAAGGAAAATTCCAATAGACGTAAACGCGTTGAGTTGTGGGCCAAACACATGAAAAATTTCGGGAATTTCGGACGCCATTTCCCCCACGCGACATTCGCAAAAATCCTCGCAGCAGGTACGCGCGTGTGCCGCAGGTTGTTCTAAAAATAGAATAATTGTCCCATATCATGGGAAGAGCCCCAATACTAGAAATGGCGCGCGCTTACGGTCTCCCTCCCCGATTATAGCTCCTGCTACTGCACCATATCTTGTTGCTCAGTTTACCTACTTATTCGTTTGCTCTTTCTCCACCTTCGTTATTTACTTCCACTTCCTTTCTTCGGTTTCGTATGTGAATTTGCAACGTAATGCTTTGGTCAGAGTAAATAAATATAATCCCAAGGGCCTGACTCTGAAGAAAAGCCACCGTAGGAAGCATAAACACTGAATTAAAAGTAGCCCCGCATTCTTTGAGGATCCCTGACCTGATCATGATGTGCAATTTGCAAAATCAACAATATTTAAATACCATTCCCACTTCGCCAGTTTTGATGCCAGTTCACTGTACTGTATCTTTCTCTACCTTTTGTTAAATTGTTCAAATGATCATTATCATTCATAATGATAAACAATAATTATTATCGTTCACTACACTATCGTTAATTAATTTCTACGTTTTGTGACCAACTCGTTTGTGAATACTGAGAATACTTTATTAATTGGTGAAACCATTAATGAACTAAAACCTGAAGTTCTAACCCTTGCTGCAAAATTGCCCTTTTTTCTTGAAAATAAGCATAACATTTATCACAGCAAAAGAAACCTTAAGGTTTCACTGACTTTTAAGGTCTGCCAACTTAAACTGATAATGCAGCCTGTCAATAATATAGTTTCTATCATATAAAAGGAATATTAAAACTGCTACCAAATAAAAGAGAAAAATTTGGGGTATACTGCACTTTTTAGTGTGCCATCTTAACGTATCGCCCAGGAATAGTAATATTGCTATCGAATCGAAGAGAAAACTCCGGGTTACACTGCACATTTGGGTGTGCCACCGTGAAATACAACCTAGGAGTATTAAAATTGCTACTGCATCAAAAAGAAGGAGGCTTGCTAGCAAAACACAAGCCCTCCATAATTAACTGCTTGGACGCGTGAGGACTGGAACTAAGCTTTTCGCGGCTTGGTCTGTAAAAATGTCGTGACATAACCTTAGTGTGGGAGTTGTGCGCTTCAGAATAATCAAGGTCTCGGTAGTTGCTATCAGCCGAAGGCGGGCTAATAATTGTAAAGATTGTGATGGCGATGATAATGACCGGATAAAGAATGCAAGCTGATGTCAAACATTCACTGTAGCAATCACAGTCTTGTAGGCAAGGCGAATTTTCATTAGCATATTATCAGTTGTAACAACCCTCTTTTTTGCACTACTTTTGTAATTTGTTGCCTTTTTTAAAGATGTTTGTATCAATAAATAAATGTTTGTATCCGAAAAAAAAAACAAAAAAAAAACAAATGGAAAACAGTACAAACCCCCATTCTTGTACATTTTGCTATCGAAAGGTTGCTAAAGTTTGTCAACTGCCATGGCAAGCTGAAATTGCTAACAGGTTCCTGTCCCCTCCTTCATAGAGCCACACAAACAGCACACGGTTAAACTAATCAGTGCTAGCCTTTTTCACACTATTTTAATGCCGGTTTGGTAGAACAAACGGCGCGAAGCAATTACATACCTTGGTACCCCGCTTGATTACAAACAATGCTGAATGCAAATTTCACACTGTAACAGATCACTAAAACCTAACCAAACACTGTCTATCACTCAAGGCCTAAAGATAGCTGGCGATCAAACTACAGCTCTGTCTTGGCTGTCTTGGCTAGTTACAACGGAGCAGGATGAAGAATTCGAAATTTTTCTGTGCGCACGTAACCACCATCCAATGGCTCCTCTACAATCATGTACTGATCGTCTCCAACATCAAACGTGCTAGCATAGTTTCCAATCAACTGTTTCAAAATAACCTTTGTGCGCCCTGGTATTTTCAACTTGTGCGTAATCGTCTTTGCCGCTTCGTAGGTTGAAGATGAAGTCGTCTAGAAACAAAGTTAGTTTTGCATAAATTTGCATTAGTTTTGTAACTGGATGTTGTTTTGTTGTGGTTAGTATGACAACGAAGATAAAAGAAAAATGGGATAGATTAATTTACTAAGACTTAAATATAAACAGTAATTCCTTCATGAGAAAGACAAATGACTTACCTGCCAAGAGGTTTCGATGGTAGAAGATACAGATGCAGAAAAAGCTTTGAAAGCTCCACCAATCTCCGTTGAAACACTCTGGGTTATTGTTTGCGTCGTTGTCTCTGTTTGGGACACTCCGATCTTTGTAGAATAATCTGCGTCTTGTGGTGTATCTCCAGTGTTTATGTTTGAGAACACTTCTCTAAAGTTGGCACAAAGAAAATAAACACACGGGATCGTGTCCATATAACATCATATAACGTCAATCAGTACAAACACACGAAACAACGTCAACGAAAACAAGGAATCAATGGAAAATCGTAAATGGTTTGAACCCAGGAGCCAGTCATAACTAACTGAAGCACGATCGTCCGGGTGAGTGTAGTATTGAGAAAGACTGTTTGAGATGACACTTTCATCTTAACTGAACGCTCCTTCTGAAGACTACACTCACCTGGACGATGGTGCCTCAATTACAGTAGTTATGAATCAATTTTGGCAAGTGGTTAAACATCACACCAGCATAAGGTAACTGGGGAGGAGCAAAAACAAAAGAAACTGCGCGTGCCGCCCCAATAGAGATATTCACCGACAATGGACCCCTCATGACGGGGCACTTGCTGCGGGTTATTTCCACGTAAAACATGTACACATGGGTCTCAAACGCAATCTTTTAACATTGCGTTGGAAAACAATACGCACCTTTAAATTCCGTTAACTTCAAAACTTTTTAATACTAATGGGAGGAGGCAGGACAGAAATAGAACGAGGGAATGTGTCTTTCAAGGACAAACCGTGTGCGCAGTCAACATTTTAATCAATTTAACGAAGGAGCTATACTTATCGTTGAAGCTCTTACTTATATCCATCCGTTGGGTTTGGTGCATGTACCCTGAACCAAGCTATGCTCTCATCTTGTCCTAAAGTAGCATCATAATGTCCGCCCGAGTAACCCGCGTCGTGTCCCCAGTTATCTGCCACCATTAACCATCCGTCGCTCTCAAAACGTACTGGGACAAATTTGCACTTATCCATGTTTTCATTTTCGCACATCACTTTCCAATGAAAACGGTCCTACAAAAGAATTAATTAGCCACCTGAGCATTCCTCAAGAATAAATCGAATTAACTCATTCCGGCGCTCTCCCGGAACGTAGGAGCAGATGTTTGCACTGAGAATCTTGGATCGTTTGGAAAACCAGTGGGTTAGTTCGGTTTAAATGCGTACTTTTGAAAATGATTCACCGAGGATGTTACTAAAACGAGGAATGGGGGCAGGGGAATGGGGAATGGTAAATTGAAAAATTAATGGGAAATTGAATTTTTTTTTACATTAACTTTTTATAATGTGGAATAAATTTTTTCAGCGGCTATTATCGATATCCACGTTTTATGTTTTGAAACGTTCTGCGCCAGAATAAAAGGATATGATAAGGGGAGAAGTCACCCTGCCTTTTTCTTATTTCACTACCTGAAGCTATATTGGCCGGCTGGTCGGTTCGTTTAGTGAAAAACTGTGACCGAGGTCTTGAAAATACTGCCCTCGCCCTGCGGCCTCGGATAGCATTTTCAAGCCTGAGGTCAACGTGAGTTTTTCACTATACATACTGACCCTGAGCCTTCCTGAGCCTTTCCTTCCTGCAGTAAATTGGCTTACAAGTGAGTTTGCTTACGCAACTTTGTCATTTGATCGGCTTACGCACCATCTACAGTACAGATTTATTTCGAACTACTTTATGTTAGTTGCATTCAGTTCACCATTGAAGTTCTCCGAAATTGTTTTTCCGGTGTGAAATTTCGTGCAAAGTTTGAAGTACTTTGTACCAATTACTGTCAGTCGCTGCGAATCACTCGAAATCAGACTTTTTCACCGTAAACTGAGTAGCACATAGCGAGGAAATCCGTTTTAGTGTATTCCAAAGAAATTCTCTCAAATACAGAGGAAAACTCGAGTGAAATTGACTCTTTTTTTATTTAAAATTGTACAGAGAGAGATATTATTATTATATTATTATATTAACCTTTAAATGCAAGGAAAGTCACTGTAAGTAAATTCAATCGAGTTTTTTGAAGTTGCGAGAGTTTGTTTGGTTGTTTGTAGCTCGCCGCTGTAATGGCGCCTAAAGGTCGGCACACACGAGGGGACTAGTTTCTGCGATTAGTCCCAGCAGCTGGTCCCCTGAAGAGTTTACACGAAGGGACTGATCGCAGGGACTTGTCCCACAAACAGTTCACACGAAGCGCCGGGACTTGTCCCAAAAATTAAAACCAGTTTGAATTCGTGGGACAAGTCGCAAGGACCACATTTTAGTCCCTGCGACTGAATTTGTGGCCAAAATGTCTAGTTCACACGATGGGACTTGTCCCCGGGACGTTTCCCCCACGACTTGTTACAGGGACTAGTCGCAGGGACTAGTCCCCTCGTGTGTGCGGACCTTTATCTTGCTGTGCGTCTCTCTCTGTGCAATTTTAAGTAAAAACTGATTTCAGTCGAGTTTACCTCTCTGATCCTTGTTGTATATTTGAGACACTTCGGTAATTTGACATTCTCTGTCTTTTTCTATCCTTTGAACGCACGATTCTGGAGTTAAAATATTTAAAAACTATCTTTGTATCACTGCTATAAATTTCGCTGAAATCTCAGCCTCATCAGGCATGTTCCGCCATCTTGGATTCTATTCTATTTGAGACAATTTCTGTGGAATACACTTAGCGGATTTCCTCGCTATGTGCTACTCAATTTGCGGTAGAAACAGTCTGATTTCGAGTGATTCGCAACGACTGATAGAAATTGTTTTTGTACGTCATACAAAGTACTTCAAATGTTTTGCACGAAATTTCACACCGGAAAAACAATTGTGAAGAACTTTAATCGTGAACTAAATGTAAGTAGTTCGAAATAAATCTGTTCTGTAGATGGTGCGTAAGCCGATCAAATGACAAAGTTGCGTAAGCAAACTCACTTGTAAGCCAATTTACTGCAGGAAGGAAAGGCTCAGGAAGGCTCAGGGTCAGTCTGTATAGTGAAAAACTCACGTTGACCTCAAGCTTGAAAATGCTATCCGAGGCCGCAGGGCGAGGGCAGTATTTTCAAGACCTCGGTCACAGTTTTCACTAAACGAACCGACCAGCCGGCCAATAACACAGGTAGTGAAATAAAGAAACAAGACAGGGTGACTTCTCCCCTTATCATATCCTTTTATTCTGGCGCAGAACGTTGCAAAAAATAAACGTGGATATCGATAATAGCCGTTAATGTAAAAAAAAAAAAATCAATTTCATATTTTCAATTTCCCATTCTCCATTCCCCATTCTCCATTCCCCATTTCTCATTTCTTCATTCCTTATTCCCCATTCCTCGTTTTAGTAACATCCGACTGACCTACAATAATAGCTATAATTACCCAAACAATCTATTGCTCCCAAGCCGATGCGTGTGTAAAGTCTCTGACTGAAGCTTGTGGAATGGAATATTTTACTTACATCGTCATCGACATAGGTGGAGTATTGTAGCTTTACAGTATACTTGTCGCCTCCAGCGGGAAAGCCAGCCGTCAAATAATAATTGTGGAGTGAAAGAGGTTCAAAGCATAAGTACTTTCCTCCTGCGCAAGCTCTTGCCTAAAAACACAAAAGCAAACTTACTTTAAGTGGAACTAGACCTAGACACTCTCAGAGTGTTTACTCGGACTGCAACACATAGAATTACGTAATCGTTAAATTGCCCGCGACCCACCCCTAATTCCCTGTATTTCAGAGCGAGTGAAACCCCAAAAATAAACCATATGCGCGGTAACCACAGACGCAAGACCAGGTTTCAAGGCCTCGTTTAATTAAAGTTGAATAAATGAAGGGTCAAAATATTGAAAAATATTAGCAAAAGGAACTCAACATGATGTGTAAAACTGATGAGAAGACAAAAATATATATTATTTCTTTACCGCGTGCCGAATTGTCCCACAGAAGCTGAGAAAATTGACTTTGCGAAAATAAGTTAACTATTGACTTTAGAAGACAAAAACGAAACCAAATACAACAGAATTTCATTCTTGTACTATAACAACTAACATTTGAGGAAACAACGAAAAATAAAAGCGAAGAAGTCATGTAAAAATGAATCTGAAAACAGGAAATTGAGTAATTTTTTCGCCGCGCAACGAAATATTATAGCGCTGCGAAAGAAAGATGAAAGTCGTAAATCAAAAAGACGACAAAAACAAGCCAGTTATTTTGGGATCAGTCGTATTTCAACTGTGTTAAATAAGTGGTCACTTAGTTCTTTTCTCAGTGGTTCTGTAGTAGCTGAATAAGAC
>Ga0126337_10000970_pt1 | contig 16345 bp, 2 predicted proteins | sample DipCmetagenome_FD_92527 | JGI IMG/M metagenome (GOLD analysis project Ga0126337, IMG submission 92527) | Coral microbial communities from La Bocana,Puerto Morelos, Mexico - Diploria C A metagenome | ecosystem: Host-associated > Invertebrates > Cnidaria > Coral | place: La Bocana,Puerto Morelos... | reverse complement strand
TCGCCGCTTCGCGGCTTGGTAAATATCCACCACTATTCACCTCCACTTCGGTGAATAATTGTTAATTATTCGTTACGAACCACAGATCTGATCTTTGAGGCCTTTCAAATTATTTTTCTAACAGCTTCATTGATTTTTACAGCTGCAAAGTTGTTTCGTCAAGTGGTACGGAAATAGGGGTTGAATTTACTGCATGTAAATAGTCGCGAAATGGTTACATTTTGTGATGTCTTACGTGAAACTCTCGAGAGTGCGCAATACGGACTGGAAATCATCTTCATTTCGATCAACCTGTGCAGCTATATCTCGTCTCGAAACGTTTTTTTGTTTTTCCGGTTATAAGCCCGCGGATGTAAGCCCCTCGGATATAAGCCCCTCGGATATAAGCCCCTCGGATATAAGTCCCTCGGATATAAGCCCCTCGGATGTAAGCCCCTCGGATATAAACCCCTCGGATATAAGCCCCTCGGATATAAGCCCCTCGGATATAAACCCCTCGGATATAAGCCCCTCGGATATAAACCCCTCGGATGTAAGCCCCTCGGATATAAGCCCCTCGGATATAAGCCCCTCGGATATAAGCCCCTCGGATATAAACCCCTCGGATATAAGCCCCTCGGATATAAGCCCCTCGGATATAAACCCCTCGGATATAAGCCCCTCGGATATAAACCCCTCGGATATAAGCCCCTCGGATATAAGCCCCTCGGATATAAACCCCTCGGATATAAGCCCCTCGGATATAAGCCCCTCGGATATAAACCCCTCCGTTTTAAAGTTCATTTGTATGAGCCCACGGCGAATAAATGACAGTTTATGGTATAACACTCGGTGATTTTGCATGTAGCACGTGGCTTGATTATAAACTTCTTTAAATAATAGTTTCCTTTGTTGATTATTGCAGGTAAGAAGCAAACTCGGTCACTTTAACGAACTTATTTTGTTTCAGCTAAAAGGTTGTAGCTATCCTCAAAAACATCAGAATATATGAAGCCATAATGATGCTATATGACTGTTTGGACAGATCTGAAAAGTTGTTAGGCAAAAAAACGAGTTAATGAAATTCCTCTTATCATGACAATTTGACAAACATGACCCTGAAATGAGGTACGTTTATAAACACGAAGAAGACGAAATTAATGACCTTTTCTCAGAACAGTGTTTTAAATCGATTTATACCAGCTATCTGGAGTATCTTTTTCAGTCTTTGAAAACTCATATTATACAGTAAGATAAATTTTGATTTTTTTTCTTTCGCAGGCGCTACCGGTGTATATCTAATAGATAAAGGAATGACGGAAAGAGTGAAAAAGACAAGAATAGAACAGTGAGTGTCCATGGCACCACAGGAACACGGCTAATTTTGGGTTAATAACAGATATAAGCAAATAGATAACGGTAACTTTCATTCAATTCGCCTTAGATACCTCTGTTTTATGAAAAACTGCTTAAAACTGTCCAATACTTTAGCAGGGTGCCCTAATGCCGGAAACTTCTGCACCACTGTGTGATTCGCTGCAAAACTACAGTCTTTTATAAACAACATTACGGAAAGTTTTATACAGGTGCACAATTTCACCGAAACCTGCGAAGTGTAACACGGGCTGTGAGCAGACTCGCCGAGCGCTGAAATCTTTATGGAAACGAACAGCGCTAATAATAAAATAGGACTGTATGACGTAACTAAAGCCGCAAAATCAAAAACATTTCATATTAGTTGCTGAGGCTAACATTCTAACGAAACACAAAAGGCAATCATAAAAAGCCCTAAATTCTTTAAGATAAATAACCAGAGATGAAACAAAGAAAAGTTTCATATTAGCTAGGTAATTAAGTATGAAACAAAGGATTTCAGAAGAAAGCGAGAGCGTTTCACTTTCATATCGAATGAACACAATGTATAGAGAAGAATAACAACTCAGATGGTTTTGATTTTACCTTAAGAATCATTATTAGTCATTGACTGGTTTATGACCACCAAACTGTTCGCTCTGTATCATAACAGGTTTATAAGTTCTCATATCAGCCTTCATGGTTGTTAAACCCTGTCGTATCAGACCTGTGGTTTACTTGTTATTGATTGTGCGGGCTCAGTAAACCACACCAAACAAGGATACTGAAAATACCTGACCGAGGAATACAAACATCTGGTTACTACGTGCGAGAATAAAAGTGGTAAAGGCAATGTGCTGTAACGTGTTCAAGTTATGTGAAAATTTCTTACACAATGCAATTCCTTCACTAAAGTAAATTGAAAACTCAGTGTTTAACACATTTAGCTGTGAATGCCCACGTGGAATAAAAAATACGAACTTATTGTTACTCATAACACGCTGCAGAAAAATCTGAAACCTCTGAACAAACAGTAGACTTACTGAATGCGACACCAGTAACGTGCTGCCTCTCGACCGATAGACGCCCGTGAGCCTCGCTTACAGTAAATCAGAGAAAGGAAAACATGAAGCGTTTGTCTTCCAAAGCTTGTGAATAGGATTGTAAACATAAATAATAAATTTAATCGAACTTTTAGAGGCAACAGTAAACTTGGTTTGGTTTGAAGCCTAATTCTTGCTCGTGCATTTGATACAATGATATATTTGGCAGTTAAATGGCCGACGAAAATAAGCTAGCATTGATTTGCGATGGTTTGAACTTCTCCTTCTTCTGAAGTGCTTGTCTGTCACCAAAATCTCACTCAGACTTTTTCATTTAGAAGTGGCAAGCTCAAGATCATAACAAATACATCTTAAAGCCACTACAAAAATTTGGAGGTGATTTAAAAAGAACATTGCTTTGGGGAGCGTACATTCATATACACGGGATTATAGACCATAGCAGCTACTAGGTTTTTTCATATTCATCGGTTAATTATTTCAAGAAAAATTACCAGATGATTCTCGCTTATTTCAAGACACATTTCCTGTTAATTTGCATCAAGATATCAGAACTAGGCCTCGAACAGTTAACAAAGGGAATAGAGTACCTGTTATGTAAACACTTTGTCACGTTACGAGGCCCGGCTAAAAAGAAAAGAAAATGTCCATTTCCGGGCGTTTAAATGGTCGGCTACCCGCAGTCATTAAGAAAGCTACTTAAAAAGCCGTGTGCTTTATAAAGTGAAGACTTAAGTTCGAATCAAGACTTTCACACAAGTGAAAATACTAAGTCGATAATAAATCCGGCGGGTGATGGACCATAACTGATTAAAACGGATCTAAATACATTGCAACTTAAATAAACGTATAATTGTCGTTCAAGTGCTGATCTTCTGCTAGGCCAATAATCTCAAAGTCAAGGAACGGCTCATACAAACTCTATTACATTCCCACCTGTAGCTAGCGATAACTCAGTTGTTGATATCATTATTTTAAATTATCCCTTCTCGTATGTTACTTCTGAGTTTTTTTATTGCAAAATCATCGAAGTACCATGTGGCTATTCCTAGCTCGTTTTTCTAACAACATCTTTAACTTGTTAGACAATGTTTTTTCGTTTTTTGCTCGTTCCAGGTTTAGGCAGCGTTTCTCGTGGCCCAAAGAGCTCAAAACGTCAAACCGGACTATGGTTATTGATATTGAAAAAAGGTTTTTAACTACAGATTTTCAAAAATAAAAACCGTGATTATCAACCTCAATTTCAAAAGTGGTTTCCAACGAGAGGTTGACTTAAACCTGTCACACCCGTGACTCTAAAACTAAAACTCGTCCAAGAGCTGTTCAATTAGTGATAAATCAGTGAATGTTACTTTATTAGCATGCATCTAGCTATTGAAGAAGGTTTGCAAAAGTTTCCTTTTAAACTTGTCACGTTCAGCTTTTGTCCATTCGCCGAGGTATTGTCATTTTAGAAGTTCTAGAAGTCCAATGGGGGGAGGGGCGGAGGCCGGGTCAAAATATCCCAGATCGCGTTAATTCCAATTGCAAAATTTAACATCTTTTTCTACTCTGTATACCGTTACATCTGATTAAAATATTCCATATCCCATTAATGTTTCCCCAAATATCTTGTATCCTTTAAATGTTTTACCCAAATACCCCCTGTATCCCGGTCCTCTAACAAAACCTCATTTTATATATGATCACAAGCAACTGGAGTTCTTTTAAGATTTTTCTCTCCTGAATAAAGAAATAAGTATCTTCTTTTTCTGTGTTTTACTTCCTGTTCTGAAGCCGGTGAGTTATTACGTCTACTAGAAGATCGCTGTGCAAATCGCTTCTAACTTACTTCCTGGTGCTGTGAGAACAAATTCCATACGTCGAGACCCTAGATCAGAAAACTGCTTGTTGCAAAACAAACATTTATCGACCCGTGCAATTTTTGAAGTGTCAATAAGAAAACCGGTATTGTGGTGAAAAACGTCAAAATAATAAGATGTTTTCCTGTTCCATACCCAGGTACTGGAACAGGTAGTTATAGAACATTTCTGTTCGCAATTAAGTGGACATCACCTTTATTTATAGACTTGAAGCTGGTGTGGTTGGGTGTTTGCTCTTATATTAAAACTGACGTAGCTGTGTTGGCTTATCAACAAAACCACACTATTATTGGTATTGGTTTTGTTCAGTTGTAATTTCTTCATTTATTCAGCATAGTTTCCCACTGAGGCTTGTGAAAAACGTTTCAAGTTGAATCGTGAACCAGTAATAAAATTGCATGAGAAAACCAGAGTAATAATTAAACTGAGAAATCACTGTTTAATTATGTGTACTAGCAGTACTCGTGAATCTGCTATACTTAAAAGGGTTTAGATGCTAGTTTGATCCCACCTGAGGCTTTTGTATTTATAGTTAGCACCGTGATTACATCAGGATTTTAGCGCTCTTTCCGCCGTCAAATGCAGGAGGAAATTCATCTGCCTGATGATATCGATCAAACCTGAATGTGTTCAGTTTATGCTCTGGAACTATTGTTATTCGTTTCAGTCTAACCGTTATTTTCCCGTTACGCCTTAATTGATCATATCATCAGTGTATGGTGTTTACCTGTCTTTCAAAACAATTACAGTACGTTCTTCGGTTTCTACCCGCGATAGCAAATATGACTTGACCAGGTAGCTACCAGACAGACTTAAAGGTGGATACAGACAGAACGATTACCGGTCACTTGCTTGTCTGAGTGATAAACTACAAGTGACCTGTGAAAGTTTGCAAACCCAGAAGTCTTCGTCGAGTACCAGCAAGTGAAAAACTATTTGTTTAAGTTTAGAACGTTTAATTGCTGCATGTCGATTCATCACTGCGGAATGATCAAGATACAAACAACAGTTCCTGTTCTGAAATCGCCTATGGTCCACATTTTCCTCGTTACGAAATTGTAAGCAGTTTTACGCTCAGTTATTCCACATATGTATTAATCTTATTGCATGGGGTAATGAACCATTCAGTGACTGGAAAATCATTTCATGTATATAGTTGGCGTTATTTAGACTGTATATTTCACGGACGGTATGCAACAATATTTTCCCGCCACAGCTGAGCGCCATTTGTGTAAATTTCAAAAGCATGAGATAAGAAAAGAATTCATCGCATTCTCTTGTGATAAAACACGAGTATTCCAGACCCGAATCACTTTTTTCTTTTTTTTTCTCGTGGAACATTTTCACAGTGTAATCCAAGGTATTTTGGCTCAGGTATACACTAGTGTGGCAGAAACCTGCTGGTGTTTTGGTATGAGTTAAAAATTGTCTTTTGAATCGTTAATTTCTTTGTAGGGCCAAGGCACTTGCTTCAGTCATTTTTTCCTTTGTTTTTGTTTAATTTATAGTCATCATAAACTCCTTAAATATCTTGGAGGAGAATGTAACCATGACATTTTTTCGACATTGCTTCAGTCAGCATTTTAGTCAGAATTTTCTGGCTTCAGTCTTGTTTTTGGTGATCACAAACCAAGAAAATTTGTGGCAATTACTGATCTAGCTGTTATACTCTCCAACTGGTGATGTTGGTCAGGAATGCCGTGATGTATGTATTTTATCATTGCCACACAATGGCAGAACAGGCATTAACTACTTGTAGGCCTCAAGAAAAAGTTACAAAGTACATTTATACCCCTTAAATCCAAATCTCAAATCGGCTTCAAAGTCTCAGTGCTCGAAGAGTGCGGAGCCCATTCAGTCCCCAACGTCTCAGAGGTCAATTGAAAGATTAGATCATCCATTCTGAAGAAAAAGGTGCAGTTACTTTTTTTTAGAAAATAAAACTTTTTTCCAACGGAACTAGCACTTGAGACCCACATGTTTTCTCAACATCAGTTGATCAATTGAAAAAAGCCCACTCGATGTTTTTCGCAGGCATATTAGAATCTCTAATAGATTTTGTCATCGAGTCAGTACTACCTAAATGAACATGCACAATCAAATCCAATAAAGCTACCCTGTAGATTTCTGAAGCTGGGAGAGTCGTGGCTATTTCACACCCACCACGTTTTTTCCATGAGCCTGTTACTTGACTACGAAACCCATAATCAAAAATTAAGAAAATCGGCAAACGGAGTGAGAGAAATCTTGAGATTCTACCTCTAAGAGGTAAAAGAATCTGCAGAAACTGCAAGCAGATCGCTTGTTACAAACAGTTGCCTCTATTTTAGTTTACGCCGGTGGTCCTGTTGTTTCTTTGAAGAGTGTTATTATGTGAGGGCCAAGTTTTATATGTTTGTAGTTTTTCACAACTACCAGCTGTAACATTTCATAGATCAAATACAGGCATTTCTTCTATTTTCTTCCTCGATATAAACTCACTGAGTACTGAGGAAATGACCGATCCAAAAATTGAGCGAGTCAGAGTCAATAGCCTTGACAAACAATCTGAAGGTAGCGTTGGTATCAAAGTTTATGTTCTAATCAAAGATAACAACCAAAGATTCCAAAGCAAAACCACAGTGATCTACAGTTATATAATAAACTAAAATACTTACCATGTTGGGAAAAACGTCCTAAACCGATCGACCTTGCGTCCTTTGTCTGAATCTGACGGTGAAATCAGTTCTCTGTTGTAGGAGCACATGTTTATCTGACCACATGCTCTCGGCGACAAACTTCAGTCGTTCAATGTCTGATTTTGAACAAACCTAAGTTAAATACCAGTAAATTGAAACAAGCTAGAAGCGGGTATTTATATTGATTGAATGCAGTTTTTTTTTAGGAAGCAAACCTTAGTGAAGATTTCAAAATCTATCAGTCCTGATTGTCCGCCAGAAGGTATGCATGGAGAGTAAATGAACTCTCGCCTTATTGAAAAATGTCATTGAAATGTTCTTTCGTATTGTGCTTTTTTGAGATGCAGTCTTATTGTTATTTTAGTATTCGTGCTTTCTTGAAGGGATATAAAGCTTGAATCACAATTTTGGAACCTCGTCTCATTGAATTAGTTGTCAGTTTTCAACACTGATGTTTGTCGAATAAATGCCTAGATATGACTTCACGTTCTCATCAAAAGATTTTTGTAGCTTCTCTTAACGGCATAGATAAACCTGCTGAAAAAAGAAAAAAGAAGATTCAACGAGACAAAAACGATTTCCTTTTTTTTTTTTAATTTAGCGGATGTGACTCTGTGTCAGTGCACTATAAAGGTCTATTTATAGAAATTATCCAAAGGATCATTCATGCGAGCGAGTCCTTCTCTTTCCCTCAGGCAAAATAAATATTTTTTGTTAAAGCCGTCTTTGCATGAAATCATGGAACAGAAATGAAACTTATCGCTTGGGCAACTCTTGTTGTTCAAACGAGTTTCGCTGAAGACAAAATAACCTGTTAGAGTTGCTCCTTACTATTGTGAAGTTCTAACACTCATTGTTGGGCAGAACGTGTTGTTATTAAATTCCTCTAAACAAAGTACTCGCTTATGTCGTGCTGCTTGGTATAAAAGGCTTTAAAAGGCATTTAGATTAAAGATAAAATGTAAATAGATGGATCATACGGTGATTTAAAGTTTTACAAAAACGTAAATACAAAAGCCATATGTTTCCCCGTTTGTTGTCGCGGCAAGTTACGCTTGCTGTTTTTGACTGCACAGTGGTCGAAACTCTCACCGTGCTTCGATAACCTCGCAAATCTTTGCTCGACAAAATAAAGAGAATTCAGCCACCAGTTGGTTTGTGATACTTAAACATATCTCTGCTTTCCCAATCTTTTCACCGTTCCGCAGACAGTGCGTAAACGTTCAAAGGCGTCAATAACACGGGAGAAGATTTCGTAATGAAGAATTGAATTTCTGTCGGTAAACTTAAAGAACATGTCGCCTGTTTCTTTGTCTTTGCGCTCAAAGACAAAGCAGAAAACAAAGTTAAAATGGTTTCCAGGCAATTTCTAAAGATGGCTAGAGAAATTTATTCACTTAATTGACTTCGCAGGTTGGTGAATAAGTTTTGAAAGAAAACAAGGAGAAAGAATATCAAATTAATAAATTATGTCTTACGCGTATTAGAGACAGCAAAATCTTTTCAAATAGCACGTTTTTTTTATTCTGTTTTTCTTTTTATCGTACAAACTTATATCTTCCTCCTTTTATATTATAAATGTCTTTTCGTCTTTACAATGGTTACGCGGGAGAATTTTGTACAAACATATGGACTATAGTTGCGAATACAGACTTCTGCGTACGAATGTTGAAAATGGAAGGCCTATTAAAACGACCGAAATTGCTATTGAATGTTCAATGCTAGAGTTATATATCTTCACAGAAGTTCCTCTCCTCTCGATAAACTAATGTCTAGAGCTATGAAATTCGATTTAAAAAGTAACATTTTTTACCATTTAGCGTCCGTTTGGGTGTCTTGATTTTATATGACGGTCCAAATCCCTTCGTCTTACCAACACTTTACCGCAGTACTGACATTTGTAGGGAGTGTCCCCGACAGCGTGAAGGCGGATATGTTTTGCCATGTTACTCGGATCTCCGAACCTCTTTTGACAATATTTGCACTTAAGGGGCTTGTAGCCAGTGTGAATACGCATGTGAATTTTCAGCCCGTATTTACGCGTGTATAACTTGCCACAGAGCTCACACAGATAGCCTTTATTAACTTTCTTCGAATTCAGATCGTTTATCATTTCCTCGTTGCAGCCTGTCTTCGGTTTTTCTGGCGTCATTTGATCCCCGTTCAAATGTGTTCCATCTTGGCTAGGTGTCGTGGAAGAGGATGGAAGTCTGTTAACATTCTGTTCCGCTCCAAACATCATAGGGCCTGTCGGATTCATTACTGGTTGACCATTTAGCGATGGGAAACCCTGAGGAAATCCGTACTTGAAAAACGGCATCGAAGAAGGGCTGCAAAGCGGCGGTCTCGGCTGGAGGAGAAACGCTGGGTTACTCAACATATCCATTTGATTTTGCGAGAAGGCGGAATCCTGAGATAAATTGCCATATCTCATCCCATTAAGCCCGTTAAGTTCGTTCAAAAGCGGTCGCGAGATTGAAGGAAACTCCGACGAAACTGGCACACTTCCAAGCTCCGGGCTTTTAAAGCCGTTGAAGCTTGCGGAGCTGAAAGGTTGTGGCTGATTAACTTGCGGCACGAGAGGAGAGTTTTTCATGCCTTCCTTCATTCCGAACGTTTCCGCCGTGAAGGAGGGTAAACTCACTGGTGTTAGCGGCGTAAGAACTGGCTGGAGCTTGTCTGGAGATTTCACGACCTGCAGATCGGCAGAGCTTGAGTGCAGCGAGAAGGGAGGTGAAGCTTTAGATGACGAGCTTTCTCCTATGGAGCTCTGCAGCGATTTCGGGCTCTCCTTCATCATGAAGGAATCAGCGTTGAAGTTGGAGAGGAATGGAAACTGATTCATGGCCAGTGATAGGTTATTGAAGCCATTAAAACCATTTAAACCGTTTAAGCAACCCATACTGTTGGATAAATTAAGTCCAGACGAAGAATGGCCCCCGTTAACCATGGGTTTATCGTCGTGAACTGAAACGTCGGATAAAAACGCGCTGCCATTATGATGGTGCACGTTCCTGCTGGTTTCTCCGTCGTGTTTAAGGCTGAGCGGTGGGTCACTGTCCGACTTTGATACCTGTATCCCGTCCGTATCCGAGTTTGGAGTTAGAAACAAAGTGCTCATTCTCGGCGGCCTGTTCGGCTGGTTGTTTCTACTTGGAAGGTAACTGGTGTGTGAGTGTGCTCGCCGAGTGTGAAGCAGGGTCTCTTTATAGCTCTTCCCACGGTTTGAGGCGCACTCAAATGCGATGTGCGTTTTAAGTGTGTTTGGGAATGCAAACACTTGCGAGCAGTGGTGACAAATATATTGGTATTCACCTGTGAAAGAACCGACAGGTGTAGCGAAAGTTAATGACACGTGCTAGTTAGCCAGCCAATCAGAGCAGCGCTTCGCAGGACAGCCAAGCAGCGAGTTCATGACACGTGCGAGGCTCGCTAGGTTTCCCCGCCTTCGTCACTGGCTTAGAAGTTAAAATAATATCGGAGCTCGAGCGGGGAAGGTTATTAATATTCAAAGGCACATTCATAATTAACCAACCATGCTGTAATTAGCTTCACAATTATTAGCTGGAGGAAGTCGGATTTTATCGAAATGAGTGATTTTTAAACGGTTTTAGACGCACTGTCAAGGCCCGCGAGTGTGTGCGGTGCAAGGCCAAATCTGTCAACTGCACAGTAGAATCGTGATTAGTGCACCGCGCTAAGTGAATTTCACTGATTTTCGAGACAATAAACTTTGCCACGAGGGTCGTTGAGATCCTTTTGTTAGATCTTTTGTCAATGACTCCAGCCAATCAAATTACGCCGTCCGCCGTGCTTTCAGATCATTTCTCCGTTCATTGAGCGCCGTTGCCCGGGGGAAATCAGGAAGCGGTTAGAAAACGTGAGGTGAGCCTTTTGCAAACAGCTGAGCATCTCTGCAAGAGAGTACGCTGGAAAGCTGAACCAGCGAAAACCGGTAAATATGGAACGCTTTTCCACGCTTTTTGATTCAAAACTCTTCGTTTTACAGGTGTTGAATGGTGGCCGTACTGATTCCACGTGACCCGCCACTGGCTACGATGACAATTTGTTTAGTTCGCCCTTTGCTGCCTAAATATCCTAGTCACAAAGGACTGGCTGTTCATCGCACACAATAGATGTATCACGCTTTATACATATATAATTTTGACACGCGGACGAGAAGAGAAATCTTTTGTCCTTGGAATGTATCTTAAGCTAACAGATGCGTAAGTAAGTTCGAGGGCTCGAAGCGTGCAAAATCGTCTGCCTTCGGTACACACGTCTGACTTGGACCGGTTAAGCGGCCTCACCAGCGAACTAGAAAGTCACCACGAAAGATGAAGCGGGTGAGCCATTTTAGTCAATGATTTGAGGCACCCGGGTACCGACCGGCAGAGAAAGGACTTTAAATGACTTACGGTAGTCACATAAACAGAACTGATAACCCAGTGCACGTGTTACATTGTTCGTTGAAGCCCCACAATATAGGCACCTAGGAACCACAGAATGTTTTGTTCGGCAAAGGCTTAATGTGAGAGAATGTAACCTGATGAAGGACAACAAAAGTTACCGGCACCTAGGTAAATATCATCTACACAATTAAGTGAGCAATTACAAGTTTAAAATCCCGTGCAACCTTCATCTCTCAGGACTTATCGTGCTCACGACTTTAACATCAACGACGCTTGAAAATGCCGAGCTATTCTACATCGGTTTTGCAAATTATACTAAACAAGAGTTCTCAGTCATTCTTTGCATTGATCTTAAGCTTGCTAAAAAAAACTCACTTTTCCAATTCTAGGGTATCCTTGATAAAATTCCATTACTCTTCTGCAAATCATGGTATTTTAACATTGAAATAATAATGATAATTTACTGGTTGTGCTGGCGCTTTGCTAAGATTTGCTGAATTCAGGGGAAATAAACTATTTGCGTGTTATTACTCTTTCTACAAACGAACACGGTTTTGCTTTAATTATAGAGGTCGGCTGCACCAAAAATTTTATGAATCGGTTGATCTGCGAAACTTAAAAGAAACATTATGTTTTCATAACTAAATTTACCCCGTCTGCCCCGCGTGCCGGGAAACCGGTTCCATCGATTGGGTATTTACCTCTAAGTTTATTTTATTCTATGAGTTGTCAAAAATACAAACACCGGGTGCTTAACATTTCTGGTGTCCAACTCGACAGAACTAAAAGTAACAGGATCGCAAAGAAATATTGGGCTTTGTGATGCAGCTCGTCAAGTCTCAATGGAAATCAACCCATTCAGAGATTGCCTTTTCAATAAAGCAGTGTAGTAATTTCAAATTTTGTTTTTGCAAACAATTTCGCACTCTTCTCGATCGTGTACAAATTGTTTGTAGAGGGATTTTTCTGCTCTGTCGTAAAATTATAGCTCCGCACCCAAACGAATTTCGGCCGCGTTCAAGTAAATACCCTCAGGCGCTCATCTTATTTTAATGGAGCATTTGTTCTTTAGTTCACTTTGTTGATGGAGAAATGGTTTGAGGTAACTCATAAAATCAGTGCACCTGAGTGCTGGTCAGTCTTGCAGTTTGTTTTTTTTTTTTGCATGACTGAAATTTGGGTTAAAAAATCGATCATCAAATCATGAAGTATATTATAGTTAGCTGTCATTCTAGAGTCGTGCAAAGTCTAGACCCTCGCCTAAACATTACCAATTCGATTAAAAGAAACCTTAAAATTTTTGTTGTGGATTGCATGGCGATATCTGACTGATAATTGCAAAAATGTACCAATTATCTACCAGTCAATACAGGTCCCAATAAAATTGGTCCATTTGTCCGGCAAAAAAATGTTCTTGAGTTTTTTTTCTGCCCATGGATTAGTAAAGATTTTAAAGTGCGACCATGTTACGGTAATTTGAAACACCACAAAAGGAACAGGAGAGATTATCATAAACAGAGTGACCCATTGTGAAGAGTGTGGAAGTTTTGAATAAGTTGCGAGGTATCGAGTTTTTTCTTTCCTTAATTAAAACGTGCGCTTTAAAAAAGTCACTTTGCGCAGTAGAAAAGAACTAAATTAAATTTCAAACTTGCAGAAGCTATTAATAAACCAAAACAGAAGCAAAAAGAGACAATAACTGAATGCTTAATTGCGTAAGATAGCATCTTTTTGAAAAGAACACACCTTCCCAGTGCGGTACACAGATAATTTGAAATGATGAAATGACAGGAAATCTTTCATTGTCGTGGTTATTGAAAGCTTCACGTAACTATCACATCAGGGTCAATAACAAAATCGTCCAAAAAACCACAAGAACCAGTTTGTTTTGACAGATAGGTATGACTGTCTATCATGACAAAAGGACAAATATATTTAGACACCCAAGACATGGTAATAGAAAAACGAAGCAAATTAATCTGATTTTAAAGATTTTCCCGGCTCTTCTCGAATGCGAATAGCCATGTGACGCTTGTGCATCACTCCAATGAAAACATTTTTAAACTTCTTGAAAATACTTCACTGTGAATTGCATCAATGGTCTCCCCTCGATTTTAATTTAATTTTAAATTGCCTCGATAGTTATATTGCCCCGAAGTTGAAACAACGACGTTGGCGCCCTCAACAATTTGTTTGCCCTCTGAAACCATGTGGTCGACCCAAGAAGCTTCCGCCCACTCAAATGCGAGCAGAGCGCGGGTTCGCTACGGTCATCTTCTTTAGCCGCTGGATTTTGCTTCCAAGCGACTTTTTCAATTCAAGTAAACTCAGGTTTAATTTCCATCTACGTTCAATAAAGACTGACTTTTGTTTACAGGCTATTGGTGGCAATTTGTATTATCGAATTTAAAAAAAGTGTTTGCGAAACAATTGACATAAATACATTTCACGGCCCGTTTAGCGATTTGCAATGCGCGCTCTGTTTTGTTTGTCTTCAGAGACAAAGAAATCACATGTTACTGAAACAATGGGGATACCAGGCTAACAGCTTGCTTTGCTTAGTAGCGGAAGGCTCAGTACGTGCTAACAACTGCAGTCAAAATGAGCAAATAAATTTCTGCGAGCCCCCACGTTGAAACACACATCTTCGCATATAGGAATCTCTATTGTCACTGATTAAATAAGCTCATTGCTCAGAGAGAAGCGTAGTTTTTGACGCAACTGTTTTAACATACAAGAAACTTAACAAAACCTTTACCTCCAACAGCGGATGAAATAGCTACAAACGAAACAACCTTGCCGACTCAGCTCGGCTCATTCGCAAACTTATTTTTGCCAGCTAGGAAAGCAGACAATTGACCATTATTTTCAGTAACTGTGCTTGATTAAAAAGAAACTGCCTGAATTATATATCAGTTCTTAATATTAAGCTACCTTTCAAATAAACTCAGTTCCCTCAAAATGTTTAACTATTCTGTAAACAGGGAAATGCGGAGTTAGAATTACAAAACATTGTTTACTCCGACGTGAGATGAAATAAATTAACACTAAGGCCTTCCGGGCGTCAGTTTAACTACTAATGCTACGAACCTAGTTGATTAGAAAGTCTCTTTCTGTTTTCTTCACAACATTTATTTTCCAGTTTTTTTTCCCCTCGAAAGTTATTTTCAAACAAACATTATTTAACTCGGTTTAGCCTTCCTTCGTTAAAATCGGTTTCTGATGAGCACTTTTTAGACTGACGCAAGACTTTCTTGGCAATTCGGGGGAAGAAACCTAGTTGAGTTTATCATTAATTTAAAAGTAGGCTGTAGTTTTATAAACGGTTTGCTTCGACGGATGTTAACTTAAGCTTGGTTAGTCGCTAGTGTAATCCGAATTTGTGTAAGGTAATGCTAATTTCAAAGAAAATACTAAACGCGACTGAAATGGAATCTGAAACGTACAACTAGGTACGGCTGAGAGATTTCGTGGTGCGAAGTTTACACAAAAGTACATCGTGTTTACAGGGATATTAAAGTGTCGTTTCTATAAAATTAGTTCTTCTGACAGGTGGTATATTCATGATAATCATCTATAATCATTTTGGGCCGTTAAATGATACAATTACTCCAGTGAAACAACCATGCCCCGTAAATTTGCTAAGTGTAAAATTTAACAATTGGTTCATACTTTAGCGTGCACTACTGATCGAGTTATGGAGCACACGGGAAGTTTGGAGAGCACGTAAGAAGCGTAAGAGTTGCCCAAGGTGATAGCCGAGAGCAACTCTAGCTTCTTGAGTGCTCTCCAAAAAAAAGCTTGAGTTTTATTTTACTGCAGTTTAAATACAAAATTCTTTATTTTTAAAAAAGAAATCACGCTCAAGAATGGCGCTTTAATGGTGCAAGAATGGCGCTTTATTGCTCACGCTATCAGCGTGCACTATCGGGATTTTGAGCACGCTTACGTATAATTTGATTGCGCGGCTCTGCTAGCTATGTTATAAATCGTATTAGAAAATATCCATTAAGCTCCGAAACGCTAGCTGAGGATATTTTTTCCGTGATAATGAAGTTCTTAGGAGGAAGTAAGATTTCGGTTCATCTTCTCAAGCTATCTACGGCAGAACGCTTGAAGAAATGAATGATTTTGTCTATGTTGCTAATTGGAGTATTTCTTTCGAATTCATAACTTCCATTCGGGAATTTCATTCAGTGGTTGAAAAACAGATCTCGCTAGCAGTTTATTGCTCAGTTGACATTTACATGGCCACCGGGTTACTATTTCATTCATGAATCAAGGAGTAAGACTTTATTTCTCAAAACGATGAACTAATATAAAATAACTGAATATGTTGCTGTGTCGCGGTGATTTTCCAGGCGAGTGACTCCGTACAATACACCACATGTCTGTGGGTTATCTTGGTGATCATACACCGGCTGTTTTTGCCCAGTAACAAGCGATTCGACCCACTTATTTTTAATCTTTATACTACAGACTCGGGGGGGGGGGCGTTGATTTTCTTGTTATATTTAGATCGTTTTGAATATTAAGTTCGTGGGTGGAAGCGTTTCACATATAAACTGGGCGTTGCCATTATCTTAAAACTTGGTGGGTGTCTCATCAAGACAAATCGAAACACATAGGTAATACAGCAATTTCAGAGTAAAATCCTGTTGTGGTTTTGTGTAGTTAGTGTTACCAATGCAATTTTAATTAATTTGGTACTTTAGCAGACAAGGTCAAATCGAATCGACTTCTCATGTAGATTAATTTTAATTTCTCAATTGCTTTGATTCGCTCAACAAAACAGGCGCCTTCTTATCAAGAAAGATTATTCACCCTGTTATCACTAGCTTGTGTTGAATTTTTTTAGAACTCTTGATAATAGCTGTTATTATTAGGAACGCTAGCCAAAACAGCACTTTACAAGAAAGATTAGTGCTATTCGAACAATAAAACCACATGTCAGTTTCAGACTTCGAGAATCTTCGATCACGCTACCTCCAGTGCTTACC
>Ga0126337_10000969_pt1 | contig 16368 bp, 9 predicted proteins | sample DipCmetagenome_FD_92527 | JGI IMG/M metagenome (GOLD analysis project Ga0126337, IMG submission 92527) | Coral microbial communities from La Bocana,Puerto Morelos, Mexico - Diploria C A metagenome | ecosystem: Host-associated > Invertebrates > Cnidaria > Coral | place: La Bocana,Puerto Morelos... | reverse complement strand
TGCTCGGCTTTTTGTCGATCCCGTTCTTCTTGACGAAGTCTTTCCTCTTCCATTTTCTGAAGCATTTCTTTTTCACGCTGTTTTTCTTCTCTCCTGTGAAAAGCAAACAATACCAGTCGCCGTTACTTTTTTCATTTTGGCAAAACCCACCTCGCAATTTCGTTGCCTTGCTCAGAGCAAGGTGCACGACCACCGCCAACTGCTCAGTTTGAGAACAGCTGTTTAAACATACGAAAGCATTTCTCGTACTCCCAAATTTCACTCGTATTTCTATAACTAGATAGAAACACGGTACACATTTTCTATTTCTTAAATAGATAGCGAGCAGCGTAGCCAATCAGCGAACGGCATTCGTGATAAAAGTGTCGGCTACGAACCGGTGAATATTCGCTCATAAAAAAAGTCAGTCTCGTAGTCAGACACAAATTACCTTCTCTTTTTCTCCAACTCTGCCTCTTTCCGAGTCTTATCCTCTTCTTGTTTTTTCTGTCTCAGTTTCATAAACTTCTCTCGCTTGCGTTCCTGCTCTGGAGTCAAGCCCTATACAGGCAAAAGAGACCCGTGTTACAAACGGATCGAATACTGACTGACATATATCCTTTTAGTTCTAATTCTGAGAATTCAACTTGATCATTCTATTTATACTCAACACCTCTCACTGAGATTGTACCGATACTGTGAGGAGAAGAGAAATGACGACCAACATGGCACAACTGATCTTGTTCCCTGCCTTTTTATTACCAACTTCTGAAGATATGATTGATCATCTTAGTTATCCACATTTGCATTTGCTTGTATTCTTCACATTCAACGGGTACATTACGAACTCACAAAGTGACCAGCTCCTAGTTGGCTTGATAGTTCAGTTGGTAGAGCACTGCACCTGGATCGCAGAGGTCATGGTTGGAATCCCGTTCAAGCTGGAATTTCTTTTTCAGGCTTTATTTTCAGCAGGGTCCCACATGGCACATGGCATCAATAATAAGGTAAAATATTTGTTCGCAAATACAAAACACTTTACCTGGGTTGTTGGTTGTGCGTCATTACCAATAAACATTGCCAATCCTTTCTTAGTGGGGGTGTGAATCTCAACTTCAATTTCCCCTGTATCACCCCCAGGAGGGTAAACGACGTTGTGTTCTTGCCTAGTATCGCTACTCGTAGAAGCTGTATCAGGGTACACCAAGGGGGGTGGTGTCGCTACTTGAGCAACGTCTACATCCCAACACTTTCGCGCGGAAGCCGTGTGGCGGGATGCCGCTGGATCGTGCGAGGACGGGCGCGATGGTACTGGCGTGGGCCTGGAAATCACTTCGACTGCTGGTTGGGATGAAGGGCGAATTCCATCGTGATTGAAGTCCAGATCTTCACCAGGTGGGTAATCAGAAAGGCGAAATTCGCGTGTTTCTAACTGCGGCCCATCGGAGGGGTGGGGTTTAGAGACGGACGCTGGAAGAGGAGAGTTCGCTGGGGACGACCAAGCGATGGGTGGAGAGGGTTGATTGGGAAACTCGGGCACAGGCTTTCTCGGTTTATCGTGTGGAACCTTGTCCACGTGCATCGCCTGCAGTTGAAAATAAGAAAAACATCTTGATAACTTAATCCAGGAGAGCTATGAAGCCAAACTGAAACAGATCAATGCTGCGTTCGCCGCAGAGTGCACCTACTAATTAATACCATTGTTTTTTTAGGTATAACACAAACAAACACACAATTGCAACCAAATTTCTCACCTCAAGTCCAGTTCCTTCGCCGACTTTCTGACTCCCTTGAGCTTTTCCCATGACATACCAAAATGCAGTCTGCCCCAGTCTCCTTCGCTGATCTTCCCACTCGGCCTGAGCGCGGTATTTTTCTGCCTCGATGTGACGCCGCTTTTCCTCCAGCTGCATTCGCAAGTAAGCTATCTGTGACGTCCCTACCTTTTCATCTTCAACTTCATCTGGCGTATCGTCGATTTCACCTAAAACACAACATCTCGTAAGTAAAAATATGTCTGCGTCACGCTATACATTGCCATATAACGCGTGACTAACTGTTACGCACTGTTCGCTTGTTTAGCGTAGAGTGAAGGCTGGTACTGGACTGGAAAACCCTTAGACATCACGGAAGTAGGAGTTATGATACAAGAAACGAAATTTAAACCTTTGAGTCAGTGGATGAAACCCTAGAGTGTGACCATTCGAGTACTTTTACAAAACAAACCTTCACTATTGCAAGACAAGTCAGTTACTTGATTAAGAACATCAGAAGGAGACAACCCACAGTCCTCTGCAGCGTCCATTAGACTGGCGATCTTATCTAATACACTACCACTAGGGCGCCATGTGGCGCGTCCTCGGGGAGATGCAACGTTTGAGTCACTTTTCAGCTCCAACGATTCAGGGTCCTTAGTGGGTACCAGCGGGACTTGACCAACAGAATCAGCATTTTCCTTGACAGTTTGTTGCGAAACAGATGGCAAAGGTGAAGAAACATCTGATTTAGCTTCGTTCTTAGCGTTCGCTTCACTCTTGTTAAAGTTAACCTCTTCAACTTTGTTGTCAATAATCTGGAATTTCGACGTGTTTGACTGTGGTGGACCACTTGATGAAAAATACTCAATTACAAATGCGTCTGTGTTTGAATTTCCTGCGTTTGATTTCTTCGATATCTGTCTTTTTGGTTTTGGTGGCGATTGCTTTTTTCCAGAACTTTTTACAACAGTTTTGTTCGAAATCTCTGTGGAACCATTTTTGGCGTTCTCTTTCTGAAATCCAGCACTGTTCGATAACTTCCCCAGAGCCTCGATTACAGGAATACCACGTGATAGGTCCTGTTCCACAGAACCGCTCACGTGATCAAGTGTAAAAGTTCTGCGATTTTCGGTCTGCTCGACCGCAGGAGACTGCTTCGTGTAATCACCATGAAGTGTGTTCTCATTTACTCCCGGTTGTAGGGTTTTTGCTAGATCGAGCTCTTCGTTGGAACTATCAAGAATGTACGTATTACTTCGGTTACGCGAAGACTCGAAACTTTGCGACGAGATATCGTAGTCGGACAACGAAGACAGAAATCCAGAATCCACGGAACGCGGTCTGACGTCACCGGCAGATGAAACCGGTGCAGCAAGTTTTTCAGGTGCAACGCTGTCCAAGAAGTCACTCAAAGAAGTACCAGACTGAAACGCCTTCTGCACTGCAAAGGCAACGTCATCTAGCGAATAAGCTTTCCTTATGGATGGGGGGTAAGGTGACGCGAGGGGAGAGGTGCTAGGCGATTGCTCACGCGTTGGTTTATGACGGCGGATGGTTGTTTCTGAGTAGCGTTTTCGTTTCCGGTTCTCTTTGTCTAGTGGCACTGTCTTTAATTCCCCGCCTAACGTTGTTCTTGAGAATTCCACCAGTTCATTAGTGAGTTGATCCAGCGCTTGTATGACCGGTATCCCTGCCTTCCTAGCGTCTTCAAGTGTCCTCGACATGTCCTCTAGTGAGTGCGTGTACCTCTCGGCCGAGTGTTTCTCGTTACCTTCGTTGATGAGTTCCGAGTCAGACTTTGAGTTGAGGCGCATTAAATTAGTCCTATGTGTATCTGTTTTCGCAGGAGCAGATGTAACAGCTTTAAGAGCATCGACTACTGGAATTCCTACCGCTTTTGCGTCGTCAATAGTCTGTGAAACAGTGTCCAAAGAGTATGTACGGCGCTCAGTTTGATTGCCATCAGGACAAGATGTCGCATCTTTACCGCTATCGTTCACACGTTTAGGATGATCTTCGCGTAGACTTCGTACAGATTCGTCCGCTGTCGGATTGTTCCGAGTACTTTCCGAACACGAGGCAGTCGTCTGTTTATCCTTAGATATCTCTTTAGCATTCGCTTGTAACAATAGCTCGCACGCTGAAGTCAAGAAATCTAACTTTTGAACAACACCTAAGCCTCTAGCGTTGCTCTCGTTGCCATTGGCTTTGGATACAGTCAGTTCTTTGGCTTTCGCGTGCAAACTTAGCGGAGACATCAATTTTCTTTGGCTTCCATCGTAAAGACGCAGCTTTGCCCCTTCACCAATCGTCTCCAGTGGACTCGCCAGCGCATAAGTCTTCCTGTTTACCAATTTCTCTTGTCTTCGATGGACCGCGTCTGGCGTCTGCCTGAGTGAAACATCTTTAGCCACAGTCATCTGTCCTAAGGCGTCCACAACAGGGAGTCCTTTTTGTTTCGCCTTTTCCAAGGTATAACTCACTTCTTCCAGAGTGTATGTTCCTCTGTTTTCTGGACTTCTCTCTGGTATCTTAAGCCGTAGTGGACTTGGTGGTTTTTCCTTTGACAAGGACTCGAGAGCTTCAATAACAGGTATCCCGGTTTTCTTAGCGTGCTCCAGAGATTTTGATACGTCATTCAGGGTGTAGGTGCCTCGCTTGTGTGCAGTCTCTCCAGTCCCCGTTGCAGCCTCCTTAGCTTTCGTCACGTTCTTCAAAGCTTCCACTACAGGAATACCTTGTTCCGAAGCAGTCTGCAACGAAAGTGAGACTTCATCCAAAGTGTATGTTCTCCTTTTTTGTACAGACATCTGAGCGTCTGAAGCCCTCTCCTTGGAACCAGTGTTCGTTTTAGATAAACGTTCTAATGTTTCAACCACAGGGACGCCATCGTCAACGCCGACTTCAACCGTTTTCGCTACGTCGTCAAGATTGTAAGTGCCACGCTTTTCTGATGTCTCCGGAGATAGTTTCTGATTAGAAGACGATGGTTCCCTATTGGAAGGGGCTCCTTCCCGATCATGTGACGATCGTTCCCGATTAGAAGACGATTGCTCCCGATCAGAAGGCGATAGCTCTTCACCTGGAGACAATCGTTTCCGATGCGAAAACGGTCGTTCTCGATGAGAAACCGATGGGAACGCTACAAAAGTCACACAATCTTCAAGTTGCTCCAGAGCATCCTCGAACGAAGCCTCAATCTCGTCTCGATGGTCGGGAGACAGCGCTCGGTGAGTTTTGACACCACCGGCAGCGTTGCCACCGGAGGAATCATCGCCTCCGTGCGCAGGAGTATTCCATAATGGCTTCTCTTCCTGAGCTAAGCGATTTAATGTCTCGGAGGCAGGAATTCCTAATTCTACTGCTTCTTCAATCGCGTGTGACACCGTGTCTAATGTGTAGGTTCCCCTGTTTTGGGAGGATTTAGAGTTTGACGTGTTTCCTGACGATGTACCATGTGACGGATAAGTCTCGTGTTCAGACGCCAGCTGATCTAACACATCCACTGCTGGCAAGCCTTGCTCCTGGGAATCTTCTAACGTCTGCGATACGCTGTCCAATGTGAATGTACCACGCTTTGGAACATAGTCAACTTGAGCTGAAGAACCGTCGGAACCAGACAACGTTAATGATTTCAGTTCTTCGCGTTTAGCGAGCTGGCATAAGACCTCAGCAACAGGGATGCCATCCTCGGTTCCACTTTGCAGTGAAGACGATATTGAGTCTAAGGTGTAAGTCGATCGTTTCTCTGAAGGTTCGTTCTCCTCTTTGGACGTCAAATCCTCATTTGCCATCGTATCGCCTAGAACAGCTTTATGTGGAAGAGAGCTTTCATCCCGTCCACTCACGTTCTTAGCCACTACATGTGAAGCATCAGTCACTATTCCACTCTGTTCGATCGCGCTTTCTATTTCTTGAGAAACGCTTTCCAAAGTGAACGTGCCGCGTTTCTGCGACTTGTCATCTGGAAGCAACGAGGAATCAGCATCTGACTGCAGTTTACGTTCTTTCAATTCCGCCTTGTTTGCCAGTTCGTTGAGAACTTTGGCAACAGGTGATCCCTCGCTACTTGAATTCTCTATAGACTGAGACACAGGGTCCAGCGTGAAAGTGTTGCGCTTTGAATCCTGCTCACATGACAGTACACCTGCATCCTCTTTACTTGCAAGTTCATTTAATACCTCAGGAATTGGTAATCCTTGGTCAGACACTGTATCTATAGTAAAGGTATTTCGTTTTAGCAGCTTTGGCACTTCAACGTCACTCTGGTCTTTAACACCCTCCGGCTTTATAACAATATTGTTCGAAGAAGTATCAACAGGTAATTCTCCACTTACTTCTTTTTCCATTACGAATTTTTCCGAGACAAAGGAAAACACATATTGTTTCTGTGTTGTTTTAAGTTTGCCAGATGAATCTAATGGCTTTTCGCTATTTTCATTGCCAGAAGATGGGTCGCCGTTGCGTTTTAACTCCTTTTTCTCAGAGAAAGACAGGATATCTTGCGCACCTTGAGGCTGACAGGGCTTTGATTTTTGATGGCGTCTGAGGTTAGAACGCGTATTGATGGCCTTAAAGGGTGACTGCACTAAAACTGACTCATCTTTGGCGCGTTTTGAGCGCGGTTCATCATCAAAGCTCACCTCAAAGGCTACAGATTTGTCCTTTATTGTCCCAATTTCTGTCTTACTCGCAATCCGAGGTTCAGAAACAGCTGCCTCGTCCTTTCGCTCTGGATTGGTGGTCCGACCTCTTGACAGCACACGAGGCGGAGGTCGATTTTTTGATGCATTTTGAAATCCAACGTTGAATGCGACACCATCTCTGGCGGAGATTTTGGACAATTCCTGTTCAGTTTCTTTATCTGCCGCATTTTCGCTTGGTGATTCAGCGAATAGGCCTGCTTCAACCCTTCCATGCGTCTCGTCCTCAGCTGACTGAATGGCGGCTTTCGTTAAAGTAATCTTCGAATGTTCCCTGCCCGGAGTCACATTCAATCTTGACACGCCTGCTGCCGCGGACAGCGCCGCTATTCTGTCACGGATACTTCCGCCCGCACGCGTATCTGGCTCAAACTCGGCAAAAGACGAGTTTGATGTCGCATTTCTTTCCTCTTCAGATGTCTCTTTGGAGGACACTAACTCCTTATCCACACAAGGGCTCCTATTAGCAGCATTTCTCGATGACTCTGAGCCACTTTGTCCATTTGTGTGCGGCGATGGACACACATGCGTTACTGCGGGCAGCCCCAAGCCTTCAGGTACTTTCGCTTCATTTTCAGAACCCTTCCAGGAGGCCACCTCGCCACGACGCACGTTTTGTGGGCGACAGACCGCTGTTGCTATGAAACGCGGTCTTTCGTCAGGTAATTTGTCAGTAAAAGGCTCTGTCTTCGCTTCTTCCTGCATGCAGCCTAGAAATACAGATAGTATAGGAACAAATTATCTAACAGCAAAAAAAGCAGTTCTAGTAAACAGTACAAATTAAAATCAGCGGGAACGCTGTGAAGACAGCAGTCTGCTCCGCAAAAGAGCCAGAGCTAGTCATTTTTTACCGGATTTGAAAACAGATACTTCGATGCAGATAGTTCCTTTCAGCAGCAAGTCAAATGTATGATTCATAGGTTTTTTTTACCACAAAGACGGCCGAGCAAGCGCGTTACCACGGGCAACCAAAATAATCACTTGTAACATCTATTTTGAGCTTACAAAAATATCTTTTATGCAAAAGAGCCGATATGAGAATATTGAAATGGTCCATATCATTAAGGGGCTATTGTATTTTTAGAGGTAGAAAACTATCTTTTTGCACTTAATTATAGAATCATGAGAGCAATTAAATCAATAATCATTTTTTGCGATTAAATTGTCCCCAAAAAGTCATTTTTTTTCCCTCAGAAGTGACACAGTCGAACGCGCAATATGACACAACCGGAATTTTTTTGGTTTTACAGAATCTCCTGTGAAATATTCGGGTCACTGAAAAACAATATATATTGAGAGAGCGTCTGTAAATGCTATTTCCTAGTCTAATATTTACACAAACGTGCCGAACAACCCCTGAAGAGTAAAAAATTTACAACATGTAAACATGGTGGAAGATAGATTTTTGAAAAACTACGTAAATGAAAACTGTTTGTGTAAACAAACACTAACAGGAAAAATTAGTCAACAACGAAATACATTTTCCCTGGTTACAATGACAGAGATTATGTAAAGTCTATGAAATAACAATTTTTAAATTGTATTCATAACAATAAATATTCAATATGAGGCCAACAAAACATTATAACTTTACACGATCATGGCGATTTCGCGAGAGTTTACGTGACATTTCGACAAAAAACAATTACAAGCAATTAAGCTAGAATCTGTTTTAGAAACAGGAGTGATATTAGAACAGAACTCTTTTACTTCTTAATTTTCTGCTCACGAAATACGAAATTAAAGATCCCGCTGCCAAAAGCGCTGTATTGCAATCAAGACAACAGATATTCCAGACTTATTATTAAAAACACAAGCTGAAGCGAGTGCAAGTAAAAGTGAAATTTAAGAACACACGGCTACACTGAAAATACATTCGTTTAAAATCTACCTTGAATGCTTTGCCGCCAAGCATTAGATTCCCACAGTTTGATACACGCAACAGCTGAGGCACCAGACTACAAACACGCTACTTTCCGGTGGCCTTCTGGTGGAATGACTCGACGAACTACACAGCGTGTTCACCCAGTTTTTCGTGAATTTCCCCAAGAGTTAAAGGCACAAAGATCGACGAGATAACAAAAATCAAGTGCGGTCAAAGCCATGCCTGGTACTCGCCCGCCATAACATCACGTCCTGCTGTCGTTCGATTGCGAGCTGTTCTAAACACAACACTCGTTTCAAATGCAGTCTTCAATATAAACCGCACAAAGCTATTTCTGAAATATGACGATCGACCCGTACACTGGCTAATTCGTTCCTAGGGAATGACATCACCATTGCCGAGTGTTAAGCGACATCTCCCCATACAAACATCCAACACCGCGAACCGATAGCGAAGAGTACATTACACGAACGAAGCTTAAGCTTATTAACTGTTCACGAATTTGGCGTTGTATTCGTCTCTTTTCGGTTCGATTCTTTCACCATAAGCCACCTCTCACAAAATCAAGGGATCACTTGAGACACGGGCGGTTAAAAACGACACAAGATCCGATTATAACACTCGAAAATATATACACAGTGCCACGAATACAAGTTAATGTATTCAATTTTTACATGCAAATTACAGACCTCGTAGCGCGAAAGAGCTAGTATCAACAATTATATTATTTCGCATATATTATTTATCATTATGGTAAAAGACTGTCGATGGACTCACCTGATTGTGCAGTGGTAAAAGATACTCCTTTGAATCCAGAGGCGATATGGCTTGGCGAAAGTCTTCACAGAAAGCGACACCACTGTTATGATGTCAACATCGGTCAAGCGTGTCTGATGAACACGCGAAAACACGGTCACACACGACACACGTAACGCGGGGCCAACATGTGGCTAAAATCGAGCGTCTGTTTAAATACTCCTAGCTGCTCTTCACCAGACGATAAACCGATCTGCAACTCACGGACGAACGCTTGACAACGAAACAAGCCACTGCAGTCAAGTCAAAGAAATGATTGTTATGATATGGAAATTGACGAGAGAAATTAATTTCTCGGCCACACCTCGGAAACACCAGAAGGAAGCGAAAAGGATTATTCAAAATCACGGCCGGATTTTCCACACCTTAAATTGCATCTTATTTTAACCAAACTGACCGGCAATTTGTTCGGCTGTAATTCCCGAGTGCCTGCTGGCATGTCTGACTTCTTTCGGCCGTAAATCCGTTTCTCTAAACCTATTTCTGTGTAGAATGACGTCTTTCTAACGTCATGAATATCCTTTTCACAACAAAGACAAAACGTTGAAGATCCTGTCAATACTAAGTGTATCACGGCACACACACATTACACAAGAAAACAAGAGTAGATTTTTCTTAAGGAGGGCAGACGCAAGAAAAGAGGATCTTTACAAACGACTAAAACGGCTTAGTTGTGAGCAAGCGTTTCTTGGTGCCCGAGTGACGTTTGAAATTCCCATAAAAGAGAATGAGTGTGGGAAGACGGTCAATAAATCGTGCAAAAATTGTCAATCCTTTACTGAATTTCCCAAAGGCTATAATTTGTTCATCTCGGAGACCTTGGAGAAGGTAATGGAGACGATTGCTAGACTACGAATAGCCGTACCCACCTCGATTTCTATTGCATAACAGAGGACGGTGGTAGGTTACACGATTGCAAAACCCAGCTACCGAAGTTATGCAATTTTTAGGGCAAAATTCGGGCAAATATAGAGATCGCGGATATAGGTCACAGAGTGTGCAAGCTTTCAATGTTGTTATGTTTGTAATTAAAGCAGTTTTATTATGCGAAAAAAATGTTTTCGTTTTTCATGGAATTTAAGTGCGTTTCCATCTCAGGTAGAACACTTGAACGCATTCAGGCATTGCAAAAAAAATCGCCCCCCCCCCCCCCCCCCCCCTCTATTAAAGGTGCCCGCAAGCCTATGTCTCTATCACCTAATGTGGTGAAACACGTCTTTCTTTTTAAGTTACACGTGTTGTCTAACGGCAAACGTCACTTATGGACGATCGTTCTTTTTTCCAATGCTTCTTCCCTGTCCAGTACCAGCCAGCATAATCGTACGCCAATACTACACACCGTCCCCTCCTTTCTATCCTTACCTTTGTCGTTCAACATGACTTGCCCCCCTACACCGCTCTTAGCTGCAGTGAGCCAACTTATCCTCGCCCCAGGGCTCCCGCGGCCTGTCTGTCTGGGACTGCCACGCCTTCTGGGACTGCTTGGGGCAGGATTCTCCTGAGTGGTCTGCTGTTCAAAAAACAGATCATGTGATCGACTTATCACACCAACGATACAACAACCTGATTTTTTAGACATCTGTTAATTATCTTAATCATTCATCAAAGCTTGGAATACAGTTTGCTTGGTCATTTTCTACTCCCACCTTCCCTTCCCCTCTGAGTATTTTGACATTAACATTTGCCTTACCGATCTATTTATACTGGCATTGGGATGCCTAATCCGCCTCGCCCCAGCCTCCGACTCGTCCGTCCAGCTTATTCTGTGTGGATTGTCATTTCCGGCACCCTCTGGACTATTCCGCATGTGTGTGTTGACAGTCTGCTCTTCAGTAGGCTTATTGGCGCTATTTGTTGAAATGCTCTCCTGATGATGCCTTGGAGAACTACTCGTTCCCGTATCATCATCTTCGATGATTTGTCCGTCGGGCTTCTTCCGAAATGTTCGAGACCTGGCGATGTTGGACGAACCAGAAACACGAACCTGCTCCGCTGCTTCCCCTCGGGGAGTAGTGTAGATCTCACCCTCCCCTCCCCGGCTGGGAAGAGGTCTGGCAACCGCGACTGCTGATAGTTCTAGATCAGGAGGGTGGTACGATTCTTCAGCACGAAACTGACTTCCGTCGTGTTTCTTTGCGGATTTTGCAAATGTAGCATATTGTTCAGCCTCGATCTCTCTGTGACCACGAACAGGATACGCCCTAAACTGCGCCAACAAACTCTCTGATGCAGCAGCTTCAGGTTTTTTCCTGAAAGTTGAAAACCCGTCAGAGTATCGCAGATCCAAGTCTTTCTCAATAGGCTCGGCAATTACGTTTCTGTTATCCTCTACTGATGTTGTCTCTTTCCTATACGTTGAGAATCCATCAGATCTACGAAGGTCGTTGATATGCACACCTGCAACAGGAGTTTCTTCATAAACGTGACGAGGATGGCTTCCCCCGAGGGGTGCAAACTGCTTCGCAGCACTCCTATGCTCTTGGCTTACAGATCTGTGTTCCTGTGCAACACTATGGCTGTTTTTGCTGAATGTAGCAAACTGGGCGTCTTCAAGCGAGCCTTGGAATGCTTGGTGACGCTGTGGTAAATTGCTGCCGTCAGCCAATCCACCTTGTTTTCCTTTCTTGTAAGTTCTTGAGTCCTGTGCCATAGGATCATTCTCGTAATGATGGACGACTTCTTGGTTAAAATCAAACACGCATGCTTCAGATTTCTTTGCTCTGCTCACAGTTACAGAATTTCTTTGCTCGTTTTCGGTCGTCTGAGAGTTCAAATCTTTACTTGCAGTCACGGTGTCTTCCTTAGTCCCTTGCGAATTTGACAAGGAACGCTCAAAAATCACTACATCCCCCGGGCTGTCCTGCGAGGTCATATCACGCGATTGAAAAGCGGCTTCGTAACGGGGACCGTCCCGTTTCGCTCGGGTTAAAGCGGGCGAATGTAGAGGTGAACTTTCCAGGGAGTCCCGTCGACCATCCACGCCCTCGACTGGAAAAGCCTCACCGCCAGAAGACAAAAGAAGCGGTCTGAACCCAGACAAATGTCGACTTTGTTGCTGACTACGCTCCCTGCTATCGCTCGGTTCTGGACACGCCGATTGACTGCTTGAGGATTCCGCCCTTGCACGAATTTCTTCAGTGCTTCCTTTGATCACAGGGATACCTGCTGCTTGAGCAGACTCCACAGACACCTGACTCACAGTATAGCTGCCGCGCGCAAGCTGCTCAAACGACTTACTCTTGGTGGAAAAGTCGCGATACTTGCTGTGAGGCATTGTTTGAAATCGAGGTGTTGCGCTAGTTTCTGGTTGATTAGGAAAGCCACCATCTTCCTCTGCGACCAAAGTCCTCTCAGAATCTTCCCTTTCTTTCAATCTCTGGTTCTTTCTATCCAGCGTGTTTGCTGGCGACGTCGTGAAAAAAGCGGGCATAAACGGAGCTACATCTAGAGGAGAACATGGGCTGCTAGGGGCTGTAGAGTTAGCGGAGGAGACCGAGTTAGGATTGGATGCTACTGAAGGACAAGGCTCTGTTGTCTCGGTGATAGGAGACAACTGCTCGGTGGGAACTTCTGCCGGGGGATCAGGGACATCAAGGCGCGTGCTCTGCTCTGGGGGATTTCTTGGGCTGCTGACCGCATTATTGCGAGCGAGCAGGATAGGATCATCATCGTCTTCCATTTCGGCTCCATCGGGGATCTCTCGTAGCTTGTCCTCTGTAAGCCGCTGAAGTACTTCAAGTCTAAACTTGTTCATGTCCTCACTGCTGACACTCGTGTTGAGTTCGTCCTCTTCATCCTGCGAGGCGGGTGCGGTTGGAAGGTTGCTCGTTCTTACGAACTTCCGAGGTGTCTCAACGCTCTTCCCAGCCAGAATCATGGCTTCTATCTCCTCGAACTGGGTCAGTTCCTTGGCGGAGATGTCACTTGTACAACTGTCCCGTACAACTGACAAGAAACACACAGTATACATTAATAAATGAGAATTGAAGGAGAGCCAGAAACTTTCACTTGAAAATGACTTTGATTTTCATGAAAATATACTTGCAGGCGGAACACATTTTTATGTGAAGTGGCTTTCTTCGAAGGCTCGTTCTGACGCATTCAGAAGAAATGGCCTATTGAGGTCTCAGACCAGTTTACAATTAGTTACCTGATTGCACAAAGAGCTGTCTTTCCCTGGGTTTATCTCCAGAAGGCCTTCTATTCAGACTATCTGTTGACGTAGGACTTGAGGACAGACTATCCTGAGAAGTGTACTCGTCACGCTTAGCCTTCAATCCGGATGACGTCACTGGCACGTGGATCCCTTGTGTACCCCGCAGGAGTGAACCCCCATCTGCAGTCCTCTGGGGAACACTGCTAGTTGCGTTTGGTCTAAGTTGTGAGAATCAAACGAAATGTAAGACGAAACTCACGAAAAGTGTTATGAATAATGCTCACACCCCTCCAACCTCAACCACAATCATGGACAAAAGTCTTTGGACAAATTTGCCATTTTTGAGCACACGGCAGACGCGAATACAACGTCACCTACCCAACCTCGCCCCACCTCACAAACAACGCTGAAAACTAGTACCTGCAGTTTGTCCTGATTTGCAACATTGTATTGGGAAGCGAGGGGTAACAGCAACGCGTTTTTTTTCAAACTTCAGTTGTAAAAAAAACCCAGATAATTCGATACATTACATAAGTGTCCCAAGGACTTTTGTCCACGGTCCTTGATTGTTGTTATAAGGGAGTAAGTTACAGACAGTCTGATTTCATTTTACGAGAGGTAAGGTAGATCCTGTTTTAATTTCAAGGAATAGGGGAGCCACCACCAGTTCATGTCCCCAGGGGTATTGCTACTCCCTAGGGTAGGGCACTGCATGTGCAATGTCCATCCCAGATATTTAAGCCTGCAAGAGTTTTATCAGGTTGTACATGTTTGCCAGCACTTGGGTGAAAGGAGCCTTTCTTTCTTTAACAGACTGCGAGGTGAACTACAATGAAATTAGCCAATTGGGAAGTCCAAACAGTGACTAGAGGTGACCACTTAATGAGGTCAATTACACAGTCAATATTGAAAGCGCATTTCAGGAATTTGAATAGTGACCTCTTAATAAGGGTTACTAGAGGTTTGACTGTGGATGTAAGCTTCACAGTAGGACTCACCTGAAGGCAAGTGATATTCTTTCATTCCTGCTAGAGGTAAGGTTAGGGTCAGACAGACTTGCCCCAGTGTCTTCCCTCCAGGCATGGAATGACTGCCTGGGCTCCACCTTTGCTTTATCAAGCCCAGTCAGGGACTGGGAACGCTGGAGGTCATGGAGCTGTAGTTCTGAGAGACACACACAAAGTAACATTAAAAGTTCATTCATATCCCTGGACATCACACTCAATCTCACGGACACATACAACAGACCCAAAAATGTCAAGAGGCCCACACAAAAAGTCTTTAAATTACATGCATAATAATTAATATTTCTTGTTTAACAATCATAAAACAGAGCTAACTATTTCAAAATTGAAGATGAGGAATGAAAATCTTCTTAAAATCTGTTTAAAGTAGTAAGTTATTTTCATCTTAATTAATTGTATCTTATTTTTGAAGTTTGTAATAGGCAAAGGAAAAATAGCAAAAGCTACTTTGGTTACTTGATATTAGTGTATAGTATCACAGGATGTGAAGTCCTGATCATATCTCGTTTAGTTTGAAACAGTTTTCAACAGTTAGCAGGTTCATGGCCACTTAACATTTAAATACAGATTTTACATGATTGTTAAGTTTTTGTCAAAGAAGAAATATTTAAACATTCAAGTCACAATATTCCAGAGAAAACACAGTCACGTACCTTGCAAATATCTCTGTAGTATACTTTTATCTGGAAAGTTAGATTGTTTTTACATTGTTAAGACAGGTTTAACGTTAATCAGTGGGTAAGTCATCTCAGTCTGTTACTTTATAATTTTAATTTACGTCTTAATTTAACTAATTCAACAATAGTCTGTGACAGTTGAACAGTCAAGAGGCTGGGGATAAAAAGGTTGAACCCACAATGACCAGAATTTTCAGAAAGGTGGAAACGTTTTTACAAGTAAAGACCCTAAATATTATTACCTTGAGTTAATTGACAATATTGAATGAACTATCATGCAGTTAAGTGAATAGAATATTTTCAATTCACAATAAATTGAGAGCATTGAAAAATGATACAGGCATTCAAAATAAAATAATGTATTAAAAATTTACTGACAAGCAAATGTTATATGGATTAAATAAAAGCTAAAAACACCACCAATAACAAAGTCTAGGAATCATATATGCATCCACAATATCACATATTAAACTATATCTGTCAACGAGTAAACGTTTTCTACAAAGATTTGAAATACAATGTAGTTTGAATTTTAGATATTATAATATTCAAAATAGGTCTGTACTAGCATCACAAAAAAACATTTACAGTTAAAGTTACATTTTCAAACCATAAATATAATTATATTACGTGTAGATCTTCCTCGACTTAAGTTTACAGGACAAATGGTGGAAGGATAATTTCAGGAGTGCTGAAAGGAAAACTTCTTACTTGTAGATGCAACATGGAACAGCAGAGCTTTGATTTTCCCTTCTTATATTTGTGAGATCAAAGTGTCAACACAGCAGCAGACATGGTTCTTATACTCATAGTCATGAATTTTCTGTCCTCATTAATTATTGATGCAAAAAGTGTGATATTATATGTGCCTCAGCTGGAATAAATTTCCTCAATCATAACATCAAATTTTGTTTTAAACGACAGCAAGGAAATAGATTTAGCCTTAAGCGATAAGTTAAGCTCTACTTTTGTTCTTGCATATTTAAAACATATTCATTTGATTAGGTATGCCAGCTTTGTATAATTTTTTATTAACCTGATGTGTTCATGTTCATTTTACAGCAGGTGCTAGAATTATTGCCATATGTTAGAAAAATATCAGTTCTTATTTACGGATAGCAATTCACAAAGAAACTCACACAGAGGCTGAACATGAATATTTCCATCATAAAATTATCATTCCTCAGTTTGATGTGTTATTGATAGAAACAAAAAAACAGCAGGTGTATCTTCTAATGAAAATGATTGGCTGTTAAAACAAAAATATGACTGACATTATACCATCTATTGACCAGTTTGCCATGACGTTTATGATAATTTTGTTTCAATAAGAGTTGGCAACTGCCCACTTTCTGTGAAATTAATAAATC
>Ga0126337_10000968_pt1 | contig 16368 bp, 10 predicted proteins | sample DipCmetagenome_FD_92527 | JGI IMG/M metagenome (GOLD analysis project Ga0126337, IMG submission 92527) | Coral microbial communities from La Bocana,Puerto Morelos, Mexico - Diploria C A metagenome | ecosystem: Host-associated > Invertebrates > Cnidaria > Coral | place: La Bocana,Puerto Morelos... | reverse complement strand
GAGAAAAATAAAAACTATTTTAATCAACTGAGGATTGTTCTTACTACGTTCTTCAAGTGCTACTACGATCAAAACTTCATGTCACGAGTGAAGCCAAAACTCGTTTCTTATGCCTTACCAGATCTGGTTGTAACTATGTTTGTCATCGAAATAATGTTTGGGTCCCGCAAACCGGGAATATCGAGCTTGAAAAAGTGCTTTTTTTCGAGTCCACCATTGAAGATTTATGTTCCAGTGTGCACGCGGTAACAAAGTAATTTGACTTGCGGGTAATCTACCCGAATCTAACAACCAAGCGCTTAAGAGGGGACTGGGCACTAGCAGTTTCAATAGTATTTTCTCAAGATCTAATGGTATTTGGAAGTTTTCTTTGGTGTTCTGAAAATTAGCTTAAAGTGGATTACGCTCGCTGAAACTTGTTTTCGCTTTTTAAGAGTTGCTGGACCATTTTTTATCAACGCCAGTAATATTCAGAAAGAAAGTCGTGGCGCGCGTAGTAAGCCACCTTGAGTGATGTTCGCTATATACAAAATAACTTCGAACTTAGATACGTATTCAAATGACTTTTTTGTATGCGAATCGACTCAAATTGTGTATACGAATCGACTTTAATGTCGGCGATTCGAATTGTAGGCGAAACGACTTCGATGTATGCGAATCGACCAATGTCATGTCGGCGAAACGACCTCGAAGTATGCGAATCGACTTGTATGCGAAACGACCGACATCCGTCAATATCACATATGTCCATGAACATAAAGATATTACAGTGTCAGGTATGTTTATTATAATTGCACTCAACAGGAAATGAAGTGTATAGCATAGCACCAGAAGAAAACAAACATCCTGTCTCATTTATGCTTGATAAACAATGTGAAGAACTAGCATTTCCAGTAATGTTTCGTAAATGTAGATATGAGTACTCATCAGGACGACAAGTTGCAATTTCACCAGTGAAGTACTTTAATGCTAGACTCCAACACTACAGTGGAAGGTTTGCCATAAACCCTGAATACCTGTTTTTTTTTGCACAATTCATAATTGAACAAAAGAAAGTATCAGACAGTATAAATATTGCTCTTAAGGAAGTTCATGGGAAATATGTCACTGCTTCTTAAATAAGAGCCAATCCTTATGTCATTTAGCCACAGCGAAGATTTTAATTGCATTTAATTTATAATAAGATCATAAAATGATAACATTTATGTAGTTTCAGCATTGCCGCTTCCAAATTGCTGGTCTTTTCAGTCTTTGAAAATTCAATTTTACATATTTTTCTCATAAGTATCACAATTATTCTATGTTCCGGGATGTTCCGGAATGTTCCATGTTCCTGGTTTTATCGACGACCCAATCCTTATAGGTTAGTGAGCCTCATTTGCGAAGATCAAGCATATTTATTTCAGAGGCAAATACCATGAACACCACCTCATTGGAAAAAATTCATGCGTGAAGTAATTGCAATGGTAAAAAAAACTTGGCATTCCAACATGGTTTATGACATTATCTTGCGCTCATTTAAGATGGTCTGAACTGTTTCAGATATTAGCAAGACTACAAGGCAATGATCTGATAAACAAGTTGATGCACTGTCTTGTAATGAGGTGTCGGATTCTATATCTCAATCCTGTTGTAGTCGCTAAAGACACCAGAAAAGTGTTGAAACATTCTTCACTAAAGTGTTGCTCACTAATGCTAAATCGACTGGTAAATTAGCGTACTAAGTTCTGACAGCTAAGTTTTGACTGCTGCTCGTGCTGCGGGCGCAGTCGTCCTATGCAACACCAAACGCTCGATATGAAGACCGAGTGAATGTTCCTTGAGCAGCTAGTTTAGTAACAGATCACACTGAGATGACGTCAGTCTGATATAGTGTCGGAGACACCATATAGACCACTTTCATAAATGGAGGCCAATTATAAATTATTTTGAAATTATTAAAATTAGCCTTACTAACCTCATTTTGAAGTTGGTAATTCAAAAGAATTTTAAATTGGCGGCCATTTATGAAAACGGTCTATAACTGCAATACAGTTGGCCATAAGCTGTAGTGAGCTATACTTTGCTCGCTGCTGTGCCCTGAAAAGGACTGGAACACTCGCGTCGGAAAGCAAGGTTATGTGTTTATTTTAAGACTTAGAAGTGATGTTTTGCTGTTTCATTCCTGACATCAATCCGGCTGGGTAAACAATTTATTTTGAGACTGAGGAAAGTTGTTCTTTTTCAATAAATTAATGTCATAAACATTTTGTTTATTGGATTTGTTGAATTCGGGAGAAAGCAAGAACAATTTTGTGTTTGATTTAGTCTCGCTCGGCTGCCGACTGAGCCTGCTAGAGTATATTTCCCGAGTCATTTTCTAAAAAAGAAATGGCTCTCTCTTTCTTCTTCTTACTTCTTGCACCTTTTCAATGCCTCGACAAGACTTTTTTCGTACATTAACTTCGCCCATTGACGTAATATATTATCTAAATTCTCAAAACCTTCCGCCATTTTTAAACGCAGAGGGAAAAACTTTGTAATGATGACGTCAATCGTGCGTCTACCCTCTAATAGATCATAGGCAACAACCAATCAAAATGCAGGAATAACTTGGGTTATTATATAAATGGCAATAGATCGTTTTCACCTAAAGTCACCAAATTCCAAAATCCAAGACTAAAGAGCCATAAAGTTTTTATCCTCATCAGGCATAAGGGGATCTCAATTTACATTTTTCCAGCTCAATAGCGTGTTGGGTTTGCAAGCCAGTGCAGTTTTGAAGGGTGCGTGACATACCGTTCCGATCGCGTTTTTGGAAAAATATACACTTTTCTAATGATTTGTAGCCTTTCAAGAAGTTAAAGTGCTAGGAAATGTCCTTGTGTAGATGTTTCTTGGCTCAATTCAGAGTAAGTTCCACATGTTTACACTTTTTTTCCGGCCGCCATGTTGGTCACGAAATAGCCTACGTACCCACTACACGTAGGCTTCTCAGGAAAGAGCATCATCAACATGGCGACTCCATACTGGGCTCTGTGAATTTGCGCAAAACATTTCAAGGAATATCTGAAGCCTGGGAACACGCAGAGACACAAAACTTGGAGAAATGTCTTTTACACCTATCTCCTCTAACATTACAATTTCTTGACTTTATCCACTGAATAGTTCTAGATTGCGTGACACTAACCACCCTCTATTGCTACTTAACTTAGAACGTTTCTAATATTATCCACCGTAAATGTGTAAATGAACATGCCAGACACCGGCTTGAAGAGAAAGCTCAAAAATGCATATGAGCTGTTGGTCGATACCTTTTTTTCAAGCTCATCATCTTTGTTTGTACAGACCTCTAGGTAAAATAATGATTCGCAAACAACACGTTTTTGAAGGAAAAAAAGCTAAAAAACACTACTCAAAAATTGCATCCCTCACATAGTGAACATAGCCTTAACTCCAGTAGGGATAATCCAATGATTTTCAAACAAAATTTCGACTCTTTATCAGATTAGTTTTCGTGTTTCTCCAAAAAATAGAAGCCCTTTCAAGTCTAGTTCCAGGGTATATATATCATCGTTCCCATCCCAGATTTCCCCCCCATAAAAGGGCTATTGGATAACTCGTATAACTTCAAAATAACACAGAAAATCGCGAATTCAACCAAATGCATCTTATATTTGGCTAATGCTTTAACAAAAACTTAGAATATATATTAGCTGCACTCTAACATCACTTACCTCAAAGAAGTGGAACAGTCAACTTTCGCACAGTACAAATTGAGGTCTTTCACCATTTTCAGCTTGAAGAGTGTCTCATTCCACTAAAAAACAAGTTTAAGGGATTAGCACGTATATATGAAACGCCACATTGTGTTCATGTGGCTACCATTGGCTATGTCGCATGAAGTATCCTAAATCACAGAGTAACAATAACATCAAAACGATTTTAAAGCCAACTTGTGATATTTGGAAAGTCGTGTTTCATGCGATTCATATGAGGAGGATGGTCAAAAATATTTTGAGGTGTTTGTATGTTGCGTGGCAAAGCATGAATTGCACATTAATCATTAATTTACAGATAATAGTCAATTACTGGTACGAGTATAACAAGCAAAAACTGAGTGTATTATTTACAGATTTATTTTATTTAGTTATTTCTATCGCATGAAGTCAAGTCCGCATTTTAAGTCTCCTCGCCTTTTAACCCTGGAGAGTTGGAGCCTTCAAGACTTCAGTTATTACAAAAATCTTCCTTTGTTAGCCATTGCACGAAAACATTGAAGGAGAACACATATTACTCACACGTGAGCACACTTAAAATTGACAATGATGCTCCTGAATCAGTAAGTGTCAAACCATGCGCTTTGTCAGAAAAAAACATTTTGTCAGATGACTTTTATGAGCACGAATACCCGCCAAGCTATCTCCTGTCCTCAGTGGACAGGGAGAAGGAAAAAACCGGTCAAGCATCTAATAATATTCATGAACAGATACCATTGCCAGAAAAAACAAGTCAATTCTGCGCAAACTGAGCTCGCCGCGCAAACAATTTCAGATCGCGGTGGTCAATGAATCAATCTCGAATCAATCAATCTCACATCTCGAACAAAGATGCACTTTACGCAAATCTAAGCGATAACGAGAGAACTAAGTACTTAGAGCTGACAATAGAGTTACATCAAATATAATAGGTAAATATATTAACTTAATGTTTAAAAAAAGAAAAGAGATTCTCAACTTACCAACGAAATGAGCATTATAATTTTTTTTTTCATTTTCCTTAATTTTATTTTTATTAATTATAAAACAATCAAGTGAATGTTACTTGTTAGTGTACTAGTTAACGTTAAACCTTCATTGTAAACAGACCAATACCTCCCTTTGGAGAGTAAGGCGCAATAAAGATAAACTGTACTATACTATACTAATCAATCAATCAATCAATCAATCAGTCAATCAGTCAATCAGTCAATCAGTCAATCAATCAGTCAATCAGTCAATCAGTCAATCAATTAATCAATCAGCGGTTTACAGGTAGATTGATATACTGTATTTATGGACTTGTTGATAATTTATCACTTGTATGTTAGCAAAGTGGTAATGTTTCAGGTGGATAAAGGTCGAACTTTTTTTCCTTTAAGCTACTAATGGATGGTTTCCATTTATATAGGTAATGGACAATGCTAAATGAATGAATATACGAATACCATATACTTGAACTGCAGAAAAAGATATAAAGAGATAGTTCATCATCGCAGTTATGTACACAACTTCAGCAGCTGTGAAATTAAAGCACTGAAAAAAATTTTGGCCTGAATTCAGGGAGCGGGCCACATTGTTACTTCGTATATACCTGAAGCTGGTGAAGACTACAAATGAATGTATGACTGTGTTGCCAGCCAGCGTAGAGCACTGCACTGGTATAAGTTCAAATCCCGTTCAGGCCTGAATGTTTTTCGACTTTAATTTCACAGCTCCTGAAGTTGTGTGCATAGTTAACAATGAACAACTATGTTTTTATAAAATGCTCCAGGTATCAACGTGTTGTGAACTATTGAAATAATTCGTACACTTGTGGCTTCATGGACGGGAGACCAAACTTTGAGATCTGACCATGATATCAGTTTTCCAGGACCTATGCCAGAAACTTTGGAGACTCTGAGTCCATTGGTGCCATATGATAAATTATGAAATACGTACATCCATAGTCCTGTTTTGTCTCGTACATATCCGAGGAGTCGTTTTCCATTTTCCATTTTAAATTATTGTTGTTGTTGTTGTTATTATTATTATTATTATTATTTTTTTTATTGCAGTTCAGTCTGCCATATACTCCTGGAGGACCGGCTCCAACCTTGGTTATGAAGCACTCCAGAACTCTTTCTTTTCAGAGAGAACCTTCCTTAATTCATTAGCCGTTCCTAATGAGGTTATTCTCTGCAGGTCATTGATGTTGATTGCCCCAGGTATTTTACTTCTTGATGAGCCCTAGAGTGCCTATAACGACTGGTACTATTTTTAAGGCCCGTTTCTCGAAGGTCGAAACGGTTGCGCACACAGAAAGCCACATAGCACCATCTCAAACCTTATGATTACAGAGCTGTTTTATTCACATATTCTTAATATGAACGGAGATTCCCTTTATACAAGAAATTTCAGGCGTATACACCTTTTCGTTTTTAGATACAGATTAACTAAAAATGGATTTGCAGACCCGAAAAGTTGGGAGAGTTTTTCAGTGATCTTTAACGAGGCGTTTCTGTCTGACAGTACTGGCAGGTTTACGAGTTTGCAGGTTTTGTTCTTATGGTCTTTGTTAGCTGCTACCTCTCTCTCTCTCTCTCTCTGTGTATCTGTGACTGTATGGTCTCTGACAATACTAACGTTATCAATGAAAATGATCAAGAGGTTTTACATTCAATCCGATCAATCAACAAGCACTCTCAATCCGTCAATTAAAATCAATAAATAGCATTTTGGCAATGATTTACACTAGTCAATCAATGATATATCGATTACTTCCACTACCAACTATGTAATTATACATGCAGTTTGGAGAACCATTATACATGCTTGTAACCAACGTATTTTACAAAGAATGAATTTCAACAGCTCAAGTGCCAGCTAACAGGAGTATTCCACATCCATCTGTAATTGTCAGATTAATTCCATGAAGTCTTACGGATGACCTGTGTTGTTAACAACAATTTCTCTGAATGTCCTTTGATATTATTTTTGCCAGCTGATAAACATGTTTAGCGTCAGTAATCGTGTTGTTAACATTAACATCTGCTGATAGTCACTTGCATATTATACTGTAGTGGTTAATGCAGTGTTCATCTGGGCTTTTCGCATATACACAATGCTGGTAGTACACCGGGAGTACAACTTGCTTCACCTGCAAGACACAATAAAGATAATACTCACATGTTATAAAAGGATATAAAAATGGATGCAGAAAAATTATACTCGTGCATCTTTATTTCATGGCCCAAGGAGCAGCAAATTTTTTTGCTGCTTCTTGGGCAGCAAAACAAAAGAGCATGAAAGAAAACAAAAGAACATGAAAGCACAGGAAATGCAAACCATTCTTTGTTTCTGCCAATAAATTTTTACTATATGTAATTCATTAGTTACTTGATACATTTGCATATTTATTTGGAATGTAGAGTTTTATATTCAGCTAAATTAAACATATAATGATCTTTTATGATACTCATTCATAGTGAAATTTTTTCACAAATATTGAAACAGCTTTCATGAAAATATAAATAGGCCAATGATCACTGTAGTAACTTACTCCAGGGTAACTGCTGATTGCGCAAGGTGTGGCACATTTGTATAAATGTGATATATCTGTGTGCGGTAGTCGGTAGTAAACTGGATAAACAAACGAATGTATCCTTTCTTAAATTTAGATATCAGTTTGTTAGTCAAGAGCCTTTTGTTCTGTATTTGCCTGCACAAGATAAATATTGAAATCCCCAAGCAGTATAGTTGGATCTGTAGGTTCTAATAACACTAAGTTGTGAAGATGAGTAAGAGCATCAATTAACTGTGAAATTGTAACTTTAGTTTTCGAGTAATAGATACCAATGACATGAATATTTAGAACCGTAACAGTAATTTCTGAACTATTAAAGTTACATTTGTATGAAATTTTAGTTCAGTTCAGTACTATAGCAAGTCCTTTGTTTGGCATTTCGTTAAGGCCTAAAGTCGTTTAAAGCGTAAATTTATGAAGCTGATATGCATCATCTCTATCTGACAAGCAAAGTTTTGATTCAACAAAAATGCTGATTAACATCGAGCGGTTTCCAAATGACAAAATCTAATTACTAGTGCTCAAAAGTGCTCTTATAGTCATATAACAAGGAGGCTTACCTTAGCTTCCAGAAGACACGGCATTTATTTCATTCCTCTTCCGGGTGACATTAAAATCTCTTTTAAACGATTCCGTCGATTCGTCCACGGCCCACGCTCGATAGACATCGTAGCTTTTAAGATTTGAGGATCTCAATGTATGGATTTGTCGCAGCTAGTGTTCCTTAGCGTTCCTTATAACTCCCCATTTTTCAACCGACGAAGGAGTTCCTGTTTACAGATCGATCGAAAAACCATCTTCCATCTCCGCGCCGCGATAGGACTGCCTCCTATGCTCACGGAATGACTACGTCATTTATGAGCAAAAACTGGTAAGACCAGATAAAAATTACTTAACATCCAGGCTCTCCTGGTCAATAAAGCTTGGTTACTGAGGTCTACCTGATGTAACAAAACCTTGCAATGCAAATCAAGAGTATGAGGTTATACCAACTTCATTTGTAGCTGCTGTCATTGTATATGTTTAGGCTTTCCTTCTATGAAGTTCATCTTTTTTACTCAAAATCTAGCTCTCTAATTGTAATACATGTAGGTCAAAGTGAGCGTTTTGGTTTAACACTACTTCATCAATGCAAGTGATTCCACTCTTTTTTTAAACAGTCAGGAGCGCACTCTTAAGTGAACTTAAGTGATGAAAGATCATTGCATTAAAGTCAAGTCAAGTCAAGTCAATATCTTATTTACCCTCGGATTGTAGAGTAGCTGAACAAAGTCACCGTGATAAAATAAAGTTTTCTACTGATCTATCTATCTATCTATCTAGCCCACCGAACATTTCAACAGCACAAACAGCACAATGGGTAAAGACCAGACCACAACACCGTGCCCTACTCTTTACGATGGGTGTGTGGGTTCTTTAACCATTAGCAAATGTCATTGCAAAGCAGTACATTCTCCTCAGTTATTTTAAGACCCTGAGTGTTGGTCCGGTCTGAGGTTCGAACCCGAGACCTCCCGCGCGGTAGTCTGACGCTCTACCAACTGAGCTAATCGGTCGGCGGTCAAGATCATCACAATTTATTTATGCGAGCGACTTTATAAGTTGCCGAAACAAAGCTTGAAACAAACTAGAAAAAGAAACAAGAAAAATAAATTGCGCATACCATGGGCCATAATAAAGGATTAACATAATGTCCTTCCATCATGTGCGGTGTTGTAATCATATGTAGTCATATAGAGGATCGATTTGAACAAAAAAGCTACCGTGCCAAAAAAAAACTCTGCAATGTCGAGCAACACTTTTTAAGATTACACAATTTAAGATTAAACACTGGAACCTTTAAAGGGTAACTTCGGTTCCCACCTTACTCCGAAACTGAGCGCAGAAAAAAGACAACAACAAGCAGACACAATGAAGAAAACAACTAATTTGCATTAACTGTCGGGTTAAATGTACTTTAAGAACAGGCAAACAGACTTGAGGCGAAACTTCTTTAAGCGAAAACCATCAAGGAACTCGTTGTGGGTCAACAGCAAGAAAACACCGATACAGAACCGTGAAGAAAACAAAGAAAGGCTTACAATATAAACACTAGTTCATTACCGTACAGTTCATCCAGATAATAAGATTATCTAAACTCGCTCGTTCGATTCCTGTCTGATGTTATGCAGTCGGTCATATTTAGGTTCAAACAGGAATTTCCAAAATTCTCAACACTAAAACTCTGAGTTCCTGACCACGAGTCAAATATTTTCCTGTGTGGCCGTCCCACACATTCATTAAGTACATAATCTTTGACTAAGTCACTTCTAACTAATTCCTTGAATATATTTTTTAATCGGTTTTTCTTCCTTTCAGTAGGTGCCCCGAAAGCCCCACATCCACTTCATCCAATAAACTATGTAAAAATGTGTACCTATGTAAGTTGTTAAAAATTGACGATTTCCAATTTGTACAAGTATTGAAAAGGTTTAAGATGTCAACGCTAAACCAGCATGGGATTGACTTCAGGTTTAGGAGCTGTTGCCTTGAAAATTTAATTTTCTCCCGAATGAGAAAATTTGAATTTGAATTACTGGCCACACAAGATCATCAATTAGAGTGAAACAGTATTTTAAATCTACCTGACTACTATGGTCGTGTCAATTTGGAACAAAGTACGCCTGTGTTGAAGCAATAAGGCTCAAAAAATAGAAAATTGGACTTTTTAATTGGTCTGATATCACACGTCTGAGGGCTATATTCATTTCGGCATGTACCGAAAACAGAAAGCAAGAAACTTGACAAAGCACATCAGGTTTAGTTCTTTGTCATCAAGTTCTTTTGTGGGACAAATATAAGGTTTACTTTTCCCGACCTGAAATTGACTGGACCAGTCTTGGCGGGACTGTGTGAAGGGAAAACATATCACACGAAATAGTTGAAGGAATTAATCCTTATGGCATAAAAACCAGTTTTTGTTGACTACAGAGTTTAGTTCTGGTAGAATAAAAGCTGTAAAATGAAATCCATGCTAAAGTCTATTGGATCTTCATGATTGCTAGATTTTTGTTACGGCAACATTCTTGGACTTGACTGTAACCTGATTTGCTTCTTGTGATTGTTTAATGTGATTTGACTTCTTTTATTCAAACAGCACCCCCATAACATATTCTTGTACATATATTATATTTTTTTATCTTGCTAATTTTAAATGTTTATTCAGTTTTTAATCCCGCATAGTAAATTGTACCATATTGTAGAGGGAGAACCGCCCTAATTAACTCCGCGGTAGCTTTGTGATATCCTCTGTAAATTTTATTATTTCCTTTAATTTGCCCCATGTTTGATCTACATTACATATATACATATTTTTTATACCAAAACTCTACACTAACGATAAAAAAACTTGTGAATACCTGAACAGCTAGTTTACCACACCTACCATTTTCAGAAAAAAACTACATGCTACGTTTCTTCGTACCTGTTCCAATTTTCCATCCAAAACGATTTCTTCAGTACCATTTTCTGCAATGAAATTAACAGAGTAAAAAGCAGTGTGGATAACTGTTTTGTTTTGTGGTGCTAACCACTTGTCAGTTTGCATACTGGAGCACGCATACATGCCTGTAATAAGGTTCACATAGACATCAGACCTTCATTTCAGGGTCACAGCACCGGTGAATTTACTCCAAGGGGGACTTATTATTAGTGCCAAAGGTGCAAGCCATAGGGATATTGGGGCATTCTCCTCCGGTTTTTTAAATATCATGTCTCTGAAATAGCATTTCCAGTCGTCTGAGAGAAGGTTTCTACCAGTAATTGTCAACGAACTAAAATTATTGCAAAGTTCCCGTAAGCTACGGCGAAAAAATACATGTACTTTTTTAAGGCTTCATTATAAAGCGTGTAAGTTTGAAGATATTAATTTTATCACCTTTTTGAACGAAAGATCCAAAGTATCACAAAGGTTAAAAAAATGAACATTTTAGAGCCCCAATTTCAAAACTTTCTCGGAGAGGCTCTTAGATCCCCCAATAAAAGGTGGGTTCCCTCCTCCACGTGGGTCCAATAAAACTACGCCACGTCTTTCGCCGCCTACTCAAAGTTATTCTCCCTCTACTTCAAATTTTCAAAAGAACCCTGCATTGACATGTTACTTCATCATTGTACTCTTCTGATTGAACAGGTGTATAAGTATTAAACTATTTATTTGGGTACAGTCGAAGCTCTTGTAAGCGGCCACCCTCAGGATGGGACAAAAAGTGTTCGTAACTGGAGCTGGCCGCTTACGAGGATGGTTCTCGTAAGCGGCCACTAGAGGTGTAGGGGATAGATGGGCGCTTACGGGAGCTTGCCCAGCTAACAATAAAGATAGTACCGCATTGAAAATACAAAAAAACGCCGTATTAATTAATTAATTAATTTTGGTTTTATTGCACCCTATACCGTACAACCCCACGATAAGTTATAATGACGATAACTGAATAGTTTCAGTGCACACTGCAGTACTAGGACTTTCCCTTAGTGATTTTTAAAAACAACAAATTTTAATTACAGCCAACATCAACATATTCAACATTAACAGCCTCAACAAAAAGTAGCGATTCAGTTTAATATGTATACAACCTGTGTGTCTTTCAGTCAGGCTTCAGTTTATATTAGTCTTGTTAGTTATGGTAGGTAACTGCAGATGGAAGACTGCTTCAAAGATTTAAGTTGCAAGTCCGTCAAGACATCATTCATGCTTGTAATGGCCTGCGATAGTTTTTCGTTTCCCTGCCAGTCAGAGAAATCCAACAATTTCTTTGAAAGCTCGAGTGAAACCTTTCACTGAACTGACTTCTGGAGTATTTAATCCTTCAGACTTTTCAATGGACTCTTCGTCACTCGCTTCAGTCTCCTCTGATGCCCCGAGGATATCATTACACATTTTTTCCCTCCAGTTGGGCAGTGTTGTGTCGACTGGAGACTTCGACATCGAGGAAAGACACGTCTAGATCAGGAGATGCGAGACAATAGCTCCTCAATGTCGGGCAACTCTTCACCGGCGAATGGATCGTCCTCCATCTCCATTTCCTCGTCTGGATACGTCCAACATGCTTAAAGCACTTCGAGATTACTTCTGATGGCACCTCCCCCCAAGCGGTCACCATCCACCTTATTGCCATCAGAAGGTTAACAGACTTCGTGTCGGCGAAACGACCTCGATGTATGCAAATCGACTTGTATGCGAAACAGCCGACATCCCTTTCGCTTATAGTACATCTTCCAGGTCTATTATTATTCCTGCGTTCAGAGGCCGAGTGTTTTTCGGTAAGAACTCAATTTGAACATTTGAGAGCATACCCTTCAAGGAGCTAGGGTGACATGATGCGTTGTCAAGGAACTGGATAATGTGCCGGCTTTCACGCTTCCTCTTGCTATTGAGCTTAGTAAGAACATTGGTCATTATATCAGTTCTCATCCATGCTTTGTCGTTATTAAAATACTGGGCTCCACAAGATCGTGAAATACCTTGCAACTTGGTAAAGCAGCGGGGCTTTCGGCTTTTGCCAATCAGGATAGGGCTGTCCTCGGCACTGGCAGCATTAACAGGCGGTAATTCTTTGTTTGGCATTTTTTCCTCCTTGACAACGCTTCCCTTTTTTGTGCGAGTGATGTTGTGGGCAAAGCTTTCCAAAATGTCCCTGTCTCGTCTTCATACCAGAGTCTTAAAGGGGTATAATTTAGTTAGGAAAGGAGAGTCTTTCAGCCCTTGACATCTTCCTCAGTGTCAAACGAAACGGTGTGAGAAGAAATGAATGGCGTCAGAAGAAATAGCTGTTGAACTTGTGATTTCAGTACTGGTGCTTTCCTCATGAGAAGTCTCATCTTGCAAGTCTCCTTTGCTTCTTTTTTGATTAAACACAAGTTCATCTTAAACCTGTCATCCAAAATTGAATTATTTTCATTGGGTATTTTGATAGTGCTAGGGATGCGAGGTAACAAAAGACAAATTCATAATGCTGATCGTTGAGAAAACTTTTAATAAGTTACAAGCAGGAAATAAACAGACGAATTAATGCATTAATGTAATATTTTTATTTCAGTTTTTAACAAATCACACGATAAAAGAACTTGTTCAGTTCAAACAAAGCAAAGCATATTTTCTTCCCACCTGTTGACGCTTCCATTTGGTTGCTCTTGCCACACTGGAGGCACGCACTATCGGTGCAGGTTTGTGTAGGAAAATCGAAGGAACTGCGCCATCTTTCAACTTTCGTTTTGCCCTTCCTAACAACTTATTCCGCAGGTCCACGCTTTCATCGAAACAGCTTGGATCGAAATGATCAGAACACAAATATGGACACTTTGGTAAATTTTCTTTGGGTCGGCCAATGGCAATCAGCCAATTCTTAATTCGTTCTGATCTGTTCCCGGAACCCGATGGAACGTAACTTTGTTTTCGCTACTTCCAGCTGTGTCAGTTTGTTTCTTAGACTCGTTGTTACAGCCATATGCGTAACAATGCGGCATTTCAAGTGTTCATGATACTGGCAGGCTATAATTAGTGTTATATTAAAAATACTACCCTATTTATCTGTAACTTTTAACTGTATACACGCTTAAACGCTTGCAATGCCAGTCAAAAAACCCGCTATCAGCCCGCCATGGTGAATGTCCGACAATGCACTGACGTCATAATCTCCCAGCAAGCTTTGTGCTGAAAAACACGGCGCTGAGCAGCGAGCTTGAGAGCACCAAATTTGACAAATCTAAGGCCGAGCATTTTAATGAAACAAATCTGTGACTTATAAGCACCAAAACGGACTTACACAAAGGTAATTTTTAAGGCGCGGTTCCCTTTAAGGACTATTCAAGGACATTCTGAGAACAGCAGCAGTATTTAAGGACTGGTTTCCAACAGAATCACTACTGAAATTAGAAATTGAAACTGAAATTCAAATATTAGGATTACTTAGACTGTCTGGAACTTCACTTTAATAATCACTTAACCCCCATACCATCAAAATCAATGCTTTCGTTGATTTACAGTTGGTACAATGTATACTCACTTTGGTGTTTAAATACAAAGAAGAACATTAGAGCAGTAGCCAAAATATATAGAAACTAAGATAAATTCTTACCAACAGAAACTCCACAGGTTTCACCAACATAGTATTCCTTACATTGACACGTTCCTGAAGAATCACAACTGCCACCATTTAAACAGGGTTGAGATTCACTACAAAAGGCTTGAAGAGGCAAAATAAACGACTTAAGAAACAAATTTAATATAATTACGTTTTTCCAGTTATTGACAAAGTACATGTATACAGTAATTACAGATAAGAAGCACTACCCGAACACAGACCGTGAAAACTAAACAGAAGTTACAGTAGTGGCAATGTTATGGCAAAAATTCCTACCATTGGTGCAATTGACGCCTGCATCATTCTGATGGGAACAGTTGTGAGCTGTCCAGCCCGAGTGGCGACAGAAGGACAAGGAAGGTTCATTTCCATTACATCGCACTTCATCCAATAAAATATGACCAGTCCCTGCTCCAAATCTAGCAAAGCAATTTGCAGACTCAGCTCGTCTGTAGCCAAGCTGACGACAAACTACATCGGCAGCATTTTGGTCCCAACCATGGTCACAAATTGTTCCCCACACACCCGCATACTGAACTTCTACTCGTCCACTCTTACCAGGCTGACCACCCTCCAGCCGAATATCTGAAGAGAGAGAGATTAACTTAGCAAACAACTTAAAATGGTGGTTAATTAGGAAACATTTAATAGATAGAAAAAATGCCTTGTGATTTTGTCTTGTGTTTTAAATAAAAAAGTTCACTACAAGTCAGCAGGCTTAATAGACAGACGAAAACGTAAATGTGCGAAGGAAGCAAGGATGAAGGTAGAGAAAGAAAGACGGAAGCATTATTTCCAAAAGGTTCTATTCCTTTTGCTATTCTACATCATTTATTGCAGTTTTATTTATCATGATTTCCATTTACATACCACGCTTACTAACAATTTAGTTACATAAAACGTAAATGAGTAATCAACGGGTGAAAAAAACCTATAAAAAAATTGGCTTGTAAGCGTAGGTTCCCTCACGCCACAAGGGGATTGACAATAGGAATTGACAATAGCACTGCAAACTGTTAGTTTCTGTTTGTGCACGCTTTATCATTTTATCCAAGATGAGCTGAATGGATGTCACTGCTCAGGTTTACACACAATTTGCATATTCTATTGGTAAAGTAGTGAAGCCATGGGCAGGTTTAACCTCACAAAGATCGCCATATTAGGTAAAGTCTGCATACAAGCCAAGGGGCCCATCCAGCTGGAGCTTATCTGCTCTACCCATAGAAATAACCATGATAATACATCTCATGTATCTCTTCAGATATGACTAAAATAATTTAGTAAAATAACTTGGTAACTTAAGTAAGAATACAAGTAGCGTTTCATGTTATAGTTTACATCTACATTATAATCAATAAATGCGTTTTAGTTGTTACATGCAACCCTAACATAAGAACTATTGGGGCAAAATGTAGTATGGCAAATAACTTACCATAACATTCTACACTTGCATCTCTGTAGTGACCATACTTCTCTTGAACCTCCGTAGAATTGTGAATACATTTGGCCAGTGAAGGTTCAGATCCTTTGCACTGAAAATTAGACATCCAAATAGGACCCTTTCCATTTCCAAAATTACTTCCAGAGTAAGCTCCAACAGCCCCTCCAAAGTTGTTCTGTTTGCACACTACATTGGCATCATATATATCCCATCCTAAATCGGACACAGTGCCCCACAAGCCATCAATCTGTACTTCTACACGACCTTTGAAGCTTGCTCCTTCTTCATTGACTATCCTCACTTCAAAGTCTGTCAAGAAAAATAATCCTTGATGAGGACTACTATATAATTATTGCCCCCGCAGGGTTTTGGTCTGGGCCAAAACCCGAGGCATCATTGTAGTCCGCGCGTAAATAGAAGAAGTACTTACAGTATGAATATACAGTCGATATTACCGGATGAAATCTCGAGTTGGCTGAAATGAGACTGCAAATAGTATCGGGAGTTGAT
>Ga0126337_10000967_pt1 | contig 16373 bp, 14 predicted proteins | sample DipCmetagenome_FD_92527 | JGI IMG/M metagenome (GOLD analysis project Ga0126337, IMG submission 92527) | Coral microbial communities from La Bocana,Puerto Morelos, Mexico - Diploria C A metagenome | ecosystem: Host-associated > Invertebrates > Cnidaria > Coral | place: La Bocana,Puerto Morelos... | reverse complement strand
TTATGTCTTATCGCTGAATGACGTCACGATTCTTGACATTTCCAGTTTTATGAATGAACGTTACTATTTCTAACTTTTCAAAGAATTTCTTGACACTTGTGATGAGAAAAGGAGAATGGAGAGTGCGTCTTCTTTTACTGAGAGAAAACAAAATATGACTTATCTTTCATCAAAAGCATTGACTGTCAACTATGCACTCGCTGTATATAACGACCGTAAGAAGTTTCGTGAAGAAACTAAAGCACTGAAAATCCATCGAGGGCCTATTTTAGCAGTCTGATGATTCAAGTCAATGTCAGTGGCATTTTTCAGCACCTAAAGTAAGATTGCATGTAAAGTTAATAATAAAGTTAGTTGATAAGTAGTTTGATTGATTAGATTTAGTGTTTCTATATTCCGGGCAGGGGGTACTTTGTATCAATTATACAAGCTTAGATAATCTCACTTGTACACAGCTCTCACTCGTGAGATAATATTGTTCTTCCCACTCGGATATAAAATTCGCATCTCTTGCTTCCGTGTAATTTCTTCTACTTTATATGAGCTTATTAATTAAAAAAAATAATAATGTTGCTGAAGTTTGATTTTTAATTTACAATTTCTGATTTCTGATGTTTGAAATCATTTATCTAATTTCTTGTATAGTATGCCCAAAATCCTATATTTTGCTTTACTATAAAGACAGAAATTAGAACTGGATTCTTTCAGAATTGAAGATTTTTGAACAATAGTTCTTCTGGGCAAACCAGTCTTCCGGCAGGTTTAGATGTTACTACAAGCTAGGCTCTCTTCTATTATCAGTTAGTTATTAAAAATATCAGCCTGAAGCACGGTTTTCGCGTGTTGTTTGTGTACAACTTGTAGTAAAATTTATGACAATTTAAATCAAATTTTCTGTGAGACTAAAGACTACGTACATGTATATAGCCACCCACATAACAGTTGTTCCCCCTGGGGAGGGGGTGCGGTACATGTTTGCACATTGCTAGGAGCTTATGGAGTCCTCGCGATGGCTAAATTTAAACTAAAGAAACAGTCCCTTTCTTTGGAGCGAGTGGGACTAGACTACCGTTAAATTTAGAAGAAGAAAGAATGAGAGAGTGCTGTTGACTTACTCGCCTCTCTAATGCGCTCCACGACCACTAGGAACTCTGGGAACATTGACCGCAGCTTTGTGTCACTGTCAATAGCATGCTGACGTCAATGTATGGTGAACATTGATTGGTTGGTGCTGTATGTACCTCCCACGGAAAGGTGATGAGAATACCTCACCTGTCAGTCAAGGAAATGGACTCGATCCTATGCAAGGAAAAGGTAAGGGAAATTTTAGAGCGTAAAACGCGCTTTGCACTTGGATATAAGCGTGGTATACAGTGACTTGTACCGAAAGAAAAGGGATCTGGACTAGCCAGGCTGGGGTCGTAAAATGACTTCGCTTCTTCCTTTCACGCCGCCCATAGTTAAAAGGCTGCTGGGCTGGAAAAGAAGCACGGACGACGATGATAAATGGGCCGAGAAAGCCGTGAAGAGTTTGGTGAAGAAGTTAAAGAAGACTGGAGGCCTCGAGGAGCTGGAAAGAGCGATCACCAACCCAAGTATTCCGACAAAGTGTGTCACAATACCTCGCAGTTTGGATGGCCGTTTGCAAGTGTCGCATCGTAAAGGCTTACCGCATGTGATTTATTGTCGGTTATGGCGTTGGCCCGACTTGCAAAGCCATCATGAACTACGACCCATCGAATCCTGTGACTATGCCTTTAGCTTGAAGAAGGATGAAGTTTGTGTGAATCCTTTTCACTACCAGCGAGTGGAGACCCCAGGTAAAGTAGTTTTGAGTAATTATTCTCTGCGCAAAGTATGCGTCGTGGAGGTCGTAAAGGTTTTTCGCTTTGTGTTCGCTCCGCGTCGCAATTAGTCTCTCGGGTTTTGTTTTGGTCTAAGCTCGCGTGTAACATTACTTTGTACACTAGTCGTGTGTCTCAACGATCGTTTTAGATGTCATGATGTCTGAATATTTTACTCGGGTCAGAATTCTCGTCTGCCTACATCGAACCAGCAGGGATAACGAGAAAACATACAACATCACATCCTTGTAATGCCTAAGTTGTGAAGAGGTTACGTATGTTCGCAGCTCTTGATTAAGCGCTCGAGCATGTGTTCGATAATTGCCAGATTGTAAGCAAGTTAATGTGCATTTTCCTAACTTGAGAAATACAATGCGAGTGGAATGAAAGGTCCAAGAGAAATCTCGACTACAGAGTGAGCTTAATACTCGTACGTCCAAGAGTTTAACCACTGTGAGTGTTGTGTTGGCCGTTGTGTTTTAGTACTTGGAATCGTTGGACATGTTTGAAAACCTGCAAGTTGACATCAAGCAAAGAAAGTGAGTTCCGGAATGGTTTTCGGTCGATTCATAGTATCAGCTGTTTTTGATGTCCAATATTAAATTGTTGCTTTGTAGATCGAGTCTTTGATCCGATCTGATCGGTTAATTTCCATTTTCAAAACAGATGCCTTGATTTTCCAAGGCTTGTGTAACTAACCGTGAAGCAAAGCCAGTTAGGGTTTTCACGAGTAGTTAGTGATAACTTGTTGCTGGAAACAGTTATCGGCGTTTTTTTCTCGGTTTTCAAAACATTTGCCATTCGTTTACGAATACTATGACATTTTGTGTTCGGTCGATCCAGTTTTATGCGTACTAGTGGGGTATGGTAAAACCACTTTTATCAATGCTGCCTCGCTAATATTTCCAGCACGTCGATATAATTCAAGTCTCCATTTCTTCTCAGAAACCGTAGAAACAAATCGATTTAGCTTGTCTTCCGAGAGCTTCGTTTAAAATACATAATTTGGGGGGAGCTAAGTGCACGATTTGGTAGATTTTGTTTGACAAACGCTTCTGTTTATGTTCGCGTAGACAATTCGAACATCACGCTAAGCGAACTTTCAAGTACTTTTTGCAGCAGTTTGACAGTAGTCAATGACACATTGTTTCACTAAAGTTTTATATTGATTTTAAAGTCGTTGAAAAATTTATTACCGACTTTATTTGTCATGATTTCGTCGTGCATTCGCGTATTTGTCACGAATTTGCTTGGAAGCTTGGCAAGCGAAGGTGTTGAAGTCGACTAAACTAAGAATCCATGAAAATGCTGTACATCTCACTCTTGACTCTTTCCTTCATCCATAACCTCATAAAATACTGTACGTTAATTAAAACGTTCTGGCTGTGAATGATTGTTGTTGACTTTAGAAGTTCATTTCTTGTTTTCGGTATGTTAGGCGTGCTAAAATCTATTTTACTTGATTTCCGCTTGTATTTAGATTACATGAAAGAACTGCATGAAAACAAGTTTTTGTTACACAAATACCAAATTTTGCACTGAAGATTTATAATTAAACAGTGGGAATCGGTACACAAGTTTCGATCAGTGTAAGAAGTACTTTATGACAGCGACTCAATACAAAAGGTTTGGGCTCGCCTCCGGAAGGGAGTTTCCATACTTTCCCTGTTATCTGATATAAACATCAACGATCAATTGCAGATTTTATTCACGTATCGTTGGATTTTTGTCAGAACTCTGCTGAACACATTCCTTGACTCGCACTCAGAGGGCAGTGATCGTAATTTTGGCAATGTACAAATTTATCAAAACATAAATTTATTGAAGGTGGTTTATTCGTTGATGTCGGTGTTCTACTTCATCTTAGTTCAGAAAATCCCGTTTTCAAGATAGAGAATCTGTTGTAACTTTACCTGACGTATTTTTTGCCTTTGGAATTCATTGTTATCATTTGGATCTGTTAGATATAACTGTCCAATATAAGGTATCTTTGTTGTATCTTCAAAGGTGTTTTCAAATGCTTGTTTTTGCTAAAGCTTTATGTCTGTGTAAACTGTTTTTCTTGACCTTTCTTGTATTTTTCTGGAAGTTGTTGGCAAGATGTTGTCCATGCAACAGCATGCGAGATTTTGGCAAACAAATTCATGTTGATGTAAGAAGTGAACTGTTTTTACTGTTATCAGCAGAAGTTAAAGATAGGAAGCTTTTGAAGATAGTGTTAATTGGGGTGAGGTTCATTCATCTAGATTCAATTCCATAGCAACATGAAGTCTTGTTACACTCGTTCTTCATGAGAGAATGCCATCAATAAAACAAGTAATATATAACCTGTCATTGAACCAAATGTACCTTTCTTGCTTGAATTGCACTTGACTGGCTGAAGGGTTTCATGCATCAAGGGTAAAAAAAAATTGGGTTCGTCGACAAGTTATGTTTGACATGCTAAGTGTAGAACATTCACCCATGAAGTACATACTGGTTGAACTCTTCAGTGTTGTACATGAATACCGGAGAGTTTTTTTTCTTGGAAGTAAGAGAACTTCCTTTGCTGAGGAATGTTTTAAAATAGCTAAGCTGTGTACTTAGAGAAATAAAGAATTTTCCTTTGAATATGGTAGAATACATTTCATGTTTTTTTTTTTACTAATGCAAGTTCCTATTTCTGAGCTAACTATACACAGTTGAATACTTTTTTGTACATTGTGTGTTGCTGACTTGCTTGTATTGAGATGTCTTATGTGTAGATGTGTTGTTGCTGGAAAAAGAAATCCACAAGAGATAATTTGAAATGATTGTGTAGATTACGTTTTTTTTCCAAATCTTTTAAATGGCTGTCGGAAAGTCTTTGAAGGTTAATATGCTTTTCTCTGTATGTCCCTCAGGGCAGAGAGCAAAAGTTAATAAGTGTTTTTTTTTTGAATGATGCATGGTTGATTTTTTGAGCAATTGGATCAAAACATTAAGGAGAAGTGAACTATACTTCTATCTACATGATGCTTGTTTGAAATGTATTATAGCTGAAGTTAACTGGACAGTGTTTATCATCTGAAACATCTGTACAATGTTGTTTATATTCCATAAAGATAGCTTTTACTTATGGGTGTTTTAGTCAAGTTATAAGATAGGAGAAAATAAAAAAAAAAGTAAACATGACTTTGGAACCAGAAAACCGGTAACCAAATATGCCAGGTGCATACATCTATAAAAGTAGCTTGGTACTTGCCTTGCAAAAAATGAGGTGAAGGTGTTTGAATTTTGTCTGATCAGTGACTTAAATGTATATGTTGTAGTTGAAAATTAAATTCAGGTAAAAAATAATTTTAAACTAGTTTGATTCTCAATTTCCTGTGTCTTCTAACCCTAATAAGGGTTAAGGGACAAAGGAATTTAATTTTTACCTGAATTTAATTTTTAACTACGACACATACATACAAAAATTAATGATAGTAACAAATATAAAAACTAATGACAGTAATTTTGCTCACAGTTCTCAACCAACATGTATGAGAGGGCAAAGCTCTTTTTGTAAGAACAGTTCATTATTGCACATATATTCACATATATTATTACACATGATGTACATGTTTGCTCTGTGTGTTTCAGTACTTCCACCTGTTCTTGTTCCTCGTCAAACAACGGAGCTGCCCAGAGAACGCCCACCATTGCCTGAATACACACGGCCAGAAAATACGACATTTCCTACTCAAGAACCAACCAACTCTCCATTTCACCAGCTGCCTGGTGAGTAAGTTATGGTAGATTCTATGACAGCTCAAGTCAGTAAACTTTTGTTGCTGTCCAGTCCAAATATATTTTTAGAAGGTGTTGGCACATGTATATTTATGAACCTAGAAGGTGGACAAAGCGAAGCTCACAGTCCAGGTTTTATGTCATGAATTACACTAGACATTCGCTTTTGGCAAGTTCCGCGGCTCGGTAATGGATTTTGGAATCTTGATTTTCTGCCACTTTGAAATTCATAGAAAATTCCGCGTTTAACCAAAAACAAAAATTTTTGCACCATTTTTCTCAGAATTATAAAAGATTTAATGAAGCATAAGAAATTTTTTTGTGTATATAGGCACTTAATGTTATCCTTGTAAAGTCATTGAATATTTGCAAGCAGTCCTCATATTTTTTCACAGTTTAATACTTGACGCCACGTGAGGATGAAAAAAAAAAAAAAATTCAACAAGGACATACAAACTGTTACTCGGGAAAAACATTTAGACATTTTGATGTGGTTCTCTTTAACTGTCAACTGTCACAAATGATACTACATCAGAGGATAATGTATAAATGTCAGCTACCTACATTGTACTCAATTTTTTTTATTTGTTCTGCTTCTACATGCTTTGGCTTGCAATAACCATGATGCATGCACACTATTTGTAACACCTTGTAAAATTGGTGCATGTACCATGTGGATTTAAATTACAAGGCAGTGCTTGCATTTGCATGTACACATACTAAACTCATTCATGATTTTATCGTCTTTTTAGATACTCCAACAGGGGGGTACATGTCTGAAGATCAGTGCTCCGACATGTCTGGAGACCAACCACAAAGTATGCAGACAGGTGGGTAAACACATACAAACCACTTTGCTACAGAATGCTGCACATTAGAAACTTGGGTGGATATGTTCAAGAACAACATGATTTCAATCCAAACATGGTAATGCTAAGTGAAATGGTGACTTACATAAAGTGAAACAAATAAAAATGTTTTATTGAAAGTTAAAGAGAACCACATCACAGAGAGTGCTTCTTCATTTATTTCATATGAATGTTATTGATTCTTATTGATATTAAGGGTGTTAGTTTTTTTGTGCAGAGTGCACTATTGGGATGGTTTGGGGGCAGCCCATGGAACTCAGGTGCTAATGCCTTAAGGCAATAAGGTATAAACTTAAAGTAATGTTTGTTTAATTAACTAATTTCAATTAATTGATTAGGCTTGCTGGAAGGGATGAAGCATTAGTTTTATTAAAACTAGTATGTAAAACACAATTAGAAACAATTTGCAATTATTGCCATGCACTCTGTGGTACTTACTGAAATTGCCAATTAATTTCACTAGTCTTTGAGGTACATGTAACTCGATCACTGATGTAGTATATAAATTTGGTCAAGTAATGATCTCTACCTTCATAGACTGTCCACAGTCCCCTAATTTTCTGTGAGATCATAAATGTAGAAGGTGATTGTTGAGTTTGATAGGTTGCTATCCTGGTCTCTTGATGTGGGTAGTGGTGGTGGAGGGCATGGCAGATGGAAAAAAATAAGGAGACTGTAACAGCTTCACCTTGTCTCATGTTTAAGGGGCATGGCCAATTTATAGCACCTCCACTAATCTTATCAATCAAGAGACCAAGATGGCAGCCAGTCAAACTCGCGTATTGACATCTACGATTGCACAGAAAAGTAGGCGACTGCGAATAGTCGACCTTCAATCATTCTCATAGAAATGCTCCAGTCAATAGCATTGTGTATTAGTTTGGAGTCACTGGTTTTATCGTAAAAAAATAAAGTTGGCAACAGAATAAGAATGCACTATCCCATGACTTGTAACCATTTGATAATAAGATTAGTTCTTGTTTACTGATGAAATGAAAATTAAGGTTTTGAATAAAGCAAAATTGTCAAAATTTTTCATCAGATGTTTAGCTGTATGCCATACAGTATGTCTTCTGCAGTGGGTAAAAAATACACATCTGTTGCATATCTTGGCAAGAAAAACAAGAGTAGCAAGCTACACACATTTGCGTAAAATTTGAAATTGTTGCATTTGCTACTTCTACTTATTGTTTCATTTATGAAAGAAACTCGGTGTAAAACACCACAATAACATGAAAAACTGTCTTGACAAAATTAATAGTAACTGTAAATTTCTGGGACTTGCAATTGAAAGAAAATACAAACATGAAACATTTCCATTTTGACTGCTCATATGCTGAAAAATGGAAAAGGCTTGTAGTTGACTACCAAGGGAGAGAATGGCAGGGGTGAGGACTTGTGTGACAACAGTATCAGAGCTGTAAATTGCACTCTGCACTTTCTGAGATTGCCTCACTAGTTCACGAATTTGATGGTACATTCAAGACGGTCTCTTTGAGTTAAATGTTGTTATTGTAAACCTCTTCAATAAATTTTTGGGCATTGTGCCCCGGGCTGACTGGGATGGCATCTGTACATAAGAAGAACCAGAAATAAGTAGGTGAACATACTTGTGAGTTGTTACGAATACCAAGTTAACTACCAGAGCAATAGCACCATAAAATAGGGGTGAATGTATTTCTCATTGTAAATCCTCATTCACTATAAATTGACTTCACACCCACAAATTTGCCCCTCTCCCTTCAACGACAGATTCTTAGATTATTAATTCCAAATTCTGGATTTCTTTCAATCATAAAGTCAGCATTTCTCCATGTACATGTAGATAGCAGAGAACCTCCAAGACATTAAGAGAATGTTGGTTCAGTTTCCAAAAGAAGTAGTCTGAGCAACAGAAGCATTCAAGTAATTAAAATGCACTTTTAAAATATATCCTTTGTAGAGAAATGTTTATGGGAATTGTGAGTGCGGTGTACAAATCTGTAGATGTTGTCATTCATCTTCATTGCCTGTTTGTTGGTTTCTTTGTAGATCCTGGCCCATTATCTCCAGACCCTACCCTTGCAGGTAAGAAAAACAATTTTTCCAGTCTTTTAAGTAGTGATTTTCTGGTTTTGTTTTGGCCTTTAAATACCATTGTAAAAAGTTGATATAATTTTATTTTTCACACAGAGAAAGCGTGTCCAATTTTGTTACGTTGGCATGTGAATACAGTCATTATTCTGCTCATGCACTGGTAACCCAGTGCATACAGTTTGTACATGCCATAATTCCTTTAATTAGGAGAAGACTGGGGGGCACTTATTTGAGAGAGAAGCTTAATTGAGGAAGGCACATGCTTAATTTTTCCAAAATGATAGTCAGATATGATTGGTTGTTGTGTAATATGTGTGTGTCAGTCCTTCAGAAGTCGTGGAAGGATCCTGTCTCTCTTAAAGAACTACATAATATACCTGTAACCTCTTTAGCTGGTCTGGGCCTGCTGCACAAGGTGTTTTTGGCCTTAAGCAATGACTCAGCAGATCTTCACTACTTAACAATTAGACCCGCAACTTGCAAGGGCTACGTGTCAATAGCCAATGAGGAGAATCCAAATGGGCTATTGACCCATGGCCCTTGAGGGTGAAGGGTCTAATTGTTTTAGTATCACCCAACTAGTTGGACAGACAAAAGCAATAATAAAGTTAGAAAATGCAAGTTGAAGAAAGGTTTTTTGGGGGAATAAAACAAAAGAATTTCGCTACTCGATCACTATTGCTAATATTCCCCTAGTAGCATAGCCAATCAAAATGCAGGATTTGCATTAGTCCACTAGTTGGGTGATACTAATATCCATTGGGATGGTCAATGTGCAGTGCTTGAATGAGTTGATAATCACTTGCTTGTGATTGAACATGACCAAACCTATACATCCTTTGTTGTCTCAGTGCTCCTCCATAAGACAGAGGAAGGGGAGAGGATAATTTTTGGCAGGGCTTGAAATTAACTTTTTTAGTCAGGTGCCAGCCGGTGACTAATCCAAAAATTTTGGTCTCCAGATCTGAACTTTTAGTCGCCATTTTTTTCATAGATGTTTTTATCTTCACAGTATTTTTCTGATGCTTCTAAGATGGGCTCGTAAAACATTACACATTACGAAGTAAATAATCATGTGTGAAAGCAGCTTCAGTGATGTTTCCTGTGTTTCTTGCACTTTAATGAAGTTTCCATGTAACATCGAGTTAAAACCTTATATAAATATACAAACCTGAACATAAAGTACCATTTACAATCACCTGTTTTCCATATTTTGAACGCTACAAAGGCTTTTGTTCGTCGCTTCAATGATTGCACGTGTACCACGCTAATTTTATTAAAGAAGCTGCTGAATCAAACATGGCATTTGATTATGAAACACGGCGATCGAAGAGTCGTGGGTTTGTTTTGTTATATCTGTTTGCATAAATCGTGCATTTTATCCAAAAAAACGATTAATTTACCTTTGCGATTAAAAGGTTCGAGAAAAAAGGGTGAAGGTGAGTTGCCCACTGGAGACTAGCTCTAAAAATCTAGTCGCCAACATGTAATTTCTCATTGGCCACCAGTGAGTTGCAAATTCAAGCCTTGTTTGGCTGATAGAAGGGGCACTTATTCAAAGGGGGTGCTTACTTGTTTTTGAGGGGAGGGGCTAATTCATGAACCGGTAGTTACGGTATGTCCTAATTCTGAAAAAAAAAATCATTCATCAATTGGCCAACCCACACTACTGGTGTTATCATATCAATAATGACTCATTCGTTGCTACACAGGCAATAATTTGTAGTATGGCCAGAGGTGTTTTGTCTAATTTATAGGTTAAAGATGATGGTCTGCTCAAAATTAAAAGTTGCAAATGTCTGATTACCTTGGCTATATACATATTTTACATACTATACCAGGGTCCGAAATTAACCTTTTTCGGCAGGCGCCAGCTGGTGACCAAAATTTTTTTTTCAGTCACCAAATGGAAAAATGTGGTCGTCAAAAAGTATCAGTAAAACTTTTCCTTTGAGGCGAAACACAAGCCAAAATTATTGGTCGCCACGGGCTTGCCAGAAAAATATTTGCAATGGATGTAATCAGGAATCAAACCAGTGCTGAAATTATCTTTTGACCACTTTGACAGATCTACATTGCCACCTTTTGATTAGAGAATATCTCAATCTTCGTGGATGTTCCGTCTCCACCTTGTAATAAATTACGGAAAGATTTCAGAACATCTTTGGACACCACATCGCCTGAATAAATTTTCATGGTGAAAGAACAAAGAACGCATGGGGCCTCTTGTGCCCGCAATACGTGTGCTATAGGAAACCACTGAAAAAACATGGCAGCGAAGCTTCGCACTGTTCGTAGCTGTAGAACATTGTGGTAGATTTATAATAAAAAAGAAATTGGTTTTATACTTCCAAAGCAACGGAAAGGTAAAAAGAAAGTGACCAATCGGCGGGCAGCTTTGAATGGCTGAAAATCAAAGCCATTTTTTGTGTAATTATCGTGGCATGAAATACATGTAGCGTAATTAATTGCCCACTGGCGACTACCGGTAGTTGTGAAATTCTTGTCGCCAGTGCAAAATTTTTGGTCGCATTGGTGAACAGGAAAGAGTATAATTTCGGACCCTTGCACAGTTATGTAACATTGCTAGCTCAGATTCACCTATTGTACAGTAGCTGTACTACATGTAATTAATGGTGGTCTAATGCTGTATTAAGTGTTGAAATTCATTAGGTACATGTACCGTTACATTGGGATGCATGTCAAGTACAAAGACCATGCCCATGTACTGCATACAATGTACACTGTAGTTTCAAATTAGCAAAAAGCTCTGCGAAATTTCTACATTGTGGTGGATAGTGATTTGTTTTTGAGCAGTTCTTGTCCTTTTATCTACTAGATGCTCAGCCTGTTCAGTACACTGAACCAACTTACTGGTGCCAGATTTCTTATTATGAGATGAACACAAGAGTTGGGGATATTTATCATGCAGCTCGGCCAAGTCTCACTGTTGATGGTTTTACAGATCCATCTAGTTCTGACAGGTTCTGTCTTGGATTGTTGTCAAATATTAACCGAAACCCTCAGATAGAGATGACACGGAAACACATTGGAAAGGGAGTACGTCTGTACTATATTGGTGGTGAAGTGTTTGCTGAGTGCTTAAGTGACAGTAGTATATTTGTTCAAAGCCCCAACTGTAATCAAAGGTATGGCTGGCATCCAGCGACTGTTTGCAAGATTCCTCCTGGTTGCAACTTAAAGATCTTCAATAACCAAGAATTTGCTCAGCTATTATCACAGTCTGTCAATCAAGGCTTTGAGGCTGTGTATGCATTAACTCGTATGTGCACAATCAGAATGTCTTTTGTCAAAGGCTGGGGTGCTGAATATCGCAGACAAACTGTGACAAGTACACCATGCTGGATTGAGCTTCACCTTAATGGCCCTCTTCAGTGGCTTGATAAAGTACTTACGCAAATGGGATCTCCCTCAAATCCCTGCTCCTCAATGTCATGATGCATGTTTATACAGACTCGAAGAATTTATTGTGTAACTGTCCACAATGCTCAAAAAAGTAGGTTATACAAAAAAAAAGCTACTCCGACCTATGTTCAAGACTGTATATGCAGGTTTGTATCAGTGGTCCAGTCATACTGCATACAAGTAAGATCCTTCTCAAAAAAGTTATCTTCATGTATTAATAAATTATATTTTATATAATTATGAAAATCCAAGTATTACATATATGGTGTAAATGTGCCATTGTTGTCTTAAGGAGAGGGTACATTTATAAAATGTCATTATCAATTGCATTTGGCAAAGAAAAGAAAAAAAGGTAAAAAAAAAAAAGTAAGACCATGGTACACCTTTGGTTACTTAATTAGCAGATGCATTTGACTGATGTATGAGGAACAAATTGCTTGTTTTAACTATTACTTTTTTTACTCATGTTTATCATAAGAAAGAAAGGGCTTCGCAGCTGACATTGTGGTGATTTTTAGCATTCAGGACTGTTATTGGAAGTATGTATTGCAAATGTACAATTCATTGGGTTATTTCCATGAAAAATTACAAAAGATAACTGAAATCCTAAATGTTATCAGCAATGATAAAAATTTGACCAGTGATATGTTAGTCACCCAAGATTATGAGGTTCAAGTTTATTTTTTCGATCAATGAAGAGGTAACAAAATCCTGTAACAAATGTAATTCAATTTCATTGACAAGTGCAATTGCCAGCCTCAAAGTTTGCACTGGTCAAATAGAATTTCACTCGTAAATCAGCTGCTGTACTGTCCATGTATTGAAAGTTTAGTTATAATATCCACTGCTGAGGAATTAAAAATGCAGATTAGTTAACTTTCTTTCAGGTTTCTATTGACACTTGTGATAAATTGAAATTACATGCATGTCTGGGTAGATTTGTACTCTGTCACTTGAAGTGACTGAGGCTTAAACACCATTTGACGTGAAATCCAAGCTCAATTTGGTGCTTGCTGTGTTCCACCTGTCTTTTTTTCAGTCTTTCTGTTTTGTGATGAATACAATGGTAAATGTACATGTTAGCCACTAGCTAGCTTGATGGGTTCAGGGTTTTTAGGTATAGGTTTAGTAGTCTTAATTTTTTTTTACATGTGAAATAGGTTGATCCTGTTGCCGCACATCAAGGCTTGTTTTATTTTATTGTTACCGATTTGTGCTTCTCTGAAAATTCTGAACTTAACGCTACTGGTGAATACCAGTGAGGAAAGAATCGAAGAAACTTACAAGTGAGTGGCAGGCAACTATGCTTCGTAACATTTCATAAGCCTGAAGCTATATTCATGTAGTCTTAGGGTAGTGATGAAAACAGCTCCACTGGAGAGGGTACCCATTGTAACAGATTGTCAAAAATGTCGTTCATGTCCCTCAATTTTGTGGCAAACTGCAAACCTTGAAATTCTAATTCTATAGACATTTTACCTATGCTAGATGCACTTCTGTCGTTTTTAGAGATAACAGTGCGAGTGTTGGATGCTTGTTAATTCATCCATTTTCCCTCTTTAAGGCATCAACAAGCTGTCTTTACCACTACCTAGGTAGCCATCTATATTCCAAGGATACTTAAAAAGTAATATTTAAATATGATTTCGAGATGCTTAGAAAAATACCTTGATCATAAAAGTGTTTTGCTTTACAAATCATTCAAGCTAACAAGTGAAGTGGGGCTGTGTTTCAGTGAAGTTACAGTCTCCTCAAAAAGTTTGATTCATACTCATTCGTTTTGTAGTTTTAAGAATTCCTTCTTGCCTCCTGCTGATTAACAGGATTCGTATAGGGCTTTGTCAACATAAGACGTTCCGCTGTGGTAGGGAGAATTTGTTCGTTTTGTAATGGGTGACGTTATTCTCACGGCCTGGTTGCCTGACTTGCATTGCCTTTTTGAGGAGACAGCTGCTGATCACTCAAGGCTGATTTGATTGACCTTGTTAAAGTTTTTGTGGCATGTTTTAATTGATCCAGGTTTTGTTTTCCCTTCAAACCAGAAGGCTGATTTCCTTTGCAAGAAGTCAGTCTCAAAGAAATGAATTTTTATGGCTCAGATTGTACATTGAAGTTGTGGCTTTTTTGAAAAAGTAGGGCGATGTTTTAATTTGTAATTAGAACTTTCAATCGATTCAAGTAGATTAGATTCTATAACTGTAAATAGTAAAAATACAGAGTTAATGTAATAGACTGATAAAGTAATGCCTTAAAAATAGATCTCATTTTAGGAAGAATTGTATTGTACACCATTTTATGTTCTGCTTCCAATGCAGATTTTATTTTGCTATGTACAGTCAGTGATGTCACCTTTTTGTCTCTGTAAGGTACGTTACACCAACTAGTAAACATAAAGGATGGCCATATTTTACCTTTGTAAATATTGTCTTGTCTTTGTTGGGTGAACTATAACCTTGACATTCTTGAGTAGAAATCCCGTAAAAACCTGAGGGGAACCTAGTGGTTTAATACCCAGAGATACAAGAACCTGATTAGCTAAGCAAGATAAGTAGCTTCTAATATAGATAAACATTTTAACGGAGCGTGGCTTTAAAATTGCAAAACTATATTACAAGAAAATACATAATATAGTTTTGAATAAATACACCGTATGTTCAAGGGCGGGACCCAAATTATTTATTTTTCCGGTGGTCAACAACTATATAATTTCCTTCTTATAAATCAAGAACCTACTTAGCCTACATTAGCAATATCTACCCCAAAATACAAGTTCACCTATTTTGCCAGATTTTGCTTCTTACTCCCAGGTTTTTACTGCCCATCCGCGCAAAAGTGGTGCAAACTTCATGACGTCATCATTTTCTAATTTGCATACAAGAAAAAACGCAAATCTCTAAAAGAAAAATGATATTTTCAAAAAGGAAAACGCCATTCTTCTGTATTTTCTTAAAGCCTTTCAAATAAGGAGCAATTATTTTTAAAGTTACTTGAAACGAAAAACTTTGCTCAATGTACAATTAGTACAAATGCGCCAATATCTCTAAAACGAAAAAAGATATTGCAGAAAAGAAAACGCCATTCTTCTGTCTTTCAAATAAGCAGCAATTATATTTTGTCATAGGCGCTTAAAACGAAAACCTTACTCAATTTGCAAACACAAAACATTGCAGAGAGCGATCCGATGGCAAGTTTTAAGGAATTTAAAGTACCATGTTCTTGCCATTTAAAAGGACGAGTTCATTGCGAATTCGGTTTGGGCTCGTTTTTCCGCATCCTACGTTGCTAAGTAACTGATGATTGGCAACTTGGCAACTCAACATAGGGAATTTCGCATCACGTGAAATCGTAGCAGCTGAGGCAACCAGCAGCTGAAGCTTTTTACCACAAAGACGCGCTACAAGCGCTATACTAGGGCCGAGGCAAGGCACACTGGGGCATCTATTGCTTGTGGTGAATCGCTAGAAGATGACTGTAGTCATCTCGAGTCAGGAGCTTGCCAGATGATCTGAAATGACACAGCTACTTGTATCGTATTTCACGTCTTTGGGTGTGACGAAAATTAGGTTGTCCACCAAGAAGCGCATCAGAAGAATCTCCAGGCAGAATTTGGCGATGTATTCCTCTTTGATAAATTTGATAGGAACCACCAGTGTCTGGATAGTTCCTGTCAATTTGACACCACATGGATGAAGACTGTCGACCAAGAGTGCAGAGGTTGATGAAATCCTTCGCCCAAGATCTAATGTTTGGAGGGAGCAGAGGTAAGATCAAGCCACCCAATCAGATTCTTTTTCGCTATGCTGTGAAGACCCTGACAAATAACGTTGAACTCATCCAAATGCTTTATCGTTGCGGCCACGAAATCGCCTAGCCTAAGGAAATCAACGCTGCACTGTGCCTTAACAAATGATTCAGGAGAGCGTTCTGGTCCTCATTCTAGAAGATTTGTAGACGTTTCACGCCAAGAAGTTCTGGAAAACATGCAGAGAAAAACCTTCTATGGGCCTTAGTGCGACTGCATGCAGACGCCAAGCAGAAAGTTAGTTTCAATATTTCGGTGCGCAATGAAACTGATATTGGTCAACACAGTGTGGGGTATCTTCCCACAATCCACGCACCTGCAGCCGACATGTCAACCGTCCATGAAGTCTTGGCGCGAAGACTGTGATAACTTTGCCTTTGACTGGATGAGGAGGAGGTTGTTCCAGATGGCAGCGACGAACGCGAGGAAATCTAACTTTAAGTATCGATATAACTTTACACATGCACACTTTCTTATATTCTGAATAATTAACAACTATTCACTGAAGTGGAGGTGAATAGTGGTGGATATTTACCGAGCCGCGCCAGCGGCGAGGTAAATATCCACCACTATTCACCGACACTGAGGTGAATAGTTGTTTTAGTA
>Ga0126337_10000966_pt1 | contig 16374 bp, 10 predicted proteins | sample DipCmetagenome_FD_92527 | JGI IMG/M metagenome (GOLD analysis project Ga0126337, IMG submission 92527) | Coral microbial communities from La Bocana,Puerto Morelos, Mexico - Diploria C A metagenome | ecosystem: Host-associated > Invertebrates > Cnidaria > Coral | place: La Bocana,Puerto Morelos... | reverse complement strand
TTAAATTCAGGTAAAAATAATTTTAACCTAGTTTGATTCTCAATTTCCTTTGTCTTCTAACCCTAATTATTCATAATCAATGAATAAGTAGGGTTAAGAGACAAAGGAATTTAATTTTTACCTACAACATCTACAATCATAAAAGCATGCCAGCCTCCTTGATATAGATTTGTTCTGTCACTCAGTTAAATATCATGATTAGACATAACTCTGGTATGTAGTACAGGATATACATTGTATTATGTGCGCTGATCATCTAGTGTGATCTGCTTTCCATGCCTGACTTGAAAGGGTTTTCATTTCACCAGAGCAGGAATTATAATAGAACATCTTGTTTCTTGAGTTTAATGTAAAAAATTCGTACTAATCTTTGTGTGTGTGGAGTGTGTGGTTTTTTTTTTGTTTTCATTTAATTTATGGTGTTTGCACTTTCCTGGAAAGCTTCATAAGGCAGGTTCCGTAAAGTTTGCTTGATTGATTGTTCATAAATTGGGCCATAAATTTACAGGAAAACCTTGACTATGTTTTTCAATACAGACCATGGACTTGACCATTAATGGTTAAAACCAATTTATTTCCTGCAGTTATCACCGTATGGGCCAGAGGATGGTCGTGTATCTCCAATAAGCCCCCAGTCGTCCCCATGTGGTTCTCCAGCATCACCAACACTGGCTTCCTTGCAGTCCAGTGGCGGATATTACAGTTCCTCTCCCACCAACCAAGGTTACCTAGGAATGTCAGCTGGGGTGTCCCCTGGTTCATCACCCAACACAAGCATGGGTGGGTTTGGCACATCACAAAACTATGGGGAGCCACCAAGAAAGATTTTTCCTGAAGTGGCATTTGAAGATCTGAGTGCATCCTTTAAGAATCTTTACAAATCTGTATTTGATGCATCCCATGGAGGGGACAGTTATGGTAAGCAGTGCAGGAAATTAAATCATTTTATGATAAAATGATAATCTACAGGTGTTGTTATTAAATACAGTTGTAGGAGGGGTACATATAGCTTTCCGCTATTTATTTTTTTAATGCAGTGATACAGTGAATAAAATCCCACCTTGTAGTGTTTCAGTGATCTTTGAAAACTTTGCAGTGTGCAATGTTTGTGTTTTTAACACTATGGTGTTTTGTGAAATGAATTTATTTGCAGTGCTGTGGCTTCTTGTTTGACCTTTCTCAGACCTAAATTTAGCATGACAATATTATTATTGTGTTTTTAAAAATTCAATCCAAAGCTGTTTTCAACATTTACTAGCTTCAGCAGTACTGACATATGAGCAATGACAAAGGTTGTGATAGTTTATTTTGTAGAAAATTGTGGACAGAGGTATAAAAGTATGAAGTCACGTAAAGGTTTATATCATGAAGTTAAAAATATATGTTGCATTGACGGAGTTTCGTAGACTTTTCTTGCAGTGATCGGAATGTTTATTAGTTGTTTGTGGTGTTCAGAGCCCACCGTGTCCACCTCTTGCAGTTTTACAATACCATTTGTCTTTTTACGCTAGTTATAATGTGCTTACCAAGCAATATGCTACTAGCAGATTTATGTTAATTATGTGACCTCTAATTACGGTTACACTATAGGAATTATATAAAATTTAAGGTAAAAAGCTATTAAGATATAAAACTTAACGTTTTCGATCTATTTGATCATTATCGGTGAAATGTATATACTATAGGAATTAATTTATGATTACAAAATATTTTTGCCCCTTAGCTTAGGTCATAAAAATAATTATGAACGTATGCAGGTTAATTTGCACTGTGATTTAAAAATTAGCAATAAATTGGCCTATTCTCAGTTAATCACAGTGAAGTAATAATTGTCTCTGTCACATACACTGAAATACATATTGATAGCTGTTACTGATAAGAGCACTCAAGAACTATAGGAGAGCCAAGGAGGTAATTTTTCACTTCACTCCTGTGGTGCTCTTGATTGTCACTTCCATCAATACATAATAGGACAGAATACCAACTAGATGCTGGTTATTTGATTATTGATTAATTAGTGATAATTTGCAGGTGGAGGAAGTTTGGGTGTAGGTATGTTTGGCACAAACCAGAACCTCTCTACCACCACACCGTTGCCACAACAGCAGCATCGTCAGCAACATCAACAACAACAACAACAACAACAACAACAACAACAAAATAATGTTCTCCAAAACATGGAACATCTCTTAGAAAGTCTTAGCACTGGGAGTTTTCAGAACTTTGACCTAGGTACATGGCAGGTTTTTATGGAAAGCATGAAAAGTGCTGATCTGCAAACCATAGGCGTTGATCAGAATCAGTGGCAGGACTTTGCTTTCTCATTTAGTCAATATCTTCACCAGCAAGGTGTCATTCCGGAATCAAACCCTTCAGCACGTAGGATAAGCCCGTCCTCATCCAATAACAGCAACATCATGGGAAGTTCACAAGGATTACTGCAAGTTAGCAATCCTCAGTTTACACCAAGTGGCTCCCCATTACAAGGTTCTCAGCAGAGCTACAGCAGCTCAGCAAGTTACAGTGGAAGCTCGGTCCACTCCATCCCTGGAATCAAAGTAACGTCAATTAACCAACCGACACAAATGCCGCAGACAATAAACCAACCAAGGATGGTTCAAACAAGAGGAGCGCCAGGGATGGACGAAGAGGATGAGGAAGAATTTGATTGGGATTCATTGCTCTAAATACAGGTAGTGCGACAAGAACTGTGATGTTAATGACTCCAGGGGAGAAAGGGATAACAGATGAGATAAATTTAGCACTTAAAGACTTTGTGACATGTTTTTAAGTAGGTACATAAACAATGTATAGTGTGGAGTATACATTTATTTATATGATAAATGCTACAAGTTAGCAGTCCGATGAGTGTAAGTGCAGGGGAACCTTATCCACCAGGCCATTGCTAAAGGTGCTAAAAATCAAAAGCTTTCAAGATTGGAAGTTTCTAGTATCATAGACACAGCCAAGTGTAAACCTGAATACGAGGCAATCCTGAGAATGGGACTCTCATATGGAAAGGTGAAGGATCCTTGTCAGAAAATTTGAATTAAGCCCCAAAGGGAGCCAATTTAGGTGTGGCTTGACCCTTAAAATACATGTATATCACTGAACACAGAACATGCTTGATTACCAGCTGCCGTTAATAAGGAAAGGAGCTCATGCCAAAAGACCAGACTGAAGAGACTAGAGGTCTAGTGGAAATTGAACCTAAAAGTGGACATAAGAAGTTCTTTTTGATTGTTTCTTGGAGTGCCTTCAGAAAGATTCTTTGGCAGCTTAAAATAGTGGTGTTTCTTCATGTACACCAGAATACTTGATTGATACCCTTAAGTGAGACAAAGAGCATCCCCAACCTTTCGATATGCAAATCCCCCTCGGGAGTGAAACCATATTTATTGTCCTTGAATTACTAAATAGTTTTGGTAGGCATAGCAAGGTAGCAAGAACAAAGGGCCAGAAGAGGGACTTCATTAGCAGAGCATTCTTTTATGAAATTTTCCCTCACTCCTTGTGATTCACTGTGCTAAAGTTCAGAAACTGAAAAAAGAAGATACAGGTTGAAATCTTGCAACAATAGCCTTGTAGTTGAGGCTCTCCCCACAAAAGGAAAACCTTAGCAAATGTCTCATTACAAAGATTAACTGGATAATATCCACTATAAGCAACGAGGATTGCATTCAGAATGGGATCTTTTTTTGTAGAGATGAATTTCCCTTCAATTTTTGGAGGAAAAAGCAGTTTGTGTACCCAGAGACTGTATCACTTAAAGTGTTTGTCAATTCCCATGACAGTTTTTTCAGAGTGGAACATGCATGTCATAAGGTCACTGTCGTGAAACCTCAGACTAAAGAGGTGCTTTTAGGTCACTTTTAACATTTCATAACACGTTCAGCCTCGGGTCTTTGTCTAATAATATGTATTAAGTTGACAGTTTAATAGGGGGGTGGGGTACAAAGGCTCCTGAACTATGTGGCAGGTTGTCGTCATTGGGAGCTTTAGTACGATTTGTCATTAAGAACTGAACAGTATTCTCTGTACAGAAACTTATATTTAGTTTAAAAGTTAAAAAGGGAAAAAACTATAAGTTTAAATTATTTTCCGTCTTTGTAAGACGATGAAACTGTCATTGTGCGACTGCAGTAACTGAGCCATTTGGACAGTATTGGCTTACTGCATTGCAGGAATGAAGCAAAACACTGTAACATACACTGTACTGCACCCAACACTGATTGGTTGAAATGATTTAAGTTGAAGTGCACAGTTGACGGGGCTAGGTGATGGTGTTGTACATAGCTGATTCTGGTTACTGTGGTTATTTATGAACCACAAACCTCAAATGGGCAGCTCTAGTCGGAGTCTTTTATGTATGAAATTGTGGCTACAGCACAAACAAGCCAGTAGAATGTAACATCTGGGCAAATTATATGAAAAGCATGTTCATGCAAATTTGCACAAAATTGGAAATCCTATTCCTGAGATTTTTCAAGTTTACCCTAATGCAATCTGTCTGTGCCACAGTTTGAAGTCATTAATATGTCAGTCAGTAATATGTCAGTTAATTCTGTGACCAGTTCATCAGCTCTAAAATTGCATGACCTAGCCCCATTTTGGTGTGTAGTAATGTAATTGCACGGCAATCAGAATAATTTCATTTTATTATTTCAGTTACTTCACGTCTTTCTTCCAAGGCATTACTAACAATGCAACAAAACAGAAATATGAATAATATATTGGAGCATATGTGGTAATTAGGAAATAACTGTGAAGTGTAATATCAAAAATTTGTCACTGTTGGGGTAGATATATGTATCTCGATGTTTATATCATTTTGTACATACATGCACGTTTTAATATTTTTATCCACTACTTCATACCTTGCGTAAATACAGTTCAAGCTTTCTTCAGAATCTAGTGAGGTACACAATATTTTAAATACACAAGGAGTAAAATTATGTCGCATGGTAAATGTGTTTCATCGTCTTGTTGCACAAACCCAAAAGTGGGAAATGGCTGGGATGTTGACACACACAAGGGGACTGGCGACACTAGTCCAGGAACTACACGGTAGTCTCTTGTAAGGCTTTCACAAATGGCCTGGTTGCATGTACCACATGTACATGTAGTCCCACAAACAGATTACAAAAATGATTAAATTTCGTTCTCCTTCCACATTTGTAAATAAATTACAATGAAAAGATGCCAAACTTTGAATTCCTCAGTCTAAATTTAAGTATTTGTCCCTTGCAAAGTCAAGCCAGTGATCACTTAGACCTTAGTTGCAACTGAAACCTCCAACTGAAAAAAGTTAACAACTGTGTTTTTACACACTGATTGGGTTGAGAATTTCCAACTGGTGCAGGACTGTAGCATTCATGAATAGTACTTTAACTTGTGACAAAGAGGTCACATATTAGAGCAGTTTGCAACTGAGTGTTGAAAGTAATCAGGCTATTACTTTTGTTTTCGGGTTAACTACAGTTTCAGATTGGGCAAGTCGTCTGATTGGTAACTAATTGGTTTGGTTTTCTGAGACGCGGTTGAAAACCACTCTATCAACACATTTAACTGTCAAGAAGCCAAATGGTGATAGATTAAAAAAAATCACCATCACCATCAACTAGAGGGAATTTGCAGAACTAACACTGAAAACAAATCCTTGACAATCAGCTTGGGACTGACAACAGATTGGGATTACTGAAAAAGTCATTGTTGAAATATTATGCACTGTAAAAGTCTCACACAGGTAAAAGCTACTGTGTAATGCAAAGTTACATTTGCAATCAAAGGTTATGCCATCCATAGCGAGAAACCCTGAATTATCAATGGGTTGTAATGAATATTTACATCAGCCCTGAGTGGCTGGAAATAATACTGACAATGTACTAGTGAATTCTAGCACTATTTTTTGATTACCAAATTTAATTGAAACTTCACATGGGCTGTGTGTTTTTGTGACAAAGGCATAAATTAAGATGTAACTGGCTGAAAAGGTTTATAATATTACACCTTGTACGTTCATTGTCAATTTTCAATGCTGTAAATACTTCGTAGAGACCGAGAGAAAAGAACATTTTGTCTGTACTTAGTAACTGTATTCGTAATTCTTATAGTTACATTGTCTGTGTGTAGACTGCATAGCAGGCGTTTCCTAAAAAGCACACAAAGGGAAGGAAACTGCAAGGAAATGCCACAAAAGAGAGCATTGGGGAGGGGATGAGGCATGCTCCCCCTGGTGTACTCCTTTGCTTGCTTGTTCAAATCTCTCTGCCTGGAAAAGGAATGTAAATTGCTGCTGTGCAGGATTGGTTGAGTGGTATGAATGCACCACAGGGAAGGATGATAAGGAGAGCTTTGAGTGAGTTTTAGAGAAAAGTATGAAGTGTTACTGCCAGAGGGGGGAAGGCAGGATATTTACTGTTGTTACAGTGGGTGGAAGGAGGGTGTCAACTGCTGATGCATTGCCCCAACACGTTACATGCTGCCAAGCCTAAAAGCAGAGCTTCTAATACGTGATTTGTGTGATGGTGTCATTTGACGACAACTTCCAGAATCCTTCACTTTTTCTGTTGTTGATTCAGGCAATTGTTACTCAAACCCCACTGGGGCTCATAATTAATAAAAATAAAGTAAAAATGAAAGGGATTCTGGTAGTTGTAGTCAAATGACTTTATTATGCAAATCTGCTATTACTATCAAGTTTTAACCATAAAGGGAAAAAGAGCATTTGATTTTCTTGGGCCAAAAACTCAACAACTGATCGATGGTAAATGAAGCCTTTCAATCCTAGTGGACCATAGCTGCTGGAGCTTATCCCTGGTTTCTGTAGCATGAAGCGTCTAGGAGTATTTCTACTCCCCATGGACAGGATGCTAGTCCATCGCCGGTCATTCCCCCGCAATTTGTTAGGTTTCCCCAACAATTTACCAGTACCCATTTATACTCCTGGGTGGAGAGAGGCACTGTGAGAGTTAAGTACCTTGCCCAAGAACACAACACAATGTCCCCGGCCAGGGCTTGAACCCGGACCACTTGCTTTGGGGATGAGCGCACTAACCATGAGGCCACCGCGCTCTCGCTGATCAATGGTAAGCATGAAAAAATTGTGCGGTGGGGGGTTTCACTATTTTTTCCCAGTTAAAAAGTCAACAAAAAGGAGACAATGTAATAAAGCATATACAATTTTTCAGAGAATTTTAGAAATTTTGAACTAGTCCATTCTTTATGTTTCGTGGGTATGAACGCACCACACCAAAATTCTGCCTTTTTATATACCCCTACTCCCCAAGAATATTAACAAGCTTGCTTGAGGCTGTGATCCAACTGAAAACCAGTATCTGGGCAGCAGCAAACTTCCAAAAAAAAAAAACTTGCCTAAACTTAAGCCCGTAATAATGTCAGCTACTGGTCAGCAGACACCTTGATTTGATTGGTGTCAATTGATCATAACATAGATGTCCAGTATCACAGATATGCACTGTAAATGAAGGCTGTATGCCATGAAGCATGGCCCCCATATTGCATGCCACTGTAAAGTTGTGCACATAGGACACATGCATGTGGTTCTATTCCAAAGGTTATGGTGCTCTGCTTGACGGCCTTAAGGCTGCTGTAGCTCCACTAATATTAAGAATTTGTAGCATGTGACCCTACTACATGAATTGTTTCGTGTAAATCAAACCTACGACTGTCGTGTATGTCACAAAAAATGTCCTAGGATTTTAAGACATGTTTTAAAATGCTGCAACAATTGTAGCTGAAATCGATAGAAATTGACGTATTTTTGTGACAAATTTCCACCGAGTTGGGGAGGAAGGTGAAGTTTCCTTGCTTCAAAATAGCGGATGAAGTTGTTGTCAAGTCACTGTCGAGTACAAAAGCCAATTGAAAACAACTTTTCATGAAGAGGAGACTGAAAAATTGTTATTGTTCTGGAATGTAAATGAAAGTCCTTTTCAATTGCAACCATAAGGACTATTTCAAGAAAGGTTCCCAGAAAAAAATGTGGAGTGGAATTGTACACAATTTTGGCATGTCCTTTAGAAGTGGAAAGAAATGTCATGCCATGTAAAATGTCTCAAGTCATGTCGTAGGCCTGTCGTACCATGTAAATCAGCCCTTAGGAAGTTTACATACAACAAGAGTGTGAACTGTAAATTTTGAATTTCGACAAACACAGTGCAAGTTAACAAGTTATGAATTTTATTGAATAAAAAATTCTACACACTACTAACTCAAGGCTATGAAGCACCATTGAGTGCAAGGTCATTCAGCCTTGCTTTTTCCTTCATCTCGATGGTGCAAAAACACCAGGCTGAAGATAAACAACCCGATCATCATAGAAAAGGCGCTAGCATAGTATGGGTAGGCAGACAGAATGAACCGTTCATACTGTGTGTGCTCTCTGGGACGCACGGACACCTGAGGATGAAGACAAACAACAAGAGATAAGAAATTTAGCTTTTAATGGCTCTTAGGTTGCATGGTAATTTTATAAGTTGAAGCTTTCAACCATTTTTACACAGCCTTTATCAGGAGTGGATGACTTACATTCTGCTCGAAGTTTTCCTGTGGTTAGACAAATTAAGTTACAAACTAAAAAAAAGCAGCTGAACTTAGAACACACTAAAAATGCCAGTCACCTGCGTCTTGCTGTGAAGGTAAGTGTAGCCAATGCGATTATATTCAACCTTAAACTGGAATACCCCATAAACATCAGGGAGCTTGAACTTTGCAACAAAAAGTCCATCTGCAAACAGAAAACAGAACATCAAAGCTCAGGTTTACAATTACACCTTAACCCATCCACACCAAAATTTAGAGCTTAGACTAAAATGCAAAATCAGTTTATTTGAGCCTAGTCAACAAATTTTCTCATGCTATTCAAAGGGAGCAGCATTGACAAAAATTTGCTCAATTTCAAAACAGAATAGCTTTGACTTCTACCATTAGACTTGTTAAGGGTGATCCTGACAAATGGGTCAATCCTGAAAAACTCCAACTGCACATCAGTTCCCTGGAAGGGTTCCCACTTTCCATTCACCAACTCTTCAATCCTGATGCTGTAAACCTGGATTGAAAGGAAAGGAAATTAGATTCATTTCCACCTCCAATATAAGGCAAAAGAGCATGTTGTCCTGAATTAAATAACAAGGATTGAATAATCTCTTTACGTTTGACAGAGATATTCCAAAGAAAACAGTGTATTGCATATAGTGATCTGATGGCATTTAAAGTATGCATGTTTCAGATTACAAATAAACAGTTGATCATTTTATATCACTGTCAAGAGTTTTTAAAGAGTACTTCTGCCTAGCTCCAAGAGAAATATCACAATGTTGTAGGTGGAGTCTGTGAGCCCCAAAGATAGACCTAAAAAATATTCTATTTCCCTGTCTCATCTCAGAGTTTCGCCTGTAAATTGCTATCTTATCCTAATTTTCTTATCGACCAGAAAATGAATAAATTTAACTCTAAGACTAGAAACCTCCATTTTCTCAAAAAAAAATTAATACAAAACTCGAACAGAATACCCTGTAAGCAATTTGTTTTTCCTACACTGAATCAGAGCACAGTGTTAAGCATTTGGCATAGGAGAAAGATAGTTCTCACAGGGCAAAAGAACAGCAGTACCGTGTTCAAAGGTAACACCTAAGAAACTTTAACTCTCTTTTCCAACCAACTCCACCCAGAGAATACCTGGACTGATTTTGCACTGCTCTGGTCACAAATTTAAACTAAATGACTGCCCAATCCCTTATCAGCGAGGTGAACCTAACAGCAGGCTTTTTAGTGGGTGTTCAGGCTACGGCCACTTTTCAAATTCTGGCTAAACCTCTGCCTAGCAGGCTGAGTACAGACAGGAAGGACTTACTAATCTTCTAATGCCCTAATGGGATCAAGGTTCGAGTTGAGACAGTGACACATCACACAAGAACTGAAGCCAATATTGGCACATAAGCAAATGCTTCCATACAAACTACAAATGCATATTATTTACCACATCTTCTTCTATGGTATAAGCAACAGGAGGCGAGGCTTCTCCAGCACGGTGATGTTCAACCTCACCAACACGAAGGACACCATTCTCCTTAAAAACCCACTCACTCAGAGCAATGGCCAGCTCTTGGTTTCCAGTTTTCGAGTACCTAACATTATGCGATGCACCATTAGTATTTTCAAAGAGCTCCCTTGTAATAAGCAGTTTGCATGTACAAGTGCATCACTTGGTTATTTTCATTTTGAAATGTTAAAGCAAAAAAAAAACAAAACAATCTAACAACTTTTGAATCACATCAAAATGTAGCTATTACAACATCAAATTGTTAAACACTTCAGATTTTTATTTTAATTTAAAATCATTTTGGAAACATACTGTTTGGAGCCAGCTTTTGCACTCTGCACAGGTCTGTTGAAGTACCTGCAAGACAAAATCACATAACATGTAACAGCAAGAAAGTGAATACACGGAAAAATTAAAGCACCCCAATGAAGATGCGAAAAGTAAAAGATATTCAAGACAGAGCAAAATTATAGCAACTAATTTAGAAAAAAAAACAACATTGAAAGAAGAACAAAAGGCATGTTTTCTCCTAACTGACAAAATGTAACAAAATACAACTACATGTACCCGCCAATCCATTGAAACTATCGGACTAAAGCCAGAAATATTCTGAGAACATATTGCACGCAAGACACAATTTAGCTCAAACTGTAAATAGCATGTAGTAAGTTACTATACAAAAAAAAGAAGAAAATGGTCTATATGATTTGGAGTAGACTTTCCATTTCAAAGTAATTATGAAAATGCAACTGATAAAACAGTTGAAAGTACACTGTCTTGCACATAATAAAATCACAGATGTGTTTGTTTCTAACACAAAATTAATGTAGCAACGTACTCATCACTGAAGAAATCTAACGAGCCTGAAAACACAACCCGGGCATTGTTCCTGGCTTGAAGGCCAGCAATCAACAGAGTACTCTTCCCAACAGCATGTGGGTACTGAAAATAAAAAAATAAATAATTATATTAATCAAAACACTTTAATCAGTAGGCTCCCCAGTTGTTCACTAGTTGTTCTGTGGGACTGGGCTGTGGGCCCAGGCTTGTGGGCAAGGGTTGGATTTGTTTCTCCCAGGCATGCAACCTCCAATTGCAACAAATCTATCTAGCAATATTAGGCAAGGCAATGGCCTGGCTCTTTTACACCCAAACCTCTTTCTAAAGGACAGCACATTAAAAGCTTTACATACCTCGGAGATCTTGACATCAGGATAGTAGGAGTAAGCAGTAGAGGATGCTGTCAACACCTCCATTACCAAGGGATTGTCAGTGTCGGCTGTCATTCTGTCAAGGGAATGCAAAAGGCAATATGGGTTATTGACCAAGCGTGAGGTCAAGATGGCTGGATATTGGCCAGGCCACATCCAGAAAACAGGATTTTGGTAACTACTGCAACTCTTTCAAAATTTCTGATGAGCACCTGGTCCATAAAATACATCTCTACCTTTTCTACGACAATGGTCCTATTTATATCGGAATTCCTTCCCCTCCCCCAGGATAAAAAAACTCAAATCAACCCCAAACGGTCAATGATCATGGCTAATCTGAGAAAAGATAACCTGGATTGCTGCTGGAACAACAGGCATGGCAGAACAATTATCATGGCATGGAACAATTATCATGGCAGATCTCTGCCATGATAATTAAAGGTTGAATCTCATGTTGCTCAAGCAGAGAGATCTCTGAAAATGTAAGGGCAGGCTTTTAGCCAGATGGGTGTCCAGGCATACTGTGGACAGCCACTTATTAACAAAAATTGATTTATTTTTCATGTTGTCTTCTTCTTCTTTATTGTTTATTTTAGCATGCCCTGCAGCACATTTTGGATGCCCACTTTTCAAATCCTTGCCAAACTCCTGTGCAAGGGAACACAACCACCAATTTCTTAGTACTGTAACCACTAAATGCATCCATCAACATAGGGCATGCTATTTACAACTATTAGGTTTTAACATTATCACCCACACTACTGCTACTCACCCAACTCCTTGAAACAGCAGAGGGTTTAAAACTGAATGTCCAGTAATGGTGTTTGCCTTGATGACGTTTAAAGGGTCAGCTACTATCAGCGTGTGCTAGGTGACAACAAAAATAAACATGGTATAACAGATTAGACCATCAAACATTGGACAAGCACATCCACCTCTCTATAAAAACAACTGAATCCCTATAAATTATTGCCACTGACAACTTTGAGCAATCACTAAATCCTCAAAGTTCTAATTCACAGAATCTGTTTTATAATAAACAACCCATGTCTACCTATCATTGCTGACTTAGTTATTTGGAAAGACACTTTGCTCTAAAATTATGGTACGTTTCAAAGACGTTGACAAATTAAAAACAAGGAAGTTTTGTTTCAACAAAGAATGCTGACAATGCAGCCTCAAGAAACGAAATACTGCTTTTTCATTAATACATCAATGCAAACAAACCAGTCAAAGTACCTGATCAAGGTCAGACACATCATGGTTGATGTGATCAATGACTGACGTCTTCTCTTCGTCAAATTCCACCCCACATTCACTTCCCAATTCACGAATGGGATCACCTAAAGAGTGCAACAAGTCATTGTTAAGCTATGGTGCTTATATCTCAAAAGAACAAGTGAATTATCAATCTTCCTTTTTGTCCAGGAAGATCAAAGGAGACTCTGCTCCCAGAGTATCACAATCTTAGCGTAATTTATTTTGTTTACTAACAAAAATGACTATAAACTGACCAATGGCAGAGCTGGTAGCAACCAGGACATTGCCACCTCCATCAATGAAGTCCGTAATAGCTCTGACGTTCAACGAGCCACCAAATTCTACAAACAGAAGAGGAACATTTTGTTATTGCATAGGAACAGGTGTACACTTGGGGAAATAACAAAATAATTCTATTTTTGTATCTCAGTAAGTCAGTCATATGATACTAGTTATTTTATTGACCAACAATGGAAACGACAAAAAAAGAATTGTAATAATGAAAATATTAACTACTTTTTGGTTACTTTTATAGCAAAAATGAATAGTTTCATGATAATATTGTTGCAATTCTAGGCAAATAAAAAAGGCTCATCTGTATTTTTCTGTTAAGAGGCCACCAACACTAACCTTCCACAGATGGTGAAAAGATGATGAGATGTTGATAAAGGAACTCTCCATACTTCACCAGAGAAAGGCTTGAATCATCAGCAGAGCGGAACACCAGATCAAATCCCCTTTCTTACACGAGAAAACAATAAAGTCTGAGCCAAATAATAGCCCTTGTATAATCTTCTTGGCAAAACACTTCACCCTCACAGTGCCTCTGTCCAATGATGTATATAGAGGGAAGGGGTGGATTTTAATTAAATACCATTTTTTGACTAACAACAAAGGGTTAAGGTTCGATCAAATTGCAAAAGACTCTGCTGTGGTTCTGCATGTACATATTGTGCCAGGATCGGTCTTTATAAACTGTACTAAACAGACCCAACCTAAAACGATCTACAACGGAACAAAGAAGTAAAGTTCAATGGCCGTCACAACAACATTGTTTAAACAATTAAAAAGCAATAATATTATTTAAAGTTTTCTTGTAACAAAACTCATTCAATCAAACCTGCATACGCTATTTTTTTTTCTTGATTTTCAAAAGAAAACTTATATACCTTAAAGCGTGTGCTTCTTAGACTGGGCGGGAGAGGAGTAGCGGCATATTTATTTCACTACCAACACTCAGTTTGCAAGCTTACAATGACAAAATTAACGGTAAAAAAATATTGAAAAATGATACTTTGAGAGTTCCTTTAAACAGAATGATACATTTCGAATTTCTTGAAACTAATTTTTCCGTTTCGATGCTCGTAGATTCAGATTTCAACCCGCTGATTAGAGACTTAAGCTATTTTTTCTCGATTTAAGTCTGTTACTTGCAAGTTTCTTCCTACCTTTGAGAGAGTTGAAGAAGATAGAATGTGTTTCCTTCGTGTTGGCATTATCGACAAGGACGAGAGTTTTTCCGCCTGCTTCAGTCAGTTGAAAGCAAGCAAGGAAAACAGTGAAAGTGGAGACGAACAGCCAAAGACGACACGTGTCCTTCGATAGCGCCATGATGGAAGAAAGAAAGGAAAGCTCGGAGCTATTAGCCTCGTCTTAGTGTGAAACGCGTTGCTAGCTCCCAGTTCCCAGAACGCATCAGGTCAACACGTCCCCTGGAGTTTTCAAAATGGCGGGCGGGATATTTCCCCAATAACGGTATTCAGATATTTCTTTGCTTTGCGTACAGCGAGAATATAAATTAGTTAAGTAGGATGAGAGTAAAGAAAGAAATGAAAAAGAATGGATATAGTTTACCTTTGTGAATGCTATTTGGGTGATCAGTGATCAGTGATTTTATTCGAAAAAAAAAACAGAAAGAAGTGTCCGAGACGGGAGGGGAACGCGATCGCACGCTGGCGACTTAATTGCTTAGCGCAAAAGGCGTAGGTACGAGTTCAGCGCTGTAGCGTTTTGCACGACATGTTGGCAGCAGTTTACACTGCAAGGTAGCGTAATTGAAATGACAGAAGAGGACACATGTTAACTTTTTTTTCAGGGCAGTTCTAGTCTCTCATCAAGGGAAAATACTAGGAGCCATCTCTTTCAGTTGGTTAATTTGCATATGTTGGGCCCTCATGCGTTACCAATTCACTTAAGGGGCTTTAAGATCCAAGACGCGACAGCTGTAAGACGCGGCCGGAAATAAAATTTTAAGAGGTGACATATTGCCCATGCTGATGCCGTCGTTCTGATGGCATCACGTTGCTGCGTTGAGAACGTGGGTTTGGCAATTTTGATGTTCTGTACAAAACGCGAGTATATTCCTTCCAGTGCTTAAATTAAATGATAATATTTTCCTCTAAACATGAAAAATTAGCAAGCTAGGATCATTGGACGTAATTTCTGGCCACATTTTAGATCGCTGCGATGGAAGGATTTTGATGATTTTTTTTTCCTTTCAGGTGTACGAAGGTTATACAATGGCAACGTCAGCTGAAGGTTGCTCAAACATTTGGTAGTTCGGAAAAAGACCTCATTTTAGCTAGAGTAGGCTGGTTTGATCGGGAGGGCCGGAAACGATATGACGGTGTCCAAAACAATGTGCTGCGCTAGGAACGTGGTGGAGTCCAACTCTCGAATGTTACCATCCTCTGCATGGCAATAAGCGACGAAAGAGGAAAAAGGAGAAGCCTGCAGATGTGCAAAGATATAATGACGAAATGGAAAGTTTTTGTTCCCGTCGATGCAGGTCTGTTTTTGTTTTCTTTTTCTGGTGAAGCCAAAATAGACACCTGTGGTGCTCCTTGTTTAGCCAAAAATGACACCACACTCAAGCGTGCAAATAACAGCCGATCATCGAACAATTATTGCCCGGTAAATTTGATGTTTTGACGGGTTAAAGCTTACCCTGGCCGGACACGTTTCTGCTAAACGAAAAATATTTTAACTGGCAATTTATAGCCGAATATCGAACAAGTTATTTTATAGTACTGTCACACAATACTATGCAAAAAAGAACAGTTTCGTTTTTATTCCATTTCTGAGAAATAAGCTCATCTCGAATTGCAAACACAACGCATCAGCACTGACCACTATTCAAGCTACGACGGTGTTAATTTGCGCATTTTACGCGTTTCTTATCCTGACATTGCAAAGTATTGGTGAGCGTGCCGGAATCAGAATCTTGCGATACGACTTCAGCGACCCCCAAGCCGGCAAAGATGTTTGTGATCACCGTATAGCCACTCTTAAGAGTCACATGCGGCGAGTTTTGAACGAGGGAAATGACATAAACACCGCAAAGACATGAAGGTTGCAGTCATATGGTGGGGTCAAGGGCTGTTATGCCACTGTTGCAGAAATTCAAGATTCCAAGTATGATGAAACATAGTTTGGCTGGAATTTAAGCACTGAAAAATTTTTTGTTCGAGCCTGCTGGACTGAGAGCTTGGAAGACATACAATGTAGGCACCGACAACTTGAGTTTTTTTCTCTGGCACACCTTAAAAAGTATGGTACTTCACAAGGACACGCAAGAATCAAAGAGTTTCAGCCATTTAGCCGGCTATCTCGAGATGTCGGCACGTTTCGTGCAGTAGCAACTCAGGTCCAAGATGTCGGACAATCAGTGCCAACGGAGGTACAGATAAGCCAGTCAGAAGAAGCAGAGTCAGCAACTTACGGTGGCCCACAAGTGCACACCAAATTTAAATCACTCACACCAAATTCAAATCACTCACACCGAATTCGAATCACTCACACTAAATTGAAATCACTCACACCGAATTCGAATCACTCACA
>Ga0126337_10000964_pt1 | contig 16394 bp, 12 predicted proteins | sample DipCmetagenome_FD_92527 | JGI IMG/M metagenome (GOLD analysis project Ga0126337, IMG submission 92527) | Coral microbial communities from La Bocana,Puerto Morelos, Mexico - Diploria C A metagenome | ecosystem: Host-associated > Invertebrates > Cnidaria > Coral | place: La Bocana,Puerto Morelos... | reverse complement strand
CACATGTGAAAAATATAGTCGTTCGCATTTTAAGTCATTCTTGTGTACAGAGAAAATTAAAATTGACTTGAGAGAAATGTTTATATTTCTTTATATATATAATAAACAAATTACAGCATAGAAAGTGCTTTGTACGGATTTTTAAAAATCTGTACGTCGCACTTTCTATGAAGTAATCTATATTTATTTATCTATTTATTTACTTATTTATTTATTTTGCCGTGCTAAGGACAGATCTAGGAACTGGGGACGGTAACAGGTGCGGAGAAATACCTTCTCGGGAGATTTAGTCTTTTTCCCTGAGCAATTTTTTCCAGCTTTATAAGATTGATTATTGGAGAAAATATATTGAGAGCTTGTTTTAAAAGTTCCGTAGATCGCCAGGAGGGGCTGAGGGTGTGGCAAGGGAAGCTGTTTTAACTACCCTGAGAACTGGAGAGAATGTTTTACTACTGTCATAGAGAATGTAGACCAAGTAGAATTAAGCAAATCGGAACATCAGTGGACTAAGGGAATCTGACACTAACTAATGACTTTTTAGTTATCACTATAGGAATCAGCATACTCCGTTCTTAGATGCTGTTGACATGAAATCACTTTCTCACTAGTATTGTAATTCTTTAATCAGCAAACTGAATTAAACTTAAGTCCGCTATTCGGTTCTGCCAATTCATGATCATTGTTCCATGTTTGAAGCTGCAGCGCTGGGTTTGAAGAGGCATAAGTAAGTCCCGTCACACTTTTAACTGCCTCACTGTTCAGCACTGCTGGAGTGGAACGAAATTTATCCACAAAATGATCAACGAACGTTTCGTGACTGCCACTTGTCGTCCCAAAGTTTCTAGCATTTCGTCTCCTGTTTGCTTGATAACAAGCCAGCGTACGTTCGAAGCCCAGGAATAGAATTGAGGCACAAATCCCAGTAGCGACAAGAACGAAAACGCCGTTATAGTTATGTACGGATAATCTGTCTGGCGTTTTCTCAAAATCTTCCTTTTTCAAACATTTCCGTACTAGCCACTTGCTCCATAGTTCTGCCAACACATTGTTGTCGCTAAATTGTTGAATACTGTTCGAGAGAGGCTGGGTCCAGGAGGACTGTTTTCTAAGGACAAGGCCGTAGCCAGAGATGCCGAACGGCTCTCCCACAATTCTTAGGGAACAGTTATGCTGCGAAGAGACCATGTGTTCTAGGTACGGTTGGTCATCTATGTAAACTGAAATCTCCCTAAAGGACAGGAGTGAAAACAACATCAGGCCAGCCGGTATACATCTGATGCAAAGCAAAAGCCAAAAACCAAAACATTTAATAATTTACTAATCGGTATTTATATTATAACACTGAAAATTGCGAAGCTAGCTTTTCTGTCTCGAAATCTCTGAGAGACGAAGGCTCACGAAGTGGAACGTAAAAAGGATCCTAGAGATTGATAGAATTAATCTTCTACAGATTACGAATAATAGCAAATGAGATAGTGGGTTTTTAGCCGGCAAATATATAAGAAGATGATTTTTCTGTCAGGCAAACTCGGAAAAAGAGGTCAATTTATTAATGAACTGAAAATCTCCAAACGAGATACTCCCTGTCAATGAACACTAAGTGCACTGGTAAAGCTCCGGTGACGAGACTGTGCTATAATTATGCTCTACTTATGATCTTTCTTCGAGATACGCCGAAGCTTTCTCCTTAACTAACTTTACCCTGATTTTACTTTCTTCACACCATCATGAACGTTTTCAACGCTATGGTCTTTCATGTTCTGATAGATCTTACGCATGCGCGGGTCACGATTAAACTTGAAGTAGGCCTCAGTACTGCTCGACTTTAGTGTTCCGAAGCGAAAGCCTGGGGGAGGGTTTAACATCTGTTGAAAGAATATGATAATATGATCAACAAATCAGATAAGTCAGAAATACTGCACTTAATTGTATTACACATGCTTTCAACCGATGTTGTAAAAAACAGCAACAACAACAAGCGCAAGCAAATAAAACTGCAAGTATTCTACTTCTCTTAAAACTATTGGGCTATAGAAAAGCTAAAGTTGATTTACTTTCATATCACATCTTAATTAATTACCTGTAAAATATCCATTTATTAACTGCCCCGTTTAGGGTCAGAGTTCAAGGGAACGTGTGTATAAAAATAATTTGTATATTTTTGAACAAAGAGAACGAAATCTGAGAGAAGTATAATTGTAGTGCTTATTGCAGGGCTATAGTTAGACCTGGGAAATCTTTGAGGAGAAAGCATTGTAAGTTCTGTTTATTTCAGACCTTGAGCATGCGCATTGCGAAACTGAAATGCACGGAAGCTGAAGGCAGCTAGAGGTGTCCCTCTTTTGCTTAGTCCGTCGTGCGCGACGCGAAAAAAAAAAACACGAGAACAAAATGGTCGCGCGAACTCCGAAAGAGGGACTACTCGTAGTCTAAAAGGCGTCAAGAAAGAAGTTTATTTAAGTTCCACTACAATCTGAGGGTCTGCTATAGTGCAGGAAGCCTTATACCTAATAAGGGGTTATGTCGTGACAGGGACAAACAGACCTCAGTAAGTTAGTACTGAGACAAATCTGTAATTCTGTGGAAGTTTACCTTGTCGTCGTGTATCCCTGTTATCGGTGGCTCTGCTTCATCTTTCACCTTGTTGGCAGCAAGATTAGCCGTGTAAGTGCTACTAAGAATTATCATGGCAAACGCAAAGAAAATAGCCACAAAACGGGCACTTAAGCTTTGAGGAGAGCCACTTCCAGCCGGTACGTGCACGAACGTGCTCCACGTGTAGGACATGCTTTCGAGCAGTGTTACTCTTTGTCTTCTTTTAAAGAACTTCTTTTCTCTCTCCAAGAAAGGGCGTTTGCCCTTAGAATAATACTCCCCCGTTTTTCGATCCAGGAACCACAGCGCAACGAGTACCGTAAGAATTGTTGTCACAATAGCAAGCCACAAGCTTGAGCCAAATGGTTCAAGGAATTCCATGGTTATCAAAGGTCTAGCAGTATTTCCATTCGATATCATCATTCCTATACCAACCTCACCGTAAGGAGAAGTGAAATCTACCACCTGACTGCGTTGCGCGTTGATAGTGATGGAGCCAAGTGCCATGTCGGCGTGTCCGTACAACACCTCTCCTATCATCCCGTTCCAGCGCCCTGTGCTATCGTCTATGGCGCCATACTTTCCGTCTGGAACAAGATAAAGCTCGTAATTAAAGCCGAGCTTGTTCTGTAACAAGCCTAGCAGGTCTACCATTAAACCGGATACACAGAAAACATACAGCTCTCCCGTGTCGTTTCGATTCGTGTCGTTTCTTTTCGTGTCATTCGTGATTCTTGAGTGCGCATGTTCATAACAAGGCACGCCAACATCGCAGCTCGGTTGGAGTGATCTGCGCTGCAAGTTTTTCTTTGTACAAAGCTCTCCGCCTTCACAACCAAGCACACCACCGACCTTGTAAAGATACTGACCATGGACTATGGTGACAACTCTAAGAGCTTTTGCGTTGCTGTGCACTTGAGTAACGAGGCGGAGCTGTCTAAATATCCTGCCTTCTAGATGAACACTCTCCTCACATCGATATGTCCCGATTTTCATCCAAGTTCTAGCTTTCACAGAATTGTTGTTTTCATGCTTTAAAATAGCGTAGGTATCGCTGGAAGGTTTTTGATTGAACAGAGAACTTGCATTTGCGTGCTCAAGATGACTGTGAAAAGAGTGGAAAATGGAGTAATCAATTAAGTCCAAAAAGATAAAGGTAATCTCTGCATACGAGCTAAATGAACTACAGTCTGGAACTTATCTCCTTCTTAGTAGCATGAAGCGACTGGGAGCATTTCTACTCCCCCTAGATGGGATGCTAGTCCATGGCAGGGTTACCCTTGGCATAAATTTTACTGGTACCCATTTACACATCTAAATGGAGAGAGGAACTGTGAGATTCAAGTGTCTTGCCCAAGAACTCAACAGAACGCAATGTCCCCGGCCAGGGCTCGAACCCGAACCTCTCGATCCGGTGACGAGCGCTCTAACCATGAGGCGACCACGCCCACACAATGTAATCAATGTAATTAAATCCATACCATGAGACAAATATTGCCTGTCCCAACAATTAATTACTAAGTAAATACTTCGTATCTAAAGAGGCCCCAGTTTTCACAGTCCAGGCTGGATAACAACGTACTCGAATGCAATTACAAAGCAATATTGTTATTGTATTAGGTACATAACAAATCTATGTGTGTGATACATCTTACCTTAGAAACGGTTTACGTGGAATCCATTGAAACTGATCAACAAAACACGACTCGTTTATTGAAGGAAAAACGGTAATAAATGAGTCAACAAAGTCAGCTTTTACTGAAGAAGAAAGAATCTGCAGTGCGTTCATTGCTGCAATAATCAACAAAGAATAGCAAACTTTAATGCTGATGCACTTTCATACAACATCCACAAATAGATCGTAACTGACCAAAGCAAAGTAATCATTCTGGTCACTTACAAAATACATAGACATTACAATGAACCAATCAAAACTCGTAGCCAATCCCCGTAGCTGATGCGAGCGCGAGAAAACGTGTGCGAATGGCCATAGTGCGATTTGTTTTAGCTTTACATCCGATTGGACGAAAAAGTGGCGCGAGTTTGTCACGCCTATTGTGTAGCATAGTAATGGAAAACCAATTACCTGTTGACACTCAAGTGAAAAGCGCCCTATATTTTGTTATTTCGGCTATGTACGGGTGCTCTAATCACGCCGCGTGTATGGATAGCATGTAGATCAATAGTGGTGCCGTGGCGAATGGTGTCAAAAAAAGTCTCGGCAAGCTAAAACCAACGTCATTGCAGTCTTGTGACAGGTGTAGGAAGAACTAGGTAAGCCTCTTTTTTTATAACGTTGGCTGGACACTCATGGAACGCTATCCCTGTCCTAATTGGTTTATAAGAACAAACCACCAAAGGAGCATGCTGGAACACTTTTAAAACTAATTCTTACCGATCGTTTCCTCTGAAGTATTAAGTTTGATTCCAAGAAAGTTTGAAACAATTATCCCCATAGAAGTGTTGCTTGTGGCGCGAACAACGGTCTCCGTTCCAATCCATAGGAAATGATCAGAAACCATTCCCAAGTCCCTCGCAACTTCTAACACAGTCTTCACCGACTGCTCCCGGCAAGCTAAAACCATTACTTTGACCTCTTGGATTTTTATTTTGACCAATGTTTCCGCTATAAGAACCCTGGTTGCGCTATCGTACAAATCCTTGATGGGGAGTAAAGCCTTGTAGACATAACCAGTGCTTGTTTTGCCTTCTGAAATAATTGTTTTCGCTAGCTTCTCATTTCCCTCTTGTGTTTCATGTATAATGGCATACTTATCAACTTGTAGAAAATCAAGAATTCCTTTAATCACTTCAGATTGACGAGTCGAGGGAGGCTGGAGGAATTTGTAGTTCTTAAACACCCTCTAATAAATAAATGGAAAGACATTAATTAATCAATTAATTAATTAATGATCAGACACATTCCTAGTTTTCCAAACTATTAGTATGAGTTTTCTTTATAGTTCTGAAGAAACTGTTTACAAAAATGCAATTAAATATTCATGACCTTGGGGAATGCCTGCCTGGTTAGATAAAGACTTGAGCTGTGACACTGCGAAATGTGGAGTCTGTTCCGCTGTGCAACGATATACTATCGCTGTGCAATGATATACTATCGCTGTGCAATGATATACTATCGCTGTGCAATGATATACTATCGCTGTGCAATGATATACTATCGCTGTGCAATGATATACTATCGCTGTCGGCATACTATAGATGTTTTGCTTTTAAAATAAGCAGTAAGTATGTATAAGGAAGTTCGCTAAAGCACCGGAATTGAAAAAAAATGAAAAGAAAAGATAATGTTTTCCGCGGATATGATACAAAAGTTAATCGACTAGTTGATTTTTACCATTTATTATCTCAAAGAACTTACCTGATTTTCAAAAGCTGGATCTCTCTTTGTCCCCAAAATAAGCCATGGAGTAAGTCCGAGGAACTGAATGAATTCAATAGGAACTGAAATCTCAGATGGCAAGAAAACTGCATGAACTTGTCGAGGAAGCAACTCGTGACACAGCATGTCAAGAATGTCTCTAAATGAGTGAAAATCTCTTTTAAAAACAGTAAGAAATTCAAACTTTACTTCGTGTTGCAGATGCTGATGATTGTCGTAGAGTTCAAGAGCTCTTTGAAAAACACCAGTCCAATTTGTTCTTGAATGTGCGTCCGTAATGAGTGCTAAACGAATTCTTGACAGTGGCTGCACGTCTGAACGTCGTGTTAGGCATATAATGACAAGGAGAATACTGGAGAATTTGTAGAACATATCCGGCCAAACTTAAATTTAGTGTCATGCGTGAGTTGGTTTAAGCAACGGTGCCAGGGCTAACAATGTACGCGGAAAAACCCACGGTCCCAACATTTGTTCTTGATCGTGATTTGGACGCAATTCTCCCTGAATTTTTTCAAATACTTCATGTTCGGACAGATTTCCGTGATGACCATGAGTTTTCCTCCCGTTAGCTTGAAAAATGCGTCGTTAAAAAACCGCTGTTGGCCGTTTAAACGGTCGTGATATGAGAAGGTAGCTAACCAATTATACTTTGTGGTATTCAAGTCAAAACTTGAGCAGGCTTTGTCTTAACTTCAAAACTTAGTCGGTTCTGGCAGGTCTCGAAAAGATTTTCTGACTTTCTGACTGGCGATTCATGTTATCAATAAATGACATGCTTTTTACTGATTGAATTAGTGTTTGTCTCGTACTAATTTATTGGCAGGTGCTTAGTTTGTCTCCCGCCGAGATTTATTAATTTTAGTTGCAAGGTGTTTAGAAAAATATCGAAGATTTTGATATTTTGGTGTTGAGTGGAACTCCATATAATCCTTTCTATGGAGTTCAAGTTGAAGGGACAAATCTTTAATATAAAAACAAACTGACAAACGAAAGCTCCATCCATCTGCCGTGTCCAACGATATGTCGCAAGGAGGGCTCTGCAAGGTTGTGGTGCGCAGGTCTCTCAACTTGATGTCGGCTGAAGTTAATTGTGACTTCCAAATGTAACTGATTAGATAAAAAAGAAACGGATAAATACACTAATTGAGGCAAATGAAAGTTATTTTCGTCTGTTCTAGGTTTAAGCTAGTTTTCTTCAATTCACTTCTGAAAGATGTGGAAACGAGTGATCCATGAAGAGGGAATTGTTAAAAAAGCCAGTCGATAACGTAATTTATAATTAATTTCGAATGGAGCTAAGCGTACATTGTACATAGATGATATTTTAGAGATGTCTTCTCTTGATTATTATAGATGCACTGCTGGAAATTATTGAGTACTTATAATAGGTTTGTTTAGCGTGCGGTCGAACCTCCCCACAACGGCTACCTTGGGTGGCAGTTGTGGTGGTGGGGGATAGGATAGGGGTATAATGTGACACCTGTTTTTTTGCAGGGGTGCAGCATTTTTATCCTGGCCGTTAGTGGAGGTTTGACTGTATAATTGTGAGGTCTAGAAAAACTGCTGACTTCAAATGGTGCGTCCATTTGTAGCTTTTCTAGACCCCAAGGATACATTATTTTCGTAGAGAGAACATCGAACATCACCTTCTATTTGAGAAAAAAAATTATTATGTTCCAATCCTGAGCAATTCCGACGACGCAACGAGAGACCATTTTATAGAGCCCGCGATATTATAGACTGCAAACTCTCAATTCCGAGCACCCTCAGCACCTCAGAATAGAAGACTCAACAAGTCCCCATTTGGAGCCCGAGATATTCACAATCAGCGGTTTGTTGTCAAACAAACATGGCGGAGGACGTAAACAACGAATCTTCCTCTTCCAAAGTGGAAGAACGAAAGATTGTGGTCGAGTTTTGTCAACTACAAGAGAAATCACGGCAGCTTTTTAACGCACTGAGGTATTATTTTTTTAATGTTTCCCGTGTGGTATGTCATCTGCAAGCTACAGGTTTGTTGTGCATCTAGTCAGTCTGCTATGGAGGGCGTGTATCGGTATGCATGTCTATGCTACAATTGCAAGCCGCCTTTTTTGGCAACCCTCATATATATTTACTCCCATATATATATATATATATTTTCCTTTAGAATCATTGTAGATGTAGGATTAGTATATTCGAAATCAAGCATTCTGTGCTATATGTGCCTAATATTTAAAATTTCCGAGTGCTTCGCGTTTCTTGTTCGAGTTTGGGACAGGGCATAGTACCTGCGTTCTTGAAAATATTTCTCAGTTCTTTATCTACAACCTAAGTTTGGGGAAGGTCTTTGTTGTGACTGAATAATATATTGTAAGGAAACACGCTTTGCAAACTCTCTCTTGCCTACCCGGTGTTAAGTAATTACCTTGATTCAAGAGAGTTGTTCCTAGGTGTAGAGAATTTAGTTAAAGGACTGATTACATAAATTACATACAATGCAATGTGAATTTTTTATGTGCTGATTGGGAATTGTACAGTTAGAGGCAAAGTCTCTTCCAGTTCTGGGGATCAGAGGAAACTGAGTACTTACCAGTGGTTTTCAGTTTCTGGTTAAGTTATTACTTATCACTCCTCGTGCAGAATGAGAGTCAAGAAAAGGAACTCAGTCATACATAATTTATGCATGGTGTAAGAAATTAAATGTGGTTGTGCATTGAGCTAATAGTTAGTTGTTCAGAAGTCAGATAATGCTATCCACTGGATAAATCATAATCCAGTCGATTAAAAATGTTGAAAAAACAAACTGTGTTATCCCATGGATAGTGATTTATCCAATCGATAACATTATCCAATGTTTGAACTACTGGAGCCTGAAGTCTGGATCAGGCAGTCTAGGTTCATTTCCAGACCAGTCTCCTTGCATTGTCTTCTGAATCAAGACACTTGACTTGCATATTGCTTTCCTTCATTGGTGGAGACATGGGTGCTGGCAGGTAAACCTGTCTTGCAATAATATCCCTTTGAAAGAGGAGCAGAAATACTCCTGGTTGCTTCATGTAACGGTAACTGGACCTTTTGGCCTGACCAAGATTTTTCTCCAATATTCTTTCTTATAATCCATCAAATATCTTTGCTCGCTCACTACTTGTATGAAAGAATCACATGACCGAGTGTCCCCAACTAAAACTGGGGAATATCTGACTGATATTCCCCAATTTTCAAAACCATGTGTATCTATTCCTCAAAGCTCACAGTTTTCCTTGAGCTACACTCTCGGAAAACTGTTTGCCCCTCAGAATAGATAATGCCCACAGACAAATATCTGAGCATATTTCCATCCCATATGGAGGCTTTTGTTTATTTAAAAATAATATTTTCAATTTATTACAAGAATATTAGAAAAGTAAAAATTATAGAGTTTCAAAACACTGTTGTGAATTTCCATGAAGTAGTGCAAAGTGCAAAATAATTTCTTTTTACTTTATTTATTCACAACACAGAGACTTGCCACAGTTCGGACACAAGCACTGGCAGACTCATTTTGGAAAAACGTTTGATGTCTATACTAGGGTAAATGTGATAGTTTTTAGAAAAAGTGTACATGCTGTTTTTGTTGGTGTTTTTATGGCTAGCTTTCTTGGTTTCCTTTGAATTAACTACTGAAATACTAAACTTAATGTTTTTCTTCTGCCAGCTGTGGAAATTTCAGCAGAAGTACAGGTAATAGTCAATAATAGTCAGTAAATAATGCAAAATGTGCAGGTACTGAATTATTATAATGCAACATGATGATTGATTATTTTCTAAGGGAGTTCTTCAGGAGTAATACAGTTGTGGATTTTTAGGACTTTTGGTTAAAAACCAGATACAGGGGTTTCAGTGACATTTTCATCAGGAGGATAGCTAATTATCACGGCCGGGCAAAATGTTTTGAACTGAACTTCTTTATAAGGGAAACTTTACCTTAGATGGTTCAACCAGGCAGGCAAAATCATCCTCAGGGTGGTCAATTTGCCCAGTGCCTTGCTCTTGATGGAAACCGTGAAATCGATTCCTTTGAATAGATCAACAGCATTTTACCCATTTAATTAGTTTATTTTGTATAATGTTGACAAGAGAACCTTGTGCCCACTGAATAAGTCTGTTCTGAATAGTCTCCAGCATGATAAAGATTTTTACATATTTTCTACAAGTTTATAAAGCCACTGGATCACCTAAAACAGAAATTCTCACTTTTTATTCTATGTGTTAACTTTCCTAGGTCTATTTTGGATACTAAATACAACCTGAAAAGATGGCAAATAGGAGAAATCGCATCTAAAATTGGACAACTTTACTATCATTACTAGTAAGAGATTCTATTATTGTTCCAGGGGAAATTCTAGCTATACTGTAGTATATAATGGTATTGATAAATGGAGGTGGTTAGTAATAGTTGTATTTTTGGAAGGGACCAACTGAATTGGCACAAGAGCTATGAGAAAGACAACAATGATGATGACGATGGCGTTAATGTCGACAACTGGCGTAGGTACCTACTGGCACAAGAAGCCATTATGGTGACGACAATGATCATGATAACAATAATGATAGTGACGTGAGCAGTAGCAGCTAAGCAGTGGCAGCGGCTCTTGTAATTGTGGTCATCAAAATGATAATGACAATGATGGCAGTGGTTGGGCTTTGGTGTTTGTGATGAGTTTTTTGCAAGGCGATACATAGTTGTTTTATTCCAACAACCATGTTTGTTTATGTAAAAATATCCTTGGGAACTAAATAAGTATGCTCTGTGTGTGACTCGTAGGTGTAGTTTTCAAACCAGGGAGCTTAAAACCTCGAAAGATATAAGCTTTAAGAAAAAGAGAACTAATTTTTAAGGGTAGGTCTTGGATACAGAAATGACACTATTGTGCGACTGACCAGGGTGTGACTGTTTGGGACAGTACTCCCTCTACCTACCTAGGGCCACTCTCTGTGTTGCATTCAATTTTTATGGAGGGTTCATCTTATTGTTGTTTTTGTTTTGTTGCTCATTACTTTCCAGCCTTAGGACAAGTGAAGCAAACTACCTTCATGAATCGTTTGGGTTTTATTCCGCCATCCGATCCAGAGCGTATTATAGTCAAGCAAGCAAGGAAGAAAAGTAAGCATTGTCTCATTTGTCCTAGTCTCTAAAAAGAAGTGAGGTTAAATATAACGCCTTTTAATATCAGAAATATCTTGCATGCTTATTGGTTAATGTTTATCGCGCCAAGTTCCTAGACCTCAGTCAATAAATCGGGGTCTCGTCTCGTTAAGGTCACCGAATTGACCGTGAAGGCCTGGGAGAAAGCCGTACAATAGCTGGGCAATGTTTTAATTTTCGTCGTTATTAATGTTTTATCAATCGACTTTTCAGGCCGGATTTGATGGTGAAAAAGCTTCGTTACTATGCACGCTTCATTGTTGTTAGTCTTCTTCTCAATAAGGTGGATCTTGTCAAGGAATTGATACAGGTGATCATTTCTTTATATCTGAATTTCACAACAAGTTGTGCATCATACGCAACTATTTTTTTTATCAAGAAAAGAAGAAACTTAGCAGTAGGACATCGGTTGCTGGTAACCAACTACAGAAGACGATTTTGCCAAGGGCCGCCCATACAGTACTTCGAAATACAAGGGGCTGATGTTTAAAAGACAGACCGTTTTCATTGGTGCAGTCTTAAGTGCCTTGGTCAGTCCATTTTACAAGTTGAATTTTTCTTTCTTTCTTTCAGGAACTACATCACTATGTAGAGGAATACGTAAATGTGTACGAAGCTGATGACGATGAAGAATGGAGGCTGGTGATCAGTGAAGTCACGGCTTTTATGGAGGTAGGGATGAAAATAAGATGAATTTAGTTTCGATCGGTCTAGACTGCAAGCAAATTAATTTGGTTATATCAAGTAAGTTGAAAATGTAAATTGGCCACCGTAACGAGTTATAAAGCTGACGTTTCGAGCGTTAGCCCTTCGTCAGAGCAAATTGATATAACGAAATTACCTTGTTACCCCCACCGACGCAGCACAACAGTTTCTTTAGAAACTTTCACCCTTTATTCATTAGACTGCAAGCAGTTTTTCTTTTGCTGGAAAATCTACAGGGAAGAACGCAGACACTAAGCGAACGAACAGAGGCAAACGGCTCGTTCGCACAATGTTTTACTTTCTTTCCCGCGGATTTTCCAATAAAAAAAGAGACTACAAGGATATCTAATGTGAAAACTGCACTTGTCACATTTCCGGTGAGACCTGTGTTTTTTGTTCTCTGATATACAGGCAGACTCGCTAGTAACAGTCATGACCCCGGATGTTGTTCCCGTGACTCTGTCACACAGGATGGGAGAAAACGTGAGTTATCGTAAAGGGTTAAGCTCAAGACACGGTAGAGGAGCGGCCCTTATAAACACCCAGATGATTTTGGAGACTTACTAACAAGCAGTCCTGGGTTTGGACATAGTCGTTCTATTTCTACATAAGTGTAGTTCTAGTGTTAGCTCTTGAGTCGTCTCTAAAACTTATCTTTTAAACGACACTTAATATCATAGACAATAATGTTTTTCTCTATTTTTGTTTTCCTTTTAATGGTAAAGCGCTTTAGAACTTTTTTCTATAGCGCTATATAAATAATATATATTTTTATTGTTATTATTGTTGTCATCTTCACGATGTTATATTTAGATTCTTATCGAATATTTAATTATTTCTAAGTAGAAATTAGAAATTTTCAAGGTTGAGACATTACTCGGAAAAAATCCGAGTTCCAGATGGGATTTGAACCCACGGCCCTCCGTGATCTAGTCGGATGCTCTAACCACTGAGCTACTGGAGACTCTATGGCTCTTAATTATTTCTATTCTTTTTTTCAGGACATTCCACCTCAAAGACCAGTCAGTGGGACGGCGTTGTCTTTGCAAGAGATCATCATCGTGGGAAACTGTGAAAAGCAGGTAAACGGCAAATACTCATTTAGCCATTACTTTCGTTAGTTTGTTAGTATGCGCCGTTCTCTCGCACACTGACAGTTATTAGTTTCAATCTATTAGGGTTCTGATATTAATTAGTTTAGATTATTCCTTCTCGATTTATGACCTCGTCAACCATGACGCGTTATAGTTCACCATTAAATTTCGTAGATTTTCTCTTTTGGTAATAAAGTGTGTGTTGTTGTTCATTGCCAGGTTAAATTCAGCGAGTTGACACTGGACATGTTTCGAATGCTGCAGGCCCTTGAGAGAGAACCCGAGGACGCCCCGTCACGTACATTGGCTACTTCTACTGAGGTATCCGACGATGAAAGGGTGAGCCACAACTGACTTCCAGTCCGTTTTAAAACGAAACTTGAAACAGCTGAGCTGACTTGAAGAAGATCTTTACACGTTCCTCCTCTCATTTCATGACGGCTGACTGAAGTACGCTCAAGAGTGGCTTGTCATTTGTGGAAAATCTGTGTTGGAGTACTTGTTGCGTTGCTTGATCTTTCGTGTCAGCTACCTGGAAAATAGCGCATGAGCTTTCGCGAGTGTTCGAAACCCTGTTACGTCAACTCTACGTTGATTAGGATTAACCACTTTGCCGTAAACCGCGCTCTAATTAAATCTTGAGAACATAGTCCCGACCTTATTAGAAATGTCTTCAATCTTATAACTGTAAAGACCTACGCCTGAAACTGCTCAAGTTGTGTCTCGGCCCTGATAGTTCTCTCTTTTTTTCAGGAGACCAACGATACCGAGCGGTCTGCATCCAAGAGACCGAATCCTCATAAATACCTTTTGTACAAACCAACATTATCCCAGCTGCAAGTGTTTCTGGCCTGCGGTGTTAAGGTTTGCATCCTTTGCACTTTATTGCGGGCGAAATATGTTTCGTTGTCTCGCTATTTATTTTTCTAGATTGGCTCAGCCTAATAAACGATTTTTACTGAATCATTTTATACTTTGTCCAAAAAGATTTTAGCCGACTGAATATGCCAAAGTTAGGTCTGGATTACGTATAAATCCGTAAATCGTCATCTCACATGTTGGTGTCGCGAAAAACCCAGGTCCAAAGTAAGTTAATGTGTCAAGTTATCAGACGCAAATTTCGTTCACTTCTTCGTGTTCACTAAAAAAGAAATTGTCCCAAAATAATGTGCATATGTTGCTGTTTGTAGTGGTCATTAGCTGCGTCTAGCTAGTTCACAGACACTTCAACTGAAAGAAACAAATATATCATCTAAACATAACAGGCTTAAAGATCCAGCTGAGGAGAGACAGACCAGTTGGCTAGTTATAAGCATGACAGATTTGTTAAACTAGAGGGTTTCACCGAAAAAAAACTCCAGCTAGGTGGTCAGAGCGGAACTTGAACCCGCAAGCTGCGGATTAGGAATCCGGCGCCCTAATCACTCGGCCACGCTGCGCCTTAGTCGATGTTCATTCTGGATTACAGTTGTATTTACTCACGATAAGGAATCAAAAAGCTGTATATTATAAACTGCCGGTGTTCTTTCAGGAACTTCCTAACAACGGCGTTATGTTGGTGTACGTGTCTGGTGATGGTTGCCCTGGAAACGCAAAGGCTGGAGAAGAAGGTACATGGCAACAGAGGAGCAACCATTATTTTATCTCTGTAACTTGTTTATTTAGCAATGCTTAGTTTATCTCCATAGGTCCGTACGAGCTAGGAGGAGTTGCCATGAGTCATAAAAAGGCGGGAAACGAAGAGGCCGCGAGGCGCCTGAGGGCTAACCTAAAGGATGTTCATTGGTGCGTAGCTTTTGTACAATTTCAAAATTGTTTTTGACACCGTGTAAACATTTCTACCTTTCTTCACTTGCTCCCATCAAGAAACAACGGCCTAGCCGGTCTGTTTATGTAGGAAGGAGTCGAAAATGTCTGATTATCAGCTATCGATCCTTTAAGTGTCGTTTTCATACTGGAAGAAAAGTACTACGATTCATAAAAATTTTCCAGAAATCCTGATGCTGCCATAATTGAGCTCTCGATCTTTGTATCTTGTTTCTGTTCCTCGCAGCAAAGCAATTTATAAAGGAAATGCTTTTCGCTGTTATCTCTGCTGAGATTATAGTGATGTAGTAAGTGCAACCTAATCAGGTTATCGCTTTATTTTAGTTTGTACCCAGAAGACCTTGTGGCCTTTAGTAGGAAGCCACTTATGGTGATAGTGGATAGCTCAAACAGTCATGCATTTAGAGTGAGTTTTACTTATATTTTTTATTGTTATTATAATATTCCTTGCTAGTTGGGAGAACCTGTTCAGGGAAAAAAATTTTTTCAATGTTTGACTTTTTCAATTTTAGGCTGTAAAAATTTAGGGCCTAGACCGACGGCAGTCGAAAATCCGAAATGAAGAACGCAAAACAAGGGAGCGTGACATGCGATCGCGACATGCAAGCCGCGAGTAGCGCGGGCATCGGAAGACAAGGGACGCTACTTTCGGGTCGCGGCTTTGCATGTCACCCTTGCATGCTTATGACCACTCGCTTGTGTTAGTTACTTGCGTTCTTCCCCACGGATTTTTCGAGCAAAAGAGAGCACCATGTTATTGCTACATTGAAAATAACAAAAAATGTTTGTGGTCTAGTATTGTTGTCGCTTTTCTTATCATCAAGAACTTTTTAATTTTACTTTCTAGTATTTTCCAAGTTTGTTTGGGCAGCCGCTAGTCTGTTTCATGTCACCTATTACAGTTCCTACCACCATGCAAGGTAAATAAACTTCTTATGTCACCCAACCACAGTTAATGTCACGCGATATTCCTTACTGGAAACATGGGACAAAGCAACTGCTACCATAGAGGCTAGAATTTTCTTATAGTTCAAGTACGGCCTCGTTTTCAGGCGTAGACTCGATCATCATCGTCGATCATCGAGACATCACCGAGACAAAGGACACTACTTGAATCAAGGGAGATTGAATGAAATTTCCATTTGCTGTAATCCAAATTGGAAGCTCATTAAAAAAATACTGAACAACAGAAAGTCCCCGAGATGGTACCGCTCAGTAGCTTTTAATTATAGGGTCACACACTGGGACTTAATCCACAGACTTGAAAAGTTGAAAGTTACAACTACCTTAACCGTGTACAACATGGCCAAAAGTACCATATGAATTTCGTCAAGCAACTAGTTCAAGTGAGAAAATTGTTTTCTGCCCGAGTTAAGGCCTTTAGCTACCATAGATTATCTCTCGCATTCCTTTCTTGCAGAACAAAGTCGAAAGGGAAGTCTCTTCTCGTTATTTCTCTTTAATCCGCTGGTGGCATTCTGTTACGTCTGCAGTATTGCCGACCTTCGTAGCGACCTGTGGGATAGCTGTCAGCGGCAAGTTCGAAGAATAATGAACGACAGTCTCCGAGTATTTTACGACTGGTCTCGATATGTTGGTGAGTAAT
>Ga0126337_10000963_pt1 | contig 16404 bp, 8 predicted proteins | sample DipCmetagenome_FD_92527 | JGI IMG/M metagenome (GOLD analysis project Ga0126337, IMG submission 92527) | Coral microbial communities from La Bocana,Puerto Morelos, Mexico - Diploria C A metagenome | ecosystem: Host-associated > Invertebrates > Cnidaria > Coral | place: La Bocana,Puerto Morelos... | reverse complement strand
CCCCCCCCCCCCCCCCCCCCCCATTTCAATGATGCCAAAAGGGGCATTTTTTCTCCTTCGCGCATTCATCATTGCTTTGGGGGGGGAGGAGGTCAATTGTTCCTTTTTATTCTGTCCATGATTGTAGCAGCAAATTGCAATCAATCACAAGCAGAGATTAGTGAAAGTGATACCGCTGATAACAATGAACGAGTTATTTGAAATCGAATTGTGGGTTCTGAATGTTTACATTGCAATCTCGCCGTTTTCATATATTATGTCGAATTATTCTCGTATTTTGATGGGTTCATACTTATGATGATCAGTTGGAGGACAAAATGCATAAATGACATTTATTACAAAGTTTCGTTGTCGTGAGTCGTTTGGAAATAGATCACAAAAGACGTCAAAATGTGGTATGAACATCAGAAGCACACTCGGCTATTCAGCTATGTTCCATTTTTTGTTCTTACCAAATTTTGACGTAATCTAAACATGCACTCGGAAAATTGGAATAGTCCCGGCACGTATTACAAGATTTTCAAAGGTGAAGTCCTAGAATTCAATATTACCATTCAAATCAATACAGGGTACTAAGGAGTTTTTCCGGCAACATCAAGTTCAGTTCTCCTTTTCTAATACGTTTTCGCGAAAAAGAAATTCAATTTATATTATATTTTCAGTATCGGCTTAGACGAACGGGAATTTTTCCCAAATCACCAATGAAAGACTCTCTGCCTGTGTACAATATACCATCTGACGCCAATGAGCAGCTTATTTAAGACCTGACAACAGCAGCCATAAAAGAATATCATAGGTATACTCCTGGACTACATGGCTTATTTAGCAGGTCTTAGTACGTAGCTTTACTTGAAACAAGTCTTTCATTCCATGTGCATCTCAAAAAAGAAATTGGAAACATGTGGGTTGGTCAATCATGAATGTCTTAGATAGGACAGGGTAACAGTTTCGAGCCTTCAATGAGCACATCTTTTCAAGACAATTTTCGTGGCTGTCTATTTTGCAGAGTTAAGTGTCCAGCACGAAGAAGGTCAAATGTCGATATTTTCCACGGTTCACATTTAACGTGCCAAGAATGCACAGTGTCTCAGAAATGTACAATACGGTACGTTTGCGTGTGTCCAGCTCTTGCAAAGCAAAGCTGTCTTTGTGTGGCTAAGAAAACTGATCATCAGGCTTAGTTTAACGAATCAACTGACATAAGACAGTGAAAAAGGATCCAGCCACGGGTAAATCGCAGCCAATATGTGAATTAAAGCACAATCATCATATATACTATGTAGAATTCTTGTCCCGCCTCTTTGCTCATTACTATGTCTCAAACTGTCTTGTCAGAGCAGAGTTGTCACGAATATTGCCCTTGGGTCTTGGAATTTATGTAAAATTCCTGGTTAATAACAGGCTTATTACACGGTTGTACGATAAGCTGAAGTACAGACGAGGATTGATTTATGGAGCAATAAGTCAATTAGCTTTGTACGGAGAAGTGCTTAACTTTCTGTAAATCGATCAGCTCCCTTTTAATTTGGCTCAACCTATTTAGAACAGGAACATGTTAAGGAAGATAATGGAATCCAGTTTTTACATTTCGCTGATAGACGAATGCATAAATAGTTCATATTTTGTCTCCATCTAAGGTCTTTTCTGAGGTCACGCTCAAGATCACGTGATGATGATGTCGGAAACAATGTTTCACTAATAACAAACTGTCACATCATCATTAGTCTTTTTAAACTCATGCCCAGGGGCACATAGGTCCATGGCATCGTGCCACTGCAGTGCTATCAAGCAGCGCTTTAATCTAGTTTTCACTGCCTGTGGTTAATACACGTTCTTTGTGATCTGTAGCCCAACGACAAGCAGCCATGGGAGATATTTTCATGAATGCGTGGATATTCACTAAACGTCTAGATAATCAGGCATGGTATGGGTTACTCCTACGTGATTTGGAATAACTGACATTTCCTGGATTCCTCGCATCTCTGGTTAGTCTGTTCTTCTTTGTCTAGTCTCAAATCTCATTGAGGGTTTACGAGTTCCAAAATGAATAAACAAGACACTTCAATCCCTCATCCTATTCAAGGCTGTAATCACAACGTTTTGTTTGCTTGGTTTAACAAGTAGAAATTGAGTGAGTAATAATTTCGCTTGCGTTTAATCTCATCTTTAATTTGCAATTGCAACAAAATATATATATAACATTTTAAGAGCGCGGCGCGGTAGGTCTAATTTGCACAGATATCACACTATCACGCGATAGTCTTCCCCTCTACTCGAAAATTGTGGGGTTTTTTTTCTTTTTTTGGACATTTACACACCTGGAAAACCAACAAAACCAACCACCTACACGATACAAAAAAGAATACGCCATCTCTTAACTTGTGTGAAAGTAAAATTGCTTAGAATATCTGATGCAAGAAGCAATTTATATCTGGTGAAATTTCAAATCAAGTCCAATCCTTTCTTTGCAAAGCACGTCTAACTAGCCATGAAAGATGAATTTGTGTAACGGGGATGTTGGAACGTTTAGTGACGGAGAAAAATGGATTTTCGGCCGTGTTTACACATGCACTCAAACGTAAAGCAAATAAACAAACACTTACCAAAATACTGTAGCAGTGTACAGTCGACTTGAGCGAAGAATAATTTCTTCTCAGTAATGACAATTCTTCTTGAAATGTTCTTCAAAAGGAGACCAGCTGCAAGAACAATAGGCCAACTTGAAACGTGAATGAATGAAGAGGTTTTCTTTTTACAAATATTCAGCTAATACGTCTGGGTCTCTTGTGAGCCTGGCAAGACAAGTTATCACATTTGTAACGTCCCGGAAACATATCACTCAACAATTGCACACTATTATGTCTGGGTTATATCGCAGAAAGTCACGATCGATGGTTCTAGAAAATAATGAATTCTAAAATAAGCTGCAAGATCTGGGAATTACTTTATACTTACAGTTGTTGAAATCTTGAATACCTTACAGTTTAGGTCCGATAATCATAAAATAGGCTAAAAGAGTTGTGCCTGTATATTGAATGAATAAATACGACCAAGCTAGTGAGAAATATCGCGTTTAATATGTCATCATGGTATTTGAGGCATGATGCGAGCGCACTGTCAGATCTGACAATGTCAAAGTCTACTGAACTTGTTGCTTTTTTAATGTTAATGATATCTAATGGCTGTGGTATGGCTCGATTTCGTGTTTCGTTTGATTGTTGATTTTCAACAGGCAACATGCGGTTTATACCAAACAAACAACTAAGGAGCAGGCAAACAGGAACTCAATCAAGAAACAAACAAACAGACGAATTGTGGGACGTACAAATAGTTTTCACGATTGTCTACAGATTCCGAGCTATTTACTCATTCAATTTGCACTGTCTGTTAAAAGATAACATAACCTTGTAATGAACGGACGATATTGTCTCGAGACTCTAAATCCGGCTTTGTGACATTTTCAGAGGTTTATACACATATCACATGCGATTTTCCATATTATAACTTCAAGAGCTCCGAATTACAAAAAAATCTAAAGTATGAGGCCAAATAAAGACGTGATGGCGGAAGTTTCACATTGTCTTTACAATAATATAATGAGTTTCTTTTTTTCCTGGGAGATTCCGTCGAACTGAAGTAATCATCTTACATGTCTCTATTTTTGGACTGAATTACCAACAGGCAGCACGTCCTCAGCTCTCGTTTTCAACTCGTCTGTCAGTCTGTTGCCCCCCCTCAGTTCACGTGGAAGCAGCCAGCTGTTTCAAAGAACACAATGAAAGTTTCGCTATGAACGGAACCCTACCAAGCCAGCGGAATTCCAAGACATGGTCAAAATCGCCGACGTTTGGAAACAGATGATACCCCTCTGTCGCTAAAAGACGCCGAACCCCACGAAAAATAACTGACACGCAAATAAAACATTTGACGTCGTTATGATTAGATTAATCCTGAAAACGTTGCGCACTGAAAAAGATCCTTTGTTAGCGATGGACTTCCAAAAATAGCAGCTTCAACTGATAACGAGAATAAATAGATGTTTAAGATAGGAAAGAACAGCAAAATTCAATTCACCGCAAATTAGACTTGAATCAGATATAGTTACATCGCTGTTAGTATCTTTCATTTAACTGAGGTTTTGTAAGAAATAAAATGAGGGACTATTTTGTTGTTGTTTTGTGGCGTAAAAATTCTCCCTACGAGACGATTTGTTGTGGGAGGAGTCATTGAAGTAGAATGGCAAAACGCAAGTATCTTGCAACCAATAGTCAAAATATCACAACTCTGGATCCTTTTTGTCATCATTCGTATATGCTAGAAAACGAGTAAACAACTTCATTACCAAGACATGCAACCCCGGTATAATTATCAAAAGGAACCAAAGTTATGTCAGATCAATGGTCCTTATTATACCTATATTCTACACAGGTGGTCAGTGCATTACGTCGCGACGTTGCAGTGATTAGACGTAAAACGATAAAGAATCCGTACAATTGAGTGAACAGGATTTGCGAAGAAGATTTTGAATTACATAGCTTTCAACATTAATGCATTGGAACATGATCAGAATAGTCCACGTTGAGTAAATTGATTTACATGATCCAAAGAAACATATTAGGCGTAACCTCAATAACGACACCAGAACGGTCTGAAAACAAAATATGGAAGTCGTGTGAGTTATTTTCTATAACCAGATAGTCAAGCTCACTCCTCCTGAAAAAGGCATTTTGAATAGAGGGGCCGCTCTAGACTATACCTGACAGTTAAATAAGAAGGAATAGAATTTTCAGGGTTTTGACAAAAATGAATATGTTACCTTGGTTGTGAGTGAGTCAAACTACAACCTCATTCGATATGATGTCATGTTTCCAAACAAAAGCGACCTTTGTCCAGGATACCTCTTTAGTATGAAAGCTATTTAATGCCTCAAAGGCATCCCTCTAGCTCCCTCTGAAGATGTCAGCACATGTTGTAGTTATTATGCATTGAACCATTCACTGCTATCGGCGCCTATTTCTTCTTGAGTAAAAAACGGATATGTTCTTGAAGAATTTAGGAGCTGTCGCAGATGGCGCATGTTGGAACACATGGCGTAAAACATCGAGTTTGTCTTTCATAGTCCATCTCATTCATAAAATTCCTTGCTACCTTTGTTTAATTCCTACTTGCTAACCGATTTTTTTTTCTTCGCAACCCTCTATTTTGAGTGGTGAAAAAAACCTCTTAAACATCAAAAAACATTAGTCCACATAGCGTGACATAATTTCTTTAAGTGGCTTAATGAAAGCAGATAAGAGGAAGTTGTTCTACCCGTGAGGCAAATGACCGCAGTCTTAAACCACTAATTCCAATGTTGGCGTGTGTGCAACTTAATTTACTTAAAATTATTGTTTTCGTCAATTTTTATCACGTCTTTAAAACATTAATGGTTCGAAGACGAGGTGGTAGTTTTTGTGACGCTAGGGTGATGTCAGATGGTCAGGGGTCTACAAACTAGATTGTGACCACGACCGTACTACGCATGCGCCGTTACATCTGCGACTCGGAAAGAAGATGAAATGTATGTGACGACTAAAAGAGGCGCGGTGGCCGCATGGTTAGTGCGCTCGGCTCCAGGTCGAGCGGTTTGGGTTGGAGCCCTGGCCGGGGAGATTGTGTTGTGTTCTTGGGCAAGAAAGTTTACTCTCCTCTCCATCCAGGAGTATCGGCAAGTTTACTGCGGGGGAAGGGAGGGGGGGGTAGCCCTGCGATGGACTAGCATCCCATCGAGGGGTAGTAGAAATACTACGAACCTGCAGTGCAGGCGTTTTTCGTGTGTTCACGAATTATAGCGGTATAAGCTCCGACCTGATGTGCCATTTGGCTTTTATACAGACTTTACCAATGTAACGATTGAAATAAGACTAACTGAGGTTAAGTTTCTTCTTAACAGGTAGTTATTCTTATAGTGCATATTGATTACAGTACTTCTTTAGTTATCTGCTGCACCGCCTGGAAAAAGAAAATTAGAAGTCATTTGTCCAGCTTGGTATTAAACAGTCAGCGCGTCAATCTACAGCAAAATAAATCATTTTCACTCTTCGTCCGGTAGGAGGAATCACGAAAAATGTCAACATTTTCCTCTAAATTATATTTTAACTGCTTCATCAAATGTAGTCCAACCTCGGCTTTATTCTAATGATCTTGAGGAGTAAACTAGCGATCGAATTTATTTTTGTTGGCAATTTTCTTTACACTACATCCGGAAGATCAAGCTGAGTTAATAAGATTAAATATAGAATCTAATTTGCGAAGAAGTTTAGTTTGTCAATCTTTCTAACTCCCAAACCTAGAGGAATACTAACTCTTAACACTGGTTAGAATGATTGGAAACGTTTCTTTCATAAGTAAGCTGTGGGAATTTGATGGTTTATTAAAACAATATGCAAAAGTTTCTTCTTTGGTGTGGTTTTAATGTATTGATATCTCAAGGAATAATACGCAGTTTATCAAACTGTGATAAGATACACCAGTAACCAAAATATGTGAAAGACAATCTTCAAACCTGATTAATCTTATATTGGTTATATGAACATAATATAGACATATTCCAAAGCAAGAAATTTTTTTATACTTTATTAATTAAAAGAAGTCAAATCCTGGTTCTCATACCATTTGGAAGTATCCAGCAGTCATTTTCACTGTTTATACCCAGGAAAATATCTCTTTTGGTCAATAGCTTTTTAAAATTGCGTCGGAAAAAAGCCTCTGAAACTTATGAACATGTAGCTCTATCAAAAATCATTGGTACTAGATTAATGAGTTCTGAAAAAAAACTACAGTTTTTCCAGTCCAGACAACCACAAAAAATATTAAAAATACACCAGGGGATTACCTAGTGAACACTATATACATGTCGCACGGCAACCTTTGTCGGCTGGAAAAGAGAAATAATTCGCTTCATAATACACATCAGAGTTTCCCCCACAGACTTTTAATCACCTTGACCTTGTACGACAGAGGGTTTCATGTAATCTTCAAAGTTAAATTACGTTTTAATCACTTTAGCCTTGTACAGCATGAGAGTCACTACCACATACTGTTCCCTAAAACTGCTCCTCAGTTGATTTGATTGGTCGAACGGACCTCATTGAACTGCATCTGTACAAAGCTGTAGCACACGAACTTATAATCCATGCTATATAAAATCCCAAGTTTTAGGAACGAGGCTCAAAATTTAGAGCTACATAATTGTCTAGATTATCTAATAGAAGCACCCTCCATAGCTTTCATTTTACACAGGGGTGTTTCATCCATAGCATTAAACATTCAAAGAACTGAGTTGACTGTTCTTAAGCTTCAGCAATACAAAGAGAGCCACAGTAAAAACCTGCAAATCTCTCTTAAGCTGGAAGAACAGCAGGTGAAAGATAGATGCACATTTTACTTTTACAATATACGAAAAAATCATTTGCTTCTCAGGCTGAAAGTGTTCATCGCTTGCAATAATTACTCGCCAAAACTAAACTAGGCGACTCGAAAAATACAGCATAATGCTAAACGAGTATTGTGAGGAGTTGCCTATGAGCCTTGCAGAAAATGTTAATCTTCTCGTAGAAGTTATAAAATATACATTGTGTACAACCAGACCATCAGTATGTAAGACATTTTCCTTGGCAGAGTAAGACAGATATCGAAGTTAAAAGAATCATGTATTAGTTGAAATAACAAACGAAACCGCACGTGGGAAAACATAAAAAAGTGTGTAAACAGGATGAGGCAAATCAAAACGCCCACTACAGATTTAACCTTGCCCATTTTAGAATCCGGTTCACGTTAATCAGATTATAAATTTTCACATGCAAATAGCAACCATTTTTGCACGAATTTTTACTTTTTTGTTTTTAATTCTTTGGCAAAAAGAACATGCAAGCAACTAAAATATGATGTCAATTTAAACAGATCATTCATCTGCTGAAAAAAAACTCGTATTCAAAGGAATCACACCAACTTCATAAGAAGAAGTAACAATTTAACACAAGCACGAATTCAAGTATAGCAATATTTGATAGCTCGCACATGCTTTAAGACAATATTTTGACTAATTCAGCAGGGCTAACACCGATATGATCCCTTTATTTATGTAAGGAATTTATACAGTTAAAGTCTTTAAAGGGAGGCCAATATGATATTATCCACTCAGCTGCCAAGCGACAACTAACAAAAGAAATTGAAACATGCATTAAAGATCTCAAGATGTGATGGACTTGCCACTGAGGGACTTTATCTTCGAATGTTTCCGTGTCTATTTATAACAGAAAAAAAGCTTGCCTCACTCGCCGTGTGTTAAAAAGCCCACTTGCCTCTCTTGTCTCCCAAATTTCGGGTGGTTTTGCTGTCGTTACTATCTTCAAAACAGTAAGTCTTTTCTCGTACTTTCTCTAACCACAATCTATACTTTACTACCGGTAGCTTTTGAGCTCTTCATCACTTTGAAATATTTTCATTTCCGATTTGTGACGTGACACCATTGCCGGTGATGACTTCTCCTACTTTAGTTGAAAGTTATCTCACGTTCTCAACACATAAATGTAACAACGAGCAATGAAGGAACTGTGAGTAATTTTGTTTACTTAATGACCGACAACAGGCATTTAAAGCATAGCGGAACATGTCTGGTAATAAGTACGTATAAAGTCATAAGGGTTCCCAGTTCACGGGGGTTTAATCATGGGTCAGTCCAATACTCATGAAAGTGTATATAGTATTAATAAGTTTTTACAAATTCCAACAAAGGTTACAGAAGTTCTCGGTGGTTGTAAGCATTTACAACTTTGTCAAGTCTACCCCCAACAGAGATGGGGTTGGAAATAATAACATTCAGTTTTCCTAAAGAGAAGCTTAGTTTAAAAAAATCCTCATAAAAAGCCAGTTCTTCGAAAGACGGTGTTCAATTAAGTTACCTGAATTACGAGACCTAGAATGAATGTGGTTTATTAGAGCTTTCCTAATTACGTACACATCATTCTTTTGACATTAGTTTTAATTAATAAAGTTTTATTATTGGTTTTTTTTGCACGCTTCATGTCACTTTGTTTGTGCTGCTTCACATGATGATTTGAAATTATACACAAACCCAGCAGGCCTGCTGGGGTTTTGATATCGGTATTTATCTCCCGCATAACTTGGCTCAGAAGAACAGAACAAAACTTTCAACCTCGTATCAACTTACAGCCAGTCAAATATAAACAATTTTCATTTCAGACAATGTTTAACGAACCGTTGTTTTCTTCGACTCCTTTAGGTCATAAGAACTCCTGGTAGTTGCATACCGATTATGATATCTTTAGTCCAGATGCGGGAAAACAAATAATAAGAGAAGGGATATTTGACATTTCTGTGGTTCTCTGCGCGTCTTCATGTTAAATGTTCATCAGTAGTAACAACTGTTAAACGCTAATTTAGCATGGATCTATTAAGTAATCAAACAAACACTAATGGTTTTCACTTCATGTGCGGTACACTGTTGACTGTGAAACGAAATACTTAAGTTGAAGAAGCGCTTCAGCAGGCATCGACTGGAAACATGTTTCTGTTTCTTGGCAAAGTAACAACTTGCTGTAGCGTATACGGTGGAAAGCTTACACGGACCTTTTCTTCGAATATGCTAAATTTAGAGTCACGTTCTCAAAGATGCTAAGTTAAAATGAAGTTTGTTTAAGATCCCATCGGATTCGGCTGTCAAAGTACAAATTCTTTTTCATCCTATTCCATTTAATTCATGCTGATAGCAAAATAAAGAGAACGCAAAAGAAATCAATGCGACGGTGGGCTCTGCTTAAAGCAACTTTCACAACTCTACCGAGTGCTGAGCGCATCATTAAAGTACATGGCTCGATGACGAGTAGATCAGGAGTTTATACCTCAAGTTAAGGGTGCTTAGGATAATGTAGTAGGAATCGTATTGGATACGCTGTTTTCAGTACCTCGCTTACCAGTTTATAGAAGCCACAGACTGCACTGGAATCCTCACCGGCCTAAAGGATTATCCTGCTTCTTGACTGAACAATCCGGTTTTCTCCTACGACTAAAAGAGAACGAGAAAGCACTCATCAGCGTTATTGTCACCTCGATCTCACGAATCAATGAAGGCAGTTGGAGCGCAGCGCATCTGATATGGAGAAATTTGATAGTCTGCCAGCGATGAGCTGATACTTGTCTTTTTACCGAAGCATACCTTTCCTTTGTAAGATCAATCTCGTTTCCTTGAGTGTTGTCGGATTAAATCTCTCGGCCAGTTTTTATTTTTGGGTTGAAGAATTAATATGTCGATGCGCGCATGAGATGGCATCGATGTATCGGCGCTTGGGAACAGAACCGATATCGACTAAGTAATGCGCATTCGGTCGAGAAAACCCGTATAAAATTGATTCATCTGTTACCGACGCCAAATATTATCATTGCATGCCGGAAGCGATAAAGAACTAAGATCAAACGCAGAGTAGGCGAAAGGTGATGTCATCTCAATGTTTGAAAATGTTCTGATTCGCTTCTGATACAAACCTGAGGTCGGTGACTGTTTCATTTAGCAAAAACGTATATTGCAGAATATTGCGCAATCACACCTTTACGGGCCATGGAATCCTCGTTAAGAGTCTCCCGAGTAGTGAATATGCAGTACGCGTATAAATGTCGGGAATATTTTCAGGAACAATCCATTGATACGGAACTGCCATTCAAGCTGTCTCCTTGAAATATTTCTCTTCATCAAGATTAGCTCAAATGTTTACGTTGTGTAATAGAACTCGAATTTCAAGGATTGGCGGAATAGCGCACGCTTAACCTCACCCATCACGCAAATTAACCCACGCGATGGGTAATTCCATGGCCTAGTACGATCTTTAGCAATATACAGTGCTTGGTCGTTTTAGGTACTATTTCAGTCCGGTGGTATTACGAGGGGTAAGTGAGCTTTGCCGGTTAAGGGTTGGTCTTGGTTTAAGATTGTTTTCTTTGGTGATTTATTTTGGGCTAACGGTTTGACACTTTCAAGATTAACGGAACTTAAAGCCGGATGAAACAAAAGTACGGAGTAAATTAAGTTATAGCACGCAATAAGAGTTGTTTAATCGAGAACAAAAACAAGTCTGAATTAGAGGGAACAAAGCAATCGTTGATAGACAACGAAATCAGTTATTTCGAAGACTGAAGAATGTAAAAAAAGAGTTTACATGAGCCCGGACGTTTTTTAATACAAACGACGGTTCATGGATCGAACAAAAGACCTCTCCCAAATGTTTGTTAGTACATCAGAAGTATTCATCACCAGGTTTGGACGCGCTGACAGTCTTGACTCAGGGGTCTCCCTCATGTTTTTGCCGCGTCTAAAAGACTCGAGAAAGGACTGAAACTAAGACAACCTCGTTACCAGGTTGAGGACTCTGAGAATTTATATGGTACACGGTATCTACATTTTTGCGGGGTATTATCTTTTGAAGTATGACAAACTTTCAAAAGTTTAAGACCCGCCCCCGCAAAAATTTGATAATGACGATCATGATCAAGCCCAGGCGACACATTTATGAGTGCAATAAACTGGAAGCCTTCTGCAAAACATGTTTATGTAGCCATATGTCCAATGTTACTAAGTGTCCACTTGGATATGTATATCAGCAGTAAAACATACCTCGGTAGCAAAAAGAAGCATTCATGTTGATAGCTAGAGATTTCTGGGACAGCGCTCTCAAAAGTCAATCAGCTGTAGCTCTACTCAACAATTACATTTAAGAGAATTTATTTTTCAGTCCGTGTGTTATACAACTAATTGCACGAAGACTGATGTTAATTCTGGTTGAAGCTAATGAAGAAGATAATTTTTTTAGTCTTCCACGACGTGTCTAGTGGGTTCTATGACCTCAAGTTAGACTGCATGTATCAGGATCTGGCAATGAAGCAATATTTTAATGTTAAGGACGTTTCGAGAGTCAAATGCCCTCAGTTATACCTTTCGAAAGTTTAGCTATGTCTTCTTCTCGCAACTAAGTCACACATATTTGGAACACAGAAAAACCAAAGCATGAGTCACAATATGTATCCCATTTAGATCCTTTCCGACATCAACGCACGTAACGTTTAGTGAATTTGAATTCCTCATTTACAATTCAAGTGTTCCCTTGTTGTCCACTCAGTAAGAACTTTTTCATATTAAGCGGATTCGATGGAATGACCAAATAAGCTGGTCAATAGCAGCTCACTAACATAGTTGCCAAGACAATAATTGAAGAAGATTACAATATTATTGTTGTTTTCCGGCAACTTAAGATTGGCTCGCCTGACCCTGAGGCTTGTATAGTTACACATCATAGCAACTTTCTCGTTATTAAACATTTGGCCACATTTTGACCAAACTGCTTCCTTTACAGGATATATTCTCAGTGCCAGGCTTAATATATCACTTCTTCTTACCAAATACAAAACTGTTATTTTGTGTTGTTCTGAGAATTTAGTTTTTGTCAAGACATTGCCATCCAGCTGTTGATTTCGATTACTTTTGCTACTTGTCTGTTTGACAAATCACAATCCATTGATGTTTTTGAGAGAATCTGGATTGCTTGCGTTAAATTATAGAAGTGTGGCCCTCTGACATGATTTCAAGTCTTGATTTATCGCTCCTCGTGTGCCTTTATGCAGCATTTATAACAGCTAACCTACTGTACTGAGTTATCCGTTCTCAATATGCATGATCAAGGAAAATTGTTAATGAACACAAGAACAGGTCAAAGTGAGAATTACAACCATTCCATTCAATCAAGCAAACTACGTTTTTAGGTTTAGTATATAATGTCTGCGGTGTACCAGCCTGTAAGGACTGTAAGTGTTCCAGACTGAATTTGTCAACTACATTTGCCCGCAATTGGCGATCAGAAAGTCAATTATGATACTTTCATTGACGTATTTCAAACCCTTACCTTCGTAAGACCTTCGTACCGATGAAAGTGCTCGTTTACCACGGCTGAAAGGGAACTGTCTAGCACATCCTACACTGCTGTGTTTGGAAGCGACAGGGAGTCTGGCCGCTTTTCGTGCCAGATAACTGAACTTGAGGGAAACGTTTGTAATGAAAGAGGCTGATATCAAATACTCACTGCTCGTGTACAGGACATGAGATAGTCTGATGATCTGCTTAAGCCAGATTTTTCTCGACCCATTTGACCTCAATTAAGAGAGATATAGGCAAATGACAATTTTAACGATTTCCTTTATGTCTATATGGAGACATGCACGTACTATATGTGGGGAAAAATGGCACGTGCAGTTATCAGGTCTTTCGGAGTAGAAATTGTCTTAAGAAGTGTCAGTGAGTGCAGTCAAGGCTAGTAATACCAGTATTTGTTAACTTTTCAGAATGTTCAAGACCTCTAATCGCTTAATATACACTGAAAGAAGTCAAGAGCCTAATTATCATTTCTAAAGAGTTGCTTTTCTTTTTTGTTTGTCATTATTAAACCAATCAACTTTATCTCATTGAACTAGAGACCCATCAAGACGACAGTTATTTACTGCCTGAACTTGGTCAAGCTGGCCAAGGTAATCAAATTGCCTTTCGGAAATTGGATATGTAATGCATTTACAGATTAAAAAACCTTTTGTAGTCACATGTTTCATTTACTCAAAGATACAACACACCTTTACGTTTAGCTGGCATCAATATAAATTGTTATTTTTGTCGATAGATTACTTGTATATTGCGAGAGTTTTCAAAGCTATTTTCGCTAAATTATCGAACATCACTGAAGTGATGATATCGGCCTACACCAAGATATTTTATCAGTCTCCATCTTATAAACGTTGGTCAATGCCGCTGATCTGCACAACTTCAGTTACAAATACGGCCAAACCAAATACGGCCAAACTCGTTATATTTATTCACAGGTTTGCTTTTCTTATGCAGTTAAACGAGCATACATTATGTTTTGTTAAATTCAATATTAATTAATTAATCCGCCATAATTACTTCGGTGATACCAGCATAATATTAAAAAAAACCTTCAAACATACATGAAATTCTGGAACATTCTACTACTTGATGACGGAGCTAAACTTTGTTTGGAATTTGTTGATTCAATAGTCTTCTAGTAACTGGAATCATTGGCCCTACGAGAAATCTAAGCAAAAACGATAATTCAACAAACTATTTCGTTGCTAATTAACAGAGCTAAACTCGACAGGCTATAAATTCCATTATTGTTTTGAATGTGACTGAGAAAGATGGAACAAAAAAGACTGAAGTTGAAATACTGAGCAGTTGAGAGAGTCACGGACTAGCCTGAGGCTAGAGATAAATAGGAACGCAAAGAAAGGGGAAAAAGAAAAGCACCACAGGTTACCCGAGCTCATTTCTTGTTAATTGTTTAAGGTCTCAAAATATCCCCCACCCTTCTTTGTTCTAAAGCTGCATGCTTGTCTTAAATCTATTTATAACTAAAAGATCGTTTTCATCAAAATTGATATGATAAGTTTATGTCACTGATAACAGGATTACTAAAAATAATGGCTACAATGTAGGTATTAAATAGACAGGGAACGGGGAGGGTGAGTTTATAACCTTCCGATAACTCGTTAGAAACTCATGTGGAGCGAATGTGATAAAATGGAAAGCTTGGATTAGTTTTTTGGAGTTCTACTTTAGCCTCTTCTTGTTGGAGATCGACACTTTTAGATCAAGGATGTACAACCATGCCAAGTATAATGTAGAACTGATACGATAATGATAATCGCAAGACAAATTAATGTGAGAAGAGCTTTGAAAAGTATGCCAAAGCATAAAGAGAGCTTCAAAAAATTTACCATTCCACAGTCAGCTTTAGTGCTTGTCACGAGAACTGGTGTACTGACAGGGCAAATGGGCAAAGGGTTAAAATCCATCTGGAGATACACGCTAAGACGCACGCTTATTTTAGCTACATCTGAACTAGCCTGCATGACAGGCGCTTTATGAGCCAAGCGGGGCGAACGTCGCGCGGAGCGCGACACGAGCGCGAAGCGCGAGACGAGGGGAAGAGAAAAATAAAGGCAGCCTGTGGCTATAACCATACAATTCGGGGGGAGCGCGGTGATTTTACTCTCGAATTTCAACGGACGGCGTTCGTTTGATCGCTTAAGTTACATGATACGGTTTCGGCCAAGGAGTATTGCAAGCTGAACCTTATCTGGGAACGCAATTTACGATGAGTATTTTACGATTCAGTAACTTAAATTGGTAAGAACTGAAACAACTATTCGTTTTTCACAACAACTGACAGTCGAATATACGAAGAAACTAAAGGATCATTTGGCTGCCTTTTAGATCAATGGTCAATGGCATAACTTCAAGGAATACCTTATGTTCGTGTTTTGCCGATAATGCCGCGGACTTTTATTCCTTATCACAGACGATCCATGGAAAGTTCTGCTTTTTATCCATGGAGATGAAAAACTTTTTACATAAAGAAAGCTTTTGCTAGAAAGTGCAATTTAAGAATAGAGACCTGTGCATATTCACCAGGTGTAAGGTGCTCATCTCAAGGAAACATGTTAAATTTACATCGCTATCCGTGGTTACCAAAACCGAGTGTTAACTGTACTGTTCCCTCTTCTTCCTTTCATGATTTTGTGGTTTGATCATAGAAGCCGACTAATTAGCTTAAAGGGTGGCATCTTATCGGTCTTTATCAGCAGGAAATTCCAACCACTTTAACTACTTTAATTTCTTAAAACAAAATCTCGCAACTTTGCAAGATTCCTTAGTAAAAATAACTTTTCACTGAAAAACGAAAGGCTGCAGTTTTCACAACATTCAAAAAATATTCTGTTTGAAATACTTGCTTATACCGCAGTAACCACGTCCTAGATTGGTAAGATAAACACTGTAACATGATCTTAAGTTGGAAAGTATTACGCGATTGATATTTGTTTAAAGAACATGTAGCTAATAAAGTAAATTGTCCTCCTCATGGAATGGAGTATTTTTGGACTTTACTTACAGACTGGTATACAGAAACCAAATCCTAAATCCTTGACCACAACTACTGTCACCAGACTGACTTCTCCTATGTTTTGTTGTCTATAGCTATTTGTGGGTAAATATCGTAATCCTAGAAATAACTAACGACCGAGCAAACAAACGAATGAAAGAACAAGCATGAGAATACTGCAACAAATCAAAAACAGGGCATTCGTTACAATACAATACAATACAATACAAATTTTATTGTCATCTCCCCATGGGGGCTTTTCAGAGACATTGAAAAAAATATATATATGTGTATAATAAATAATAAATTGACTATAAAAAATTATTGATAAAACTATTACAATGATAGAGTAAAAATTCATAGAACTGCTAAAAATTGTCTATAAAAAATTCTAAAAATTTCTAAAACTAGT
>Ga0126337_10000961_pt1 | contig 16425 bp, 18 predicted proteins | sample DipCmetagenome_FD_92527 | JGI IMG/M metagenome (GOLD analysis project Ga0126337, IMG submission 92527) | Coral microbial communities from La Bocana,Puerto Morelos, Mexico - Diploria C A metagenome | ecosystem: Host-associated > Invertebrates > Cnidaria > Coral | place: La Bocana,Puerto Morelos... | reverse complement strand
TTTGCCGGTTTGCCGGTTTGCCGGTTTGCCGGTGTTGTGCTGTATGCTGTTGCGCAACTGGTGATCGTGCGCATTTTCCCTAGCAATGCGCGCGCAGTATTTCTTTTTGCTCAGTCTGATATTGCGCAATTCATGGGTAATCATACGCATTTTCTTAGTAGTATACAGTGCGCTTGCAGCTCAATTTCTTCCAGACCATAAAAACTAATAATTAATTTAGACCTTGAATCAAGGGCCTTTCCCTTGACGCAGGGATTGGGAATGAGGGGACAGTTGTTTTCCATCCACCCTTGTTGGCAACATAAAAGTGCACCGAAAATCAATTTGCTTACTGTACCACTAGTTGGCTCTTCAAATGATGTGGTTTCTTGTTGTACTGTTTGCTTACTACTAAATTGTACCGCTTGTTGGGCACCTTCTAGTTGTGGGACTTTGTAAGGCCGAGTTTGGCACTTTCCAGTTCTGGGACATCTTTAATCATGATTTCGCTCCAAACAGCCATAAATAAATAGCAGATTAAAATGATTAGTAAGTATCCTTTGGCTTTAAAGTCTGGTGAAATGATGTAAGGTGATGTTTATTATTTTTAGTCGTCTATTATTCGAAAGACTAATAGAGACTTTGTTTTCTGCTTTTTGCCGCGTTTAGTCGTATTGTCCTGTTTTTTCCGAGCTTGTGGCTGACCACCTACTGTAAGTGAGCCATATTAAAGATTCACTAGGATAGCAAACCTACCAGACTTTGACTCTAAAGCCTTCAGCGCGAGGGATTGCAAGCGAAACAGACTTTGTCTCTAAAGCCTTCAGAGCTATGGATAGCAAACCTACCAGACTTTGACTCTAAAGCCTTCAGAGCGAGGGATTGCAAGCCCAACATACTTCGTCTCTAAAGCACTTCTAAAGCCTTCAGAGCGATGGATAATAAGCAAACCTACCAGACTTTGACTCTAAAGCCTTCAGAGCGATGGATAGCAAACCGAGCAGACTTTGACTCTAAAGCCTTCAGAGCGAGGGATTGCAAGCCCAACATACTTTGTCTCTAAAGCACTTCTAAAGCCTTCAGAGCGATGGATAGCAAACCTACCAGACTTTGACTCTAAAGCCTTCAGAGCGAGGGATTGCAAGCCCAACAGACTTTGTCTCTAAAGCCTTCAGAGCGATGGATAGCAAACCTACCAGACTTTGACTCTAAAGCCTTCAGAGCGATGGATTGCAAGCCCAACAGACTTTGACTCTAAAGCCTTCAGGGCGATGGATAGCAAACCTACCAAACTTTGACTCTAAAGCATTCAGAGCGATGGATAGCAAACCTACCAGACTTTGACTCTAAAGCCTTCAGAGCGATGGATTGCAAGCCCAACAGACTTTGACTCTAAAGCCTTCAGGGCGACGACGGATACCAAAACCTGTTTTTTTGAATAATGTCATTACATCCTGTTGTTTTCTTCCTTCTGCAAGTTTCTTGTAGCACTTTGAGGCACGCCTCAACTGGCCGCAGCCCTGACCGCATCAGACGATTGATGGGTCTATCAGCTTGCCGGTGTCACAGGAAAGGCTGCTTTGCCCTTTTTCGAGAGCTGTTTGACCAGTTGCGTAAATTTTTGCAAGTCTTCTGGCAAATGACACGGTCAATGCAGGATGCTTTTGTCTCTCGCTGCTTCTTTCAGTAGCTGCGCTTTTCTAATGCTTTTGGTCCTGTGTAAAGGATTGCGAATGTTAGACTACGAAGGCTTTTACCATTCAGTGCACTTCCTCAGAATGATTCACTCCCAGGTTGTACATCTTACAGGTGTGGCAGGGGCATCTCAACGAAGTTGGTTCCTTCTCCATCAACAAGTCTCTGCAACCTGCCTGGTGGCCCTTCTTGGTGTTGGTAATGGCCGTTTGAACAGGATACTTCAAGGTAAACCTGATTTTCGGAGATCTTTTGGTGCTGGAGAGCCTTGTCTCACTTGCTGGCTCGAGAGAGGCTGTCAGTAATCAATTTGAAAAACACTAGCACATCAAGGATTGAGCGAGAATCGCAATTTGCATACGGCTGAAAAACCGATAGACATGGGTGACAATCATAACATTTGTTGCATACTTTTGTTGGGTCGGCGTCAAAGCCGGGAAACGGCTTCGGATTTCCATCTGGCGGGCTGGGATATTGGCCGCCAAGTGTTGTGTTTTCAAAAAACACCAAAAGTTGAGATAATTTTAGAAATGGTTCAACAAGGATTTGTGAAGAAAATGGTGGACCAGAGAAACTGAGCATCCTGCGCTAAATTGCCTTTAGTGGTCCAGTGCTTGGGATCCATCAAAGTCCAAAATTCGGGGATTGGGTTTTGGAGTTTTCTTTTTTAGAATTTCGTTTGCAATTCCTTGAATTGAATTCATTCCTCAAACCACCAATCATTCCTTATTTGACGTCCCCAGACTGAGCCGCTGGGAGTTTGGATTTGCGAGTTTGTGCACCCTTAGGATTTCACAATAGTTCACAAATTTCACAATGGCCCTTGAGCACGTTTTGGGGATCAACCATGTAGATCAATTTAGTATGTTTTCACGTTTGTTTTCAATGTTTTCGCATTTTCTGCAAGGAAACCAGGAGGTCAGCAAAGAAGCGACGTGCAGTGAGTTTGTTCTTTTTGAAGCTGTATCTGAATGCAGCAGGCATGCTGCCTACAAAGCAACTTGGCTCTTGATTTTTTTGAATGTGGGTGATTCTTGTACTTGTACGGACTACTTGAAGCTTTAACATCAAGCTGTCGAGGGTGTGGGAATCAGGTTTCAGCGAGCTGGGCGTGCTCGAGGGAAATCAAGGAAACCTGAGAAACTCAACATTTCGTTCGGGCCATCTGCTAACTTGGATTCGGAGTCAAGTTCTGATTCCGGTGGCGAAAACCTCGAAGAAGATGTAGCACCGGAAAGGATGGAGCACGACTTGGAGGTCCGTCTACACGTTGAAGGGCTGACTGGTTTTTATTTACTCCACGGTGATCGAATCAAACCACGCCACGAACGTAGCACATCTACCGACGAGATATCTGGCACCCGGGAATATCAGGATGCTGCACAATCAGTTTCGGCTGCAGCATCCAAACATCAAGGTCTCTTACAACTACTTTCACAATGTGTTCCGTGCAAAGTGGGGATGCCTGAAGTTCCTGGCTCCAAGCAGCCACGGCTGCTGTGACACGTGCTCTGGTTTCCGGAATGCGTTCAGGGATTCAGACTCTCTGCAACAAAGGTACGACGTGGCGAGATCATACCAGTTACACCTTTCTGCTGTGGCGAAGGATCGCTGCTTGGAAGATTACCTGCAAAGCTGCCATCCTCTCACTGGGGAGGAAGCCATTCCCTTTGCTATCCATTGGGATGGAATGGATCAGGCAAAGTGGCGGGTGCCAAGGTGGCATCAGAGTCGACCATTGAAGAGCACTCAAATGTTACAGAGGCCTCAATTGAAGGTACAATGCGTCTGGGTCCACGGAATCGTCCTAGACCTGTATGTAGCTTGGTTTTTGATCTCAGTTTTTTGCAGTTTATTGCCTGCGTCTCAAACCTTGCACACGCAGCAAGCCTTAGGACGTAGTAGGGCATAGCTTCTGATTTTTTACTTGGCGCCAACTTCAAAATTGCTGGGGCCTGAATAAATTGAAAACATTGGAGCCCCTACAATCTATTTTCATTGCTTTTACCAAGCACCCCATTCTTGTATGCTAGGTATTGGATTGCCGCATCCCAGCCGACAGCAGCATGACCATTGAGACTGCATCGAGATCCATCGATTTTGCCAAGAAGCGCATGGCTCAGCGTGGTCTGCCCATACCAGAGCAATGCCTGGTATGGGACTCTTGGAGATGAGATTAAGTGAAGACTTTTTTTTTGGTGGGGGGGAATGTTCGTGACCACCTGCCTTGACAAATCTTTATTCGCTAGTTAGACCTGATGTTAGACTTCGAGATTCGATTGATCTGAACTTGACTTTGAGGCAGACAATACAGTGAGGGAAAACAAAAATTCCCACTTATTTCGTTGGATGTCGTGGCTATGTTCCACAAATCGATTCAGAACAATGGCATACATGATGAGCAGAGTTGGCCATACACATGGCCATGTTGGATCCTTGAACTTAAAAATGAGTGCTGGTTTGACATGAGATTGAAACCGACCTTCAAATTGTTTCAAACCACCATTCGCTGAACTAAGATCAAATATTTGGTTTGATATCATCATCAATGAAGTTCATCGACGTGCTGGCTGATGGGGAGGACGTGGCTCAGTCCAACACTCAGCCCATATCTCTGCAATGTTTTCTGCAGCAGGAATTCAACAAGTGGATCAACACTCTGTGACTGAGGAAAATTGAAGCAGTTCTTCATCGTATTGGAGTGCGGAAATGGATCGGGAATGATGCAACAATCCGATGCCAGTTCATCACAGGAACACGACCTTGGAAAGAATGGCGTCTTGATTTAATACTTTCTTATAACAATGACCTGGTTCTGAAACCCAACCTTGAAGAATTGGTGTGTGGATTCAAGAGCTCTTCATCTGCTCGGAAACCAAATGCCCGGCTCTCGCCTCGTGAGGCTTGCAGCAACCCATGCCAACTTCAGTGGTGGCCTAAAGACAGATGAGACAGGACTGCACAGCTTCATATTTATGCGTCGAGAAGGTGCACCCTGGGAAAACAGTGTTCATTCTTCATGTTTCTCCAACAATCTCAAGCAGGTCTTAAAAAACAAAAGTTTTCAGAGTTGTTCCAAAAATATCAAAAGATAAAAAAACACAAATGAGCGGATTCTTGACCTTAAGCAGCTGGTTTTTGGGTTTGCCCTGCAGATGTGCCTCCGAGCGTATCCATTGCTGAGCCTGGCTGGGTAGAACAACGGAGGGCTGACTGCATTATCATGGTCAAGAGACACGCTGCCGATGATGAGTTGGCCCAGGACAATTTTTTGCCAAAAGAAGATTAGTTGAGTTCTATTAATTTTATGGCTGGATGAAGCCACTGTGAAGGAACTTGATGGACCTCCGTGATTTTTTTCAATATGTCACTATCTTTATTTCAACGCATGCCCAATTCCCACAGCAAGCATCCTGCAGGAACCAATGCTAGCACTGCCTGCCTCCTTTTTGGGTAGGATGCAGTCAATCCCACAGGAAGCGAGGATATTGCCTGCCGTGAAACCAGCGAAACGAAAGGATTATCTTTCAGTTGCCCAAGCCCTGTTGCAAACACATCAGACTGAGGCGACCCGTAGATCTGTGAATTTTTTGATTGAAATATGTCGAACGTCTGAATCTACAGATGTCCCACGCTTGGCATGGCTCGAAGATGAGCCTGATGTCCAAAGAGTACAGGTCGGACTTCCATCTGCCTTCGCCCGAGTGGCTCCAGCCATGCGATTCAAGGTGACTTTGAGACCATAGTTGTAGGGGTCCACATAAAATGATACTCTGTGCAGCTAATGTTCAAAGTCGTTTTGTCATTCTTTGAATCTCAGAGACGAATCTGCACAATTTGAAGAACAAACATTTGGGCCTACAAGTCTCAGTTGTCACTGATGCACTCAGAAACTCATCAGGCCTAGGATCAAAAATATCTTTTATTGACTGTGAGACGTGGCAGTTCATCAGCTGATCTGCTTGTGGTGTGACTTTATTTAGTAGAAAATCTTGGTGCGTCATCGTTATGATTCTGATGACAAACAAATTTGTTCGAAGCATTTTGCTTAAACAGGGGCTTCCGTAGGACTTTTTCCAGAAAGAAAATTGTCGTTGTCCTATCCAGGCTGGGTGCCAAGGAGAATGGCAAAGTTTGCAAAACAATGGGTTCCGATGTTGCTACGTCATCGCACAATTGGCAGGCATGTCGTTGCCCCTCCCATCCACTGATGTCCTTGATGAAGTTTGGAACTGAGCAGCTTCCCAACACAGACCGACCTCAGAATCTCAGAAACAAGTGTCTATTAACATCTAAGGATATCTCTCGAAAGAAGGAGGAGGAACGCATCAGGAAGCTTTCAGATAAAAATGACAAGGAGCAATCCTGTCTTGCACAGTTGAGAGTTTTCTACGATATCATACCCTCACCGACTTCATGTGCTAGCTTCAGAATCATAATGAATCATTTTGAAAAACTGTATAGCGTGGAAACAAAAAAATTGGTTCATTGACTCAATGTCAACAGACTGAATGCACAGTTGGCGCCAAGCCCAGTGAAGCATGCGAGTGAAGTACAGCTGCCATCAAGCGACAGGACTACTGGCCCCAATGGGATCCAACGCATTGGTCTTACAACGAAGAGTCGCAGGCACTGTGACTTTTTCAGTGGTACAATCATTTGCCATTGTGTTAGGTATCTCCAAGGGTGCGACCCTTCCATTTTGCAGGTGACATTGGAACTGTTGCAAGCTTTGGGCGAGGCCAGTTCCTGGTGCATTCAGTCGACCAGCCAGACAAAGAAACTAAATTTTAGACTCACTCTCAGACACCTTGTCTGCAGGTTCCAAAGCACTACTACGACAGTCACGTGCCAACATCGTCCTACCGGATCTACACTCACGTCCTGACCCCGTATTTCTTCCAATGAAATATTTATATTCATACGATATTAGAGAATAATGGCAGAATCATCCTTTGGCTTCTCTTAGGTTCAGAAAGCATCTGGTGACTCAAAGGAGGCCATGCCATATTGTACAATATGCCTTTGAATGTGAACTCTCTCATCACTTCAACCCTGAGGCTCCTGCGAAAAAGCGACGGAAACTCAAATGAGGCAAGAGGCTGAAACCCGATGCGGCCTGATTCTTGCTGTTATGTGGATGCAATTAGTCCTCTTGCACACAGGCATTCTTGTATTAGACATCAGTGATAATGACAGTGAGTTCGCTGTTTGGCCAAGATATATCATTTCTTGATTCTTTAAATGCAATGAAGCGCACAACACCATGGCTGACTGACCGAATTCGTTTGATCTCAAGTTTCCAGGTAGATCTAGGTCTGTGACATAGTGAGACCACACAGTGGCAAAAACTTCCAGCCTGATGGCCAAAAAAGCACCCATCAGCCTGCGGGAAGCTGTGCAACGGGTTCTGAAAACTGGACAAACTACAGCCGAGCCGAATTCTGCAAGGCTGGGACTGGGTTCATCTTCCTTTTTGATTGGGGTCGGTATAATCATCTTGACCGTTTGGCCCAGGAAGTGTGGAGTCAAGAACCTCAAGAATCAAGAGAAAAAGCTACTCAGCTGGTTTCTAGTGACTGCGCCCTTGATTTTAGTATAGCGAGAGAAGTGACCCCGAAAAAAAACTGACTGACTTGAAAATGCTTGAGGTATGGTGTGAAGAAGACTGTGGCAAAGACGAAAGTGTCCTGTTCTTAGGCTTAAGGCATTTTCCACCAAAGGATTTTGTTTTCCAGCTGACCCCTCAATCTAAGGATGAGATTTCCCAAGACTACAGTTCCTATGCCTTCAGGCCACCCAGTCCGGTACAGATCTGTTGCTGCCACGTACACTTGGCCACATGTGTACATTCAGTGTGCTAGTGATCGATATGGTTCACAGTTTGTAGCGCAGCGCTTGTTGAAGTGGCGCTGGGATATGACAACGGCCTTTAGTGGTGTTGGCTGTGCTGAATCTGTCCCTAGGTTTGCATCTGAACAGTTTTGGAAGCTTTTGGATGTTCGAGTTATTTTAGCTGCAAGACAAATTTCCTTCAACTCGCGTTTACACGCCCTTACTTGTGGTAGCATTTGCTTGACTTGAGGCAAGCATTTCGTTGCAGTCAGCTGCTCGGAAGTTCCTGGTGAATGCTGGTCTGAAACCGCCCAAGTCTTGCAGTGTAAGATTGCAAGCAGCGTGCGAGATAGACCCGAAGTGCCAGCAAGTTCTCAAAGACACATACAATGTTTGCAATTTTCAAGATATCCTGAAGCTTGATTTGAGGAAGAAAAATTGGTGCACCACGCACCAGACCTACTGCAAACTGACAGACAGCCCTGGCCCGAAACGCAACTTGCCTTAAGACGTATGACATCCCTCAAACAAGTTCTGGTAAAGCAAGCCACTGGCTGTGATGAAAAATCATGAGTTTAAGCTCTCATGAATTCACAATCCTGCTTGCCTGCATGAGCGCCAAGGCATCAGGTGCAACGCAGCCGGTGCCCACCTCAGCTCAATAATTAATACCATACATTCTAAGGGCCCTGTGCTTCTGAGACATTGGGTTTCTTCTCTGTCAGCACTGCATCTTTTAGACCCTTAGATCACTTTCCATTACCACATGGAATTGCATTTTTTCAAGAATCGGAAACTTCGCCCACAGTCATCATTTCACCATATGTTAGAACAACATGTTGGGCCGTATTTCAAGTGTGCTTCGTGCATGCCGTTTTTTGTTTTTTTCAACTGAAGCGGCGTTCTTCAATGAATCAGCAACTCCGAGCTCATCATTATTTCAAAATTGTTCTCTATCGTGTCTTTTGTCAAAAATGATGCTAGGCACTGAACCCAGGCAATTGTGAGAGTTTCACAAGATTGGTTCGTTTTCTGTACAGTCCTGGCATGTGTTGTTGTTCTTCTATTTGGCCACAAAAGAAAGGAAACATTTGATCATAAGCTGATCATGGCAGCCAACACTGCTTTTAGCCCTAAACCCGATTTGTACTGGTGCCCAGGTGATATGTCTGTATTAAAAAATATCCCATTGAAAATTACAGTGTACTCCAATGGCTAAAGTTTGATGTTCCTTCTCTTCAGAACTCTTCACTGCTGTGAAGCTGTTTCCTGTGAGGTCCAATCTGCGTTTGTCATTCGATGATGGGCGACCGGAAAAAAGAAGCGGACCCAAGGTTCCAAACTCACGAGGCCTACTACTCACAATTTCGTGTGGCCTCTGATCTGTTGCTGATAGAAAACGTAACAGAATATCCACCAAGCGTGGCTCAGCAACACTTGGGTGCAGACTGGGAGCTGCGCAGCATATGCGTTGACCCCCGCAACTTCGGCCTTGGCATCGCAAGAGCTCGAGTGTATATGTTGGCTTGGAGGAAGAGTAAGCTGGCCTGGACAGGTCCCTTTGACACTTTGGATGAGTTCCTTCAGTGTGTTGCGGCCAAGCATGTCCTTACCGCTCGTAATTACTTTTGGCAAAATCTCCCCAAAGCTCAACTTACACCAGCTGCAGATACACGCCAGCAATTAAGTTTTATTTTATAGGCCAAGGTGCAGATTGCAATAGCCCTAGAAGTAGCAGAGTGATCCTCAGGAATATAGTTTAAAACTCACGCACTGACTGAATGGTTTGTGGATGGGTTGGTCAATCAAAAAAGCTGTGGGTTGAGGAAAAGAATCTCATGGCCTACCGCGAGCTGCAGAAAAAAGTTCTATTCCCTGACCTTTGCCAATACGCAAAGAATGGGCGAGCCCGGGGAGAGTTGAGCGATGGTTCCATGATGACTCTCACAACCAATTGTAGCTCTATCTTTTCTGAGGACGGGGCTGCCAAATCAGTGGGTAGCTTGAGAGAGAGAGAGAAGGAGCCTGTGCTACAGTCCACTTGATGTCTTGAACCGAAAAAAAAAGGAGTTTCAACGATTTGCTTCAGCTACTGAACTGCTGTCGACACAAGTGATCCCGACCACCAAGTACCAATCAAAGTTGTGTGGCGCCCCACCGCTTGTGCTGGATTCTGTAAAGTCCAATAGATCTATCGCCAAAATGGCGGGAAATTCAATGACAATCCCGATTGTTGGCTTCGTGATGTTGGCTGCAGCTTTAGCGCTGGAGCCCATCGCGTGATTTTTAGTTGCCATTCTGGTTCGAACTTAATTCAGTTCAATGTTAATGTTTCGAAGTTTGCATTGCAATTGCCCTTTGGAGTCAGCCCTTTGTTTCTTTTTTAGCTCCAAATGATGAAAACGGATGGTCTTAAAGTGTTTTGTTTGCAAAGTGATGTCCTTCCATTACCAGGTGTTCTTTTAGCAAAGTGAGGGCTACCCCATTCTGCGAAATTAAAAATGTGTTGTGAATCTTGATGTGGTTGCCAGCGGAAAAAGATTTTTTGCCCCCACTAAAGCTTCAAGGTCGCTTTGCACTTAGGAATATGTCAGGAGCTGCAAAGGAATGTTTCTTTAACCGAGCGCAGAACTTCTTCAAGGTATAGTAAACAGTTGATTCCTGGGTGTGGAGAGGAGCTTCCACTGAGCTTTTTGATTCGCTTCAAAAACCGTTAATACTTATGATTGATTTATGATGCAATAAATCTTCGAATACCAGAACTTTTCTCTACATTGCACCCTCCCTTCATTTTGGGGTGGCAATTTCTGACCACACACTACTGAAAAAAGCCTCGGCTGTGGAACTTTCGCATGAAGCGGTGCTGGTTGTCCTGCGTCAGGTTTAATGGCGTCTGGTACTTTCCAGCTTGTCTTTGGGCCAACTTTGATGGTGAGGAATGCTACCTGTTTTTTCCTGAACGCTTGTTTCTGGAATCTTTGGATTAAGCAACCATTATTATTCATTTTTATTTGGTCTGAGCCAAGGTTTCAAGCCAGGACTGCTCGAACTCTGCAAGCACAAAGTGAGGTTTGAATAATGCGTTGGAGGTGACTCCTAAAGTTTGGCTCTGAGACAAGCGTCACGATTATCTGATGTGAGGTCAGAACTGCGTTGGAGGTAGTCTAATTTTCAATCTAATGGCTTGGACGCCTGCGTCGCGATTATTTGATGTTAAAAGGAAACATTGACATGCCTGTCTTTGAGTGTAGCGAGGGAAAGGCCACCTGCTGCCAACAACCACCTGTTTCCTTGAAACTAATTTAATTCAAAAAAGTCGCCACATGCAAAGTTGCAACCAGTGTCAAATGTTGCTCATGACTTTGAGTTTTACCGATTTGGCATCATCGTCTTACCTTTTGGTGTTCGACTTTGCCTGACCCAATCCCCTTCTGACCTGCATAGTTTTTTGCCCAAGATCTCTGGTCAGAAGAATGGGGAAACGAACTTCGAGTGGTGGAGGTGGCAAGCCTGTCAAGGCTGCAAAGGTGCAGCAGCGGCCATGGGCAGAGAAGATGCTGAACGCAGCACAGTCCCTCAGCACAACTGTTGGGTCTTAGGTTTTGCTTGTTTATGAGGCATCCCGAATGTTGCCCCAAAAGGTTTATTGTCCTTTCTTACTTTCCATGAAATTTGTGGAACCTGTTTTATCCGGATTCCAGGTCCTTCAACATTGACCTTGACGAACATCCCGTGAAGTATGTTGCTACCAAGTTCTCTGAAAGCTTGTGCTCAACAATCTACGAGTGGATTACTCAGGAGATTGACAAGGAAGGAAAGCTGGCCTTACCAGAGCTTAATAGCGTTCAGATCCCAGAAGCTTTGCTGCATTGACTTCAAAGATCACCCATCACAATGAACCGTTCAGAACCCCGTGAGCACACACCTATTCATTTTAGAACTTTGAAAGTAAACCTTCTAGTAGTAGACAAACTCCTCGCACTCCCCTGCCTACTATTTAGAAAAGGGTTTAAGAATGGAAACCCATTAACTTTTAGTCCAATTTTGTATACTAGTCAAATGTGTAGACGGTGAACAGATGTTCTGTAGGGGAGTGCCTGACAACTGATGGGCATTCTACCCCCCCAAAAAAAAATAAAGTCGCCCTTACAAAGACAGCCTTGCTGACCATTCTGAGCACCCTCACAAAATCCACATTCCACCAATTGGTCCTCAAAACACGATATGAAGAGGCTTGATCTTGGCCAGGTCTTTGGTACTGGGGGTACTTGGTCATGATTTTCATGTATGCCCCCCACTGTCCCCGACATGCTGAAGATGTTTGAGACCATTGAGTACCTTTTTTTGATGATAGTCAAACATTGCCTTCAATGGCTTTCTCATTCTTTCGTGGAATACTATGAGTTGAACATGTCTGAAAAGTGGCTGACAGTTGTTCAACAAACGGATGATTCAACTATCACTGCCTACTATGTAGTTGGGGATCTCCTTATTGTGTAGTATTAAAAAAAACGGTTGGGAGGGTTGCTTTGAAGGCAGCACACTGACTTCGCCAAATTAAAGTGTTTTTACAGCCTCCGATCATATTTCAGTGCCAGTTGTGTTCACAAACACATGAGTGTGTGTCTTGTTTCAAGGAGGAACACGGCGCTTCAGTCAATTTGCCGATCCTACTTCTGAAATTTGAGACTCCATCTGATGGTGTTCCTCATCTGCCGAATTGGATCAATACAGCACTGGATGTGTACTCCCATGGCTACGAGAAGGACCGTGATTCGATCGAAGTCCGGCATTCAGACTCTCCTGCTTTCACCCGTGTAGTTCCTGTCCGTGGAATTGGACGGTGCTCCGTGATTTGGTTTGGAATACTGTGGACCTATTCGGAGCTAAAAGATGAACTCACAGATTCGGAGACTGCTGATTTTGCCAGGCTGACAATCTGGGTCGTGTTATGCTGTGAAATTCCGGGCAACGCCCAAGCGTGATGGTCCCTACGGAACCGTCGTCCCTGAAGGTATGATTCTGCTAAAAGCAACGTGATGGTCCCTATAGAACCGTCGTCCCTGAAGGTATGAAACGTGATGGTCCCTGTGGAACCCTCGTCCCTGAAGGTATGATTCTGATATATTCTGGTTGATTGGAAGGTGTTTTTTGGGCTATGCTCAGGTTCCAGATGATCCTAAAACTCTCGGGGGGGGGTCGAAGCGTGATGGTCCCAGCGGGACCATCGTCTTTTGGGATCAGCTAGTTTGAAACCCAAAAGGATGACGCAGAATGTCAGGGGCCTGATCCCACAATATGTTCCCACAACTTAATTTGATTCAGTTTTGGTGGGATGATGCTCAATGCAAACCATCTTGAAGGAACCCATCAAACCCCAAACTATTGTCATGTCCATTGATGCTTGGAGGTGGCTTGGAGGTGTTTGTGATCTTCGTTGTACCATCATGAAGCCAACCCACAGCTCTCACCATGAGTGGCGTCGCCTTCAGCTTCATGAACAACAGGCAGAGCGCCAACGAAAAGACCCGGTCCAAAAGTGCCTGGTGTTCGCAAAACGAGCTCACGAGAAGACAGCTGAGGCCAGCATTTCTGTTGCATTCATCAGGTTCAGCAGTGAATTTTTTGATGCACTTGGACGACTGTTAGATAATAATAGTTTTCCATTGCGTGAAATATAGACCCATAGCCCTGGACTGGATTGAAATTTTCACTTTAATTGGAAAAATCATAGTTTCCTCCCAGGATCTGTTAGATTTCACTAGCATCCCTAAACGCAATCTGGCGCCAAAACCCAAAACCTGACCAACGTACTGGGGTTGTGGCTATTCTTTTTCCTGGAAGGGGCTGGTAGGGAGGCTCTTTGGAAATTTTGCAGCCTGGGTGTTCACCTAACTAAGTCTTAGTGTTGTGCAAGGTTTGCTCCCTCAATTGAAACTTGAAGAGGGATCCTCTGAATAGCGAATTGTTTGGGCGCCTTCCAACTGATCATGAAGAGTCAGCACTGTGTTTGAGTGATGTGTAGTCTGCGAAAAATTCACTGAAAAGCATCGTTTTTTTTCTTCAAGAAATTGATATTCCCCACACTTGGGAACAGCTTGCCCTGCTTGACACTTTTTTGAAACTTTAGTATTATACAGTTCTATGTTAGGCAGATCAGCCACCCCGACCACACCCCACCCCCCCAAGAACCAGGTTGACAGGCCTAAATTGATGCAGGCTCCCACCAGCGTTTGTCATTTCCTGGTCTGATTTTCTTTCAGCTCTATATCATCAACGTTTGATTCTGTGCCTGGAACCCATTCAAAAGTCTTGGCCCCTAGATGGATTCTGTATTAGCCAGCCCTAGAAATGGCTTATAGCCCCATACTAATCATGTTCCGGGCTAGCTAACATGTTCCCATCACATTCAACTGTTTTTTTGAGATACCGGTGTTTCTATGCTGGTTTGGATTGGAGATTCAATGTTTTTGGTTGGTGCGTCAGCAGGCCAACATGGAAAGGGATGTTCTTTGGCACGAAACAGGGGTCCATGTTAGTCAAAGGATGTTCCTTTTGCGTTTTGAAAATTGAAGACCAAAAAACTGCACTTATCGCAACCAGAGTGGACTGACATAAAGTTTCTCACTATTTTTTACAAAATAAGAAAATGATGTTACATGCTAGGGTGGGCAGTACCTCTGTTATCTTGCAAAATGGGTCCATATTGATACCTGATGTTCTGCAGGGGAATTACCATTGTTTGCAGTCAATGTTACTTAACTGGGTATTTTCCCACCGCTACTACGTTAGTTTTAAGGGGTTTACCTTTCGGACTCACACTCGATGAATTGAACCCTCGAAAATAGCGCAACGTGCATCAACCTGTCATTCCAAGCAGTGGGGTTCAAGACATCTTGGATTTCTTGATGCTATCCCTGAACCACATGTAATAGAACCTTTGGCAGGCTAACTCGAAGTGCTCTGTTTTTTATCATGATGGGTGTTAAAGGCGCCTGGTAAAGTGAGGACAAGGCAGCCTCACATGTGCACATGGAAGAATAGTTTTTTCTCTATCACTCTTTCCGTGACTCCTCATAGAGCCTCTCACATGTTACCATTGAGACCCAAAAGATGCTATTTTGATCGGACATCAACCAGTGATTTTGAATCATATATTAACAAACTGGCAAAGATCATTTGTTGGGGATCTCCTCCAAGGGTTACCATTGTTCAGAGGCACCCACAAAAAACTATGGGCACAAAGATGCTTTTGGAACTCCGGAACGTTTGATGGAAAATCTCATATCGTGAGCAGCTGCGAGAGACACTAAACGGTTGACGACAAGCTCCAGAATTGCGCCTAACATGTGACCGAGTTGCCGCAGCTATGGTAGTGCTCAACAATCATTGAAGAATATGATATTAACATGGAATCGTCCAATTTAAAATCAAATCTTTTATGAAAAACGGATATCCGCTTTTGGGCCTCGCCAGTGCGTTTGTATTGAATTGATGATGAACAAACTTTCCATTGCACATTGTGCTAGCGCATTTCTGTATTTCCTGGATAGTCGTGCGTCCTGGCCATTTTTGAAATTTGTCAACTCTTTTCACGCAAGAATACCTACTAAGTTACTAAAATACTTCTTGGATTTTGAGAGTATCATGAAAACCAATCAATTCAGTGTGTTTTCATAGGTTCTTTTGCAAGAAAATACTCACTGCAAACTTGGAGTTGGGTTATTTCTGGAAAACCAAGTGGGACATCATGCAAACAGCCCCCCCTGAAGGACCACACCAAATTTGGAGGAGCTGGACCTGAAGGGTTCAAAGCCGCATTCTTGGAAGGGGTCCTTGAATACAATGAGTGGGGATTTGCTGCAAACAACAGCAAGTATCGGATCTCGGATGAAGAGGCCCTCAACTTGTATGGGTTCTATGCAACTTGGCTTGGAAACTCATGAACGGCAGCATTTGGTCAAGCAGTGTTGGTGGCCTTTTTTTCCGATCATTTAAAAAGTAAAGTGGTACATCTCATTTTTGGAAAAACTTGGAGTTCCCATCTTTTCTGAAACTAAAAATTGCCATGCCTCTATCACCCACCATTGCGCCAGCCAGTGTAGATGGTAGACCTGCAGGTTGGAGTCTGTAAGGATGCCTGGGCCCTTTTGGATCGCCATCTCCACAAATTCGTTTTTCAGCAATCAGGCGCAGTGGTAAAAAAATGGTGACTCAGAGACTCACTGAACTTATTACTGAACTTATGCTACACAAACGCCATTGTTTTTATTTGACCCAACTTAGCATGAAGTGTCCAAACATGGTCTTGGCTTTGTTCAGGTTTCTGCTTCTGCCACTAACTTATTACCCTAGGATCAAAACCTAGAATTTTGCAGCATGCTGTTGCAATGAATCATGTTTAAATTGTTTGCCAACCTCCTGCATCTTTTCCGATTCTGACCCTGTCAGCCTTTACTCGAGAAACACTGGTTGACAAACGGTGGCTGCTTGGGGGTGCAAGTCGAACAAGTTGCGGATTGTGGCACGATATATTGCGCATAGATGAAGTCAAACAGACTTTGTTTATGGAGCGTTTGCTCCACCTTCACACGGTGCATTGCAGGCGCGCAGGGCGTGCATGCCTTATGCGTATGTCAAGCGACCAGTGGATCAATGAGATTGAACGCATTTGCTTGCTTGGCTACATCTTCAACGCCATGTCCAAAAATGAAGCCTTTGATGATGAAACTTTGCAGAAAGTTCGCGTTGGCATCCTGGAGGGGTGCCGTGGCCTCATTTGCCATCGTATGTTTTTTTCTTCGATGTAGGTTGATCAGTTTGAATATTTCACTATTAAAACATCGCTTTGCCACGTCTGGAGTGAAACAGTGAACATTCGAATTTGTAACAACAACAACAACAACAACAACAACA
>Ga0126337_10000959_pt1 | contig 16438 bp, 6 predicted proteins | sample DipCmetagenome_FD_92527 | JGI IMG/M metagenome (GOLD analysis project Ga0126337, IMG submission 92527) | Coral microbial communities from La Bocana,Puerto Morelos, Mexico - Diploria C A metagenome | ecosystem: Host-associated > Invertebrates > Cnidaria > Coral | place: La Bocana,Puerto Morelos... | reverse complement strand
CAGCAAGATTTTGTAAAAGCAAAAAAATTTACCAGCCAGTTAAACAATACAAAATTTGCCAGCCAGATAAACATGGGCCTGTGGAGCGGATATTTTGTGGAGCGGTTTCGTTGGGGACCTCTGTCTTGGCCGCGGAATGAAAGATACATTTCTTATCAGAACGGTTTTAGCACACTGTACTCCACGATTCCAATCAACAAATAAGTTTGTGTATGAGAAACAGGGGGTGTCTGGAAAACCCGAAAAGCGAATAGCGAATAGTCGCGAATAGCGAACAGCGAATAGTGGCGAATAGCGAATAGCGAATAGTACGAATAGTGGCGAATAGTGGCGAATAGTGGCCTAAACACTTTGCGGAATAGGAAAACACAACTCAAATAAAATATGCATGAGAAATCCAGCGATCAAAATACTGCACTCGACTCGAACACTAACTAAAATGAATCATAGATGGCTTCTTATAATAATTGAAACAATTTTGTCGCCCAAAATTATAATAACAGCTACAAATTATACTGCAACAACTGCACAGATGATGGTGAAAACGACCACTTGACTTGGAAGCAAATTATGTATCTGCAAAATACAATTCCTCCAGCTTGTTTGATCCATCAGCGTCCGCGGATAAACACTATTGCTCCAATCCAGATCAGTGCAGATCAGTGCTGAACTAAAGCAGTGACCACTATTCGCCATTATTCGCACTATTCGTACTATTCGCTATTCGCCACTATTCGCCGTTCGCTATTCGCGACTATTCGCTGTTCGCTGTTCGCTATTCGCGACTATTCGCTATTCGCTATTCGGGTTTTCCAGACACCCAGAAACAGGGTGTACTAACACGGTCGCACTGCGCATTATTATTGCTAGTAAAAGATGCAGAGCGATAACGTTGATGTTAAATAAACTCGAGCTGGGTCGTTACGATACCCTCACGCTGACTATTATAATTAATGTTAAATGAAAACAGTCAGAGAATAATTTGTCGGTAGGGTATCCTGATGGGTGTTATGAAAGACAAATACCCCACCTGTCCTTCCCTCTTGTACCTCATCGTAAGAGGGAGGTGGTACACTTGGTTCTATCTGCTCATACGATGGTGGGGGATCCCATGGTTCGTCTTGCTCGTTAGATGGCGGAGCCTCACGCGGACGGAAAGAGTTGCTTTGCGCTGGTATTCCCCTCTGATCTTCTTCTTCTTGATCGTGACGATGTTTACAGAGACAGTCCGCCAATTTGTGATACAAAAGGAACAGAAAGGAGCATACGATAAAGAGGCTGATGATTCCGGGCAAACCAAATTGAAGAAGAAGTAGAATCACCGTAACATAGTCGACTCCTGAGCAGGAAGAGGCACACGTTCCTCCGCAACAGTTTTCGGATCCGCAGTTAGAGTCTGTGGAACAAGAGAGCCCAACGCAGCTGTCGCCAGATTCGCAGTTCTCGCTACAGCAACTCTCGTTGTAGCTACAGTCTAAATCAGTCGAACAGTTTTGACTGAGACCACAATTAGGTTCATTCACACAGGCATTGCTGCAGCAACTTTGCCCGCGAGAACAATTCAAATCAGACGAACAGTATAAACCCAAACAACTGGATCCGTGAAAACAATCACCACTGCAGCAGACTTGATCATCTTCGCGGCATTCATCGCAGAAGCCTTCGGTCAAAATAACTAGCGACAACGTTATATATAACGCGAACAGTGCTATCTCGGTAGGGAAATCTAAAGCGTAATGTTTCGAGGCATTAACCATTCTTCTTTTTGCCTCATCGACACCACTTCGTTTGTTAATTTTATTTAATTACTTCCTCGGTCTTCTTCCGTGTTGTGAGCTTGGTGGGCGGGCTTTGACTTGACATGTTTGCGTTAGCAGTCGTCACACACAAATATACTTCACTACCCAACCTCGTTCCCAGGGTCCTCTCTCCCCTCGAGAATGGTTGTGGCTGGTCACGTGTCTGCTAGATTTTTGCAGATTCCAGGAAAATGAGTGAAGGGAGGGGCTGGAAAGTTAAAGTTTGACAAAGCACTGAGCCCAGTAGGGAGTGCCATTTGTAACCCTCCCGTTGTGGATAGGCAAAAATCGCAGCGAAGACACATTCGATATAAGGAGTTCAATGCGTTGCATTTAGCTGAATTTTTCCCCGTCGATAGTTGGACAGTCTTTGGAATTTGTGGCAGTGAAAAAATTTCTTAAAGTACTTGGAAATGACGACCGGCAATGAATGGACCGCGAGGTGAATTTGATTTTATTTTCATTCGGCAAAATCACCCGCGCACAACGTAGGTATTTACTCGTTCCGTTAGAGTTAAATGCGTCGTATGTTCGCTTACAAAGGTAGTTTTGAATTGATTGAATTACTTTCATCGACAGTCGGTCAGCCCATTCTCTTACGTCGAAAAATATATAGATCGCAGCTATGACGCGTGGTTGACGCTCTGCTAAGAGAGCGAGACCCTGGTATGTGACACTTAAAACCTTTAGGTCGACTGCCGGTCATGATTTTCAAATCACTAAATGACCGGCAGTCCGAGTTTAGGGAATCGAGCGAACCGATCATGTACATGATCATCTTACAATATGTGAACTGAGAAGTTTCAAGCGATCCAAAAAAAATTTTCTCTATTATGAGCATCATAATAAGCAGGGTTGCAGTAAGATCGTGACACCAGAGTCGTGACATCTTACATATCAAGCGTGACGCCTGCTTGATCTCTTGTTTTACACAGTGACGATCGATTCTCGCTTCGTGCTTAACTATACGCTTTAGCTTCTACCCTTTGTGCTTTAAAATCTGTGGATCTGTACTTCTTATTCTACATAGAATAGCTTGGATATGACCGGTTCGATTTCCTAAATTTGTCAGAACTATCGCACTGCTTTGAAAACCGTGACCGGCAGTCTACCTAAAAATTTCCAAGTGTCACATACCAGGGTCGTCGCTATCTTAGCCCAGCATCAACCACGCGTCAGACCTGCGATCTATACAGCTCTTCTGGATCGCTTGGCGGTTGTTAGTCGACATATGATAGTTTGAATTGGATGGGTTCCTTTGATTCCTTAAATTTGAGAAAAATATCAGACTGCCGGTCACTTAGTGATTTGAAAACTGTGACCGGCTGCCGGTCATTTTTAAAACCTTGACCGGCTGCCGGTCATTTAGACAGAGCGTATTAAATAAAGTTGCACAACATGAGAAGAAGTATTTGTCGAATTGTTCTGTGAGGATATATCAAAGGATAATTCAATTGAAGTATATAGCAAGTCGGTATTTGTCAATGTTTTCTTGTAATAAACCTATGTGTCTTTATGAGCGCCAGACAAACGTATCAAACTATTGTAAATTTCAATTGAGTTCAGATATAGAGCCTGGTCCTACTCCAGTGTGCATTGACCCTAGAGAAACAATAACGGCACCATATAGCTAAGCTAATGAGTTGGTATTTGGACAAAGTTCAGGACAACAATGTGTTACAATGAGTTTATGCCCTTTGATTCACAATAACAAACAAGGAATCAATTCTGCTAATCATCTGGTGTCAATAATGAATATTGGAAATCAGTTGTATTCAAGTTTGTCTCAGTTAACCAGACAATCATTTTGAATGCAGACAGAATTACCCACACTTTTAAATGTGTTCCAGACTGACTATGAACTTCAATATAGTGAAAGCTACACTGCCAGCAGACAAAAATAAACACAAGTAGAATTATTCATGGCCGGCAATTACGAAATTGCGTGACGACAGCTTTAACCCTGCCACTGCCACTGAATTAACTACTGAACTATTATAATAAATGTTAAACGAAAACCGGTCAGAGAATAATTTGGATATCCTGATGGGTATTTTGAGAGGTAGATACTCCCCCTGAACTGTCCTCTTCTATCTCACTGTAAGGGGGAGGTGGTACACTTGGTTCTTTAGGTGGGTTCAATGGATCGTCTTGCTCGTTAGATGGCGGTGTCTGACATAGACGAGGAAAGTTACTCTGCAATGTTATCCCTCCCTGATCTTCTACTTCACGATCGTGAGCATGTTTTCCGAATCCGAAACAGTCCGCGACATGTACCGATACGAAAAGTATGCAGCGCCGCAAAAGATAAACAAACCTACGGCGACGGGTACAAAATATGTTAATATCACAAAAAACCACAGCTGAGATTCTTCCAGTCCATAATTAGAACAAGACTGATCTCCAAAATCTTCAACGCAGTCTTTAGCACCCGGCGGGAGAGAGGTACAGATTTTCCTACAACAAGTTTCAGTAGTTTCTTTGGAGCTACAGTCTGAATGAGAAGAACAGGTTCGACCTGTAAGCAAATTTCTGATTCTTGGTATGCATGACGTTTTGCCCAAATATCACGTATCCCGTTAATTTCAAAGGCATTCAGTATCCCTATAATTCTATCACTGCTACTAATGACTTCATCAGTTTAAAATTTTCGGGTAAGACATGGTGTGCAGTAGTATAGGAAATCCATGATTTAGCGCATTGGCTACGTTCTCTTCCGCTTCACTTCGCACTCTTGTTTGACCGCGCGCAAGTTCATATCGCTTCTTTGTCCTTTCAGCTCTCTCTGCGTTTACATCATGGCCTAATTTAGCGCGATAATTTTTCAGAGCAATTTGCGATGTGGGAAGAACCCAATCTACGTCGTGCTTATGCCAGTAAGGAGCTGGCTTCCCAGAAAAAAAAATGCTTGCCAAAAACCCGTTCGCTGTTAAACACGTCTTTCGATTCCGTGTCTCCGCGACTGATCACTTTTTTTTTATTTTTCTCTCCGCTCTGTAGTCATTTCTTCCTCAAATTCTCCTTGTTGCGGATACCACTGAAGGTATTCGATAAAATGTAATCAATTTATCTCAGTCACTTCTACTTCCACAGCACAAAACTACGCAAAGAACCGATTTAAGCTTACATTCTCACTGTGGTCGATATCTCTATTGGGCGCGTTTGTTTGGGCACCAACATGGCGGATGGCAACCGTCGTCAAGGCGGAAGTCACGTGGGTGAAAACCAAGAATAACTCCCCCCATCCCCGATCGCCCTTAACGCTTCTCGTTTTCCCCTCTCTCTCCCCTTTGAATGCCTGTCGCCCAGGTAAGATTGGGACGGTATTTGACACGCTTGCACGAGTGTATGGCTGTTTATAGAAGTCCACTCATATGATAACTTGATGTGAAACACAAAAAATAATAAAAGAATGCGACTATGACTAATAGCTGTATAACGTGTTGTTTTGGAAATCAAAAGCGGACGATTTGGGGGAACCCAGGGCTTAAGATGGTCTATAATTATACTGCATGTGAAGCCTGGGGTTACGATTCCCATAGTGGACTAGACGAGGAGGCTCATCAACAGGGGTACCTTTTCAGGCACTTGGTATATAAAAGGGTAGGGATTGTACGAGTTGGAGTATACAAAAGAGTAGGGAAAACTATCATGTAGGTATTTTAAAGAGCTTATCGAACATATAAAGGACAATTTTCGAAATTAGTTTCGTCGTGTCCATAAACAATTAGTTATCTGAATAAGCGGAAAAGAATTGCTTTTGAGAAAGCGAACATCTAAAAACACCGACTGACATAGATTGGACACACGAACTGAATGCCATGCCATGGCAGTAAGCTCGAAATAAACATTGTCTCCTTTTGAAAGACAAGCAAACCTCTCATGCTATGCTAAACGCTTGGAAATATTGAGCCATTAAAATGTTAGGATTAAGCACCCAGTTTAGCTTCTTATTGGTTGGTTTACTGAAATATAAAACCGCTTGGGCCATTCATCTTTCTCGATCGGACTGGTTCTTTGGAAGAATAGCAAAAAGCGATAGCTTCAAGATTAGCTGTTTTTTGTGCATTTTGTGGAGCTGTGAAGATATGAAAGTGACATATAAACTTTATTCCGCTGTTTTCAGCTCTAGACCCCGTTTTGAAGCTTTAATTATTGCAGAGCGAGTTACACATAATAAGTGAGTTTAGCTTCACAGAATCCCCTGTTTCTTCCATCCTTTCTCTGTTGAAACCCCATTTTGATATCGTGAAAACCATGTTTCAGTTTGCGTGTCTTCTCGCTTGGAAGGTAATCAATTGTTGATAGCGAAACAATGGAAGCAGTGTAAAGAGATTGTTCTTAATCAATCGACTGCTCCCTTTGCTCAGTATGGCTTGAAAAGTTTGACATTGAAACGCATGCTCGGATATTCTCGGATATTCAAAAATTCAGTATTGTGTTCCCATGCACGAGCAGTTTAAATAATGACGGGGAAATTTCTGATAGAATGAATCAATCCAGCTTTCAGTTGAATGCGATCAAATGAAAATGAGGGAACAATTTCTCTTGATGCGATTAAAAGTGTATGTTGATGCGTGATGTAGTCTTGTTTAAGCCTCTTAATAGCAAAAGAAAAATTCCGACTATGTACCCAGAGTGCAGCTAATGATATGTGTTAACTCCATTGTATTACTAGATAAAAATAACTTGACTTGCTATTGGTTAGACTTGCCTAGAAACGCTTTGGAGAAATCAGGAGCAAAATCTTTTGAAAAGGAGACAGTGAAAAGCGCTCGATAACCCTTGCCTTGTGAATTTTTGGTCGAGGTTCAATGTTCAAATATATATAATAACAATAATAATAATAATAATAATAATAATAATAATAATATAAAAAGAGTTTAGGAAATGCATTCCAACTTTTAACAAAAGAGATCTTTTCTCGAGTGACACAACCAAAGATGATACGCTTCTCGTTAGAGTCGGGGGGCGTGAATTACTTGAAGTATTAATTCACACCATTAAGTTCTAACTCAACCAACAGTAAGACAAGTATGTTAATAAATATATACTTGTGAATTTATTGTATGCTTCAACGTTCCCTTAAAGCGCGGAGTTTGCATCGGATTAATTGACTTAACTTAGATGCAGCGAACAATGAGACTTTATGGAAATCTGTAGAAAGCGCGTATTTGATATATAGCTTGTAGCCGTGATTCGTTAATTTGAGATAGCAAATTATTGAGCGCTTGAAACAAACCCAAAATTTGGCACGTCTTTCCTTTAGCATGTTTAGTCCCTGGGACGGGATAGGCAGCCTAAGTCTCGGTCTCACTGGAAAAATTTAGAAAATCTTAGATTTCAGAATTGCCATTTCCAGCGTTCGAACTTTCATGCGATATTTACTTTATATTCGGAAATTTAATTTTACTGTGCTGTTATTGGAAAATGCAAAACTTTCAATAATGTCGCTGTCTTTCTTTTAGAATTCATTGCGTTGGTTTCGCATAATTTTCAGCAGTCGTGTTGAAAATTCCTGTGTCACCTGTGTCACAGGTCAATACGAATCACCCGAGGAGTTCTTCAATCCAGTGAACAAACCAATGGGAAACTAAACTGGATGCTTAAGTTTGATGTTATCGCAACAGCTAATCAAAGGATTTTATGGATAAAAAATAATGATAAATTGAGACAGTAAAAACAGCCCCTTTGTTAAAAAAACGGAAGAGTGGGAGAATCCATGTGGAAATTCCTTTATTGTTTTCTTGCTTTATTGAAACGCCCGTGAACTGAAAAATCGTGTTTACGTTCTCAATATTGTGTTTAATTTTATGGTGTTTCCACGAGCAGTTTGAATAATGACGGGAAAATGTCTTATAGAAATAGTGAAAATAGGTGTATAAGTTGTGCGGGGGGGTGGGGGGGGTGAATCACTTGAAGTATTCACACCATTTCAGTCTAACTCAACCAAGAGCGGGCTTGATTTGTACTATGCTTTGTATTTTTTATCCCGACGATTTTTAAGGGGGTCAGTAAGGGGGTCAGTAGGGGTCAGCTGACCGGGGGTCAGTGTTTTGTCGAAGCCCTGGAAGAAACCATGTGGAAAATCGTTAATGGTTTTGTGGCTTTATTGAAAGGGATGCCCGCATGCTGAAAAATCGTGTTTATGTTCTCAAAATTGTATTTAATTTAATGTAATTTTATGGTGTTTCCACGAGCAGTTTGAATGATGAAGGGAAAATTTCTGATAGAAATAGTGAAAACAAGTGTATAAGTTACGTGCTCTTGTTTAATGGCATACACGCAAATAAAGCTCATGCTAGTGTTGTTTTAGTTCTCTTTGTACCGCTTCTCATGCAAATGTCTATATATTGGCTTCATAACAAAAGAACAATTGCGTCTATGTACCCAGAGTGCGGCTAATGACATGTGTTAACTCCATTGTATTACTAGATAAGATCAACATGTTAAAATAACTTGACTTGCTATTGGTTAGACTTGCCTAGAAAGGGTGGAAGAAATCAGGAGGAAAATCGTTTAAAAAAGCGATAGTGAAGGGCATTTGATCACTCTTGCCTTGTGATACCCGAAGAGCGAACATCCCTTTCAACTTTGGGAAACTCGGCTGGAAAACTAAGGTATGAAAATGTTTTTAAAGTTATTCTAAAACGTACTTAGTTTCTTTACCGCTTACCGGCAGCGTAAGCAGCTAGCATTAAGAATTTAACAAGTTTTTATTCACAATTCATATTTTCTAAAGTCGTGGTGATTGCTAGCTGCGAGGGTGTGGAGGGCGTGATGAATCAACGCATTGTACCACTTTTGGACGTCTACCGGCGAGAATTCGCCATCTACTTCTTTGGAATTGGAATTGTTAGAGGCCAAGCTATATTAAAGGGGATATCGACTTTTTTGTTTACTTCAATGCGCTTTACATTTGTTTCTAGAGACGTAAAATGAGCTGTCGACCCCGCCCTTTAGAATCGCGTGGATTGGAAAATAACTCCATCGTATCTATAAAGAATTAGTTATCTGAATGAAGAGGGTTCTCTATACTGTTTACGTCAAGCGTGATTGGGGCTATTTTCTCTGCGAAACGTGATTTAAGCTTTTATTTTTTTGATTCGTGATCACCAATTTCAAAATCTTTTTTAGTTGCACGTGAACGCAATTTTTGACTTTAACGTGACCTGTACACAAGTGATCACGACTATACGTGTCTGTCGTTGATTTCAACTCTGTGTTTGGGTTTTGAACAGATGAAACTTTTGTGAGCTCAGTTAGACGTGACATGCAACAATGAAATCTAATTTCTGCGGTCTAACGCATTCCGAGCGCAACAGTCTAAAACGGGGATATCGCCTTGATTTTTGCGTGAACGTGAAAACATTTTGGTTATTATTCGTGACGCGTGAAAAGACCAATTATCTTTACGTGATTCAGTTTTGCAAAGGGGTGTAGGGAAGAATTGCTCTTCAGTAAGCGAACGAATAAAATACACGAGCAATAAAAACCGGCTGGGATAGGTTAGGCACTAATATATCGCCTCAAATTTTACTCCAAGCTATAAAAGTTTTTTGTTTCATTTTTAAATGACAGCAGTTAAGTTTGAAATAAAATTTTGAAAGACAAATAAACCTCTCACACTGTGTGAAAACACCTGAAAAAATTTAGGCCTTAAAATGTGTTCATTAACTTAAGCACCCAGTGTAGCTTCCTACTGGTCTGTTGACTGGACTGAAGAACTCCTCGGGCGATTCATCTTTCTCAATCGACTGGCTCCTTTGAAGAATAGCGAAGTGTGAAAACTAGAAGGTTCATGTATTTTGTGGACCTGGGTAACCCACAGATACGAACGTGACATATAAAACTTTAGTTTGCTTTATGTTAGCTCCAGACCTCATTTTGTAGCTACACATTATCACTGAGAAGTCAGACATAATCACCGAGTTTGCCCGCTTCACCGAAAGTACGCATCTACCCACTGCATTCTCCAACCTTCCTCTGTTGTCGCAAAGAAATTTAGAATGAGAAAATGGTCGAGGTCCTTAAAATTAAACTCCAATTTAATATCGTGAACATGTTTCACTTTGAGTGCCTTCCCACATTGAAGGTAATAAACTGCCGGATAGAGAAATAATGAAAGAAATGTGAATTAATCTTCATCCGTCGACTGCTCCCTTTGTTCAGTATGACTTGAAAAGTTTGACATTGAAAATTAAGCTTGGTATTGACATTGCCCGGGTACAAAAACATCGTGTTTAGGAATAGGAAGCTAAACTGGGAGCTTAAGTTTGATGTTATCTTAACAGCTATTCAAAACATTTTTATGGATAAAAAAAAAAATTAATAAATCGAGACAGTGAAAACGGCTTTGTAAAAGAAAGGGTGGGAGAAGGGAGAAACCACGTGGAAAATATTTTATTATTTTGTGGCTTTATTGAAAGGCATGCCCGGATACTAAATATCGTGTGTTATGTTCCAAAAATTGTTTAATTAATGGAATTTGATGGTGTTTCCACGATGGAAACAATCATTTCTGATAGAAAGAGTTAATGCAGCTTTCAGATGGTGCATTTTGTGGACCTGTGAAACCCACATATGAGGGTGATATAAATATTATTTCGCTGCTTTCAGCATTAGACCCCGTTTTGAAGCTTTATCGAAGAGCGAGGTACACATAATCACCGATGTTGCCCTCACCGAAACTACGCATCTAGCCCCTGTTTCCTTCAACCTTCCTCTGTTGTCGCAAAGAAATTTAAAATGAGAAAATGATCAAGCTCGTTAAAATGAAACCCCAATTGATATCGTGAAAACCGTGTTTCAGTTTGCGTGTCTTTCCACATGGATGGTAATCAACTGCTGATAGAGAAATAATGTAAGCAGTATGAAGCGATTGTTCTCCATAGATCGACTGCTACCTTTGTTCTGCATGACTTGAGCTTGACATTGAAAATTGACCGGAAGACTTGGCTGATAGAAAGCATTAATCTAGCTTTCAGTTGAATGCGATAAAAGTTCTATATTGATGCATGATCTAGTCTTGTTAAATCCTCTTAATTATATGTTTATATATTGGCTTGATACCAAAAAAACAATTGCGTTTAAGTACCCAGAGTTCAGCTGGTGACATGTTTCTAGATAAGACTTGCTATTGGTTAGACTTGCCTAGAAAGGGTGGGAGAAACTAAGTGGAAAATCTTTTGGGAAGGCGACAGTGAAGAGCATTTGATCACTCTCGCCTTGCGAGTTTTTGGCCGAGGGTTACTGTTTGCCCAATAAAAGAAAAGAGTTTAAGAAATGCGTTCCAATTTCTAACAAAAGAAATCTTTCTTCGAGCGACACAGCCAAAGAAAATCGGGGTGCGTGAATCACTTCAAGTATTCACACCCCTTGAGTTTTAACTAAGCGAATCGGGAAGGCACGTTTTTTAATTAAAATATGTTTATAAATAAATGTTGCTCTTTAGTATTCCCTTGACGTGAGTTTGGATCAAGCGACTTAACAGCGAACATTTGAGAGCTGATAAATGCTCAAAGTATTTGAAATTTTTAAACCTGAAATTCGGTATCTTGAAACTACATCATTTCATTTGCGTGTTTTGCAAAAGGTGCACAACTTTAAAGTAATGTCATGCATCGCAATCATTCGAAGGAACTAGCCAATCGAGAAGTCGAATCGCCGGAGGAGTTCTTTAATCCAGTGATAAAACCAATAGCAAGCTAAACTGGGTGTGCTTTAATTTGATGCTATCTCGAACGGCTAGTCAAAAAACATTTTAATGGCTAAATATTTTCAAACGTTTTCACACAGCATAAGAGTTAACAAACTTCTTTTAAAATACGATATTTTTTTTTTCAAACTTGCTGCCATTTAGACTCACCCATCCCAGTTTCTGCTCAGTATTGGTTTGTTTACTGGATTGAAGAACTCCTCGGGCGTTTCTTTATCTTGATCGACTGGTTCCTATGAAGAATATTGAAGAATATCATTTTGTGAACCTGCGGAACCCACGGACATGAACGTGACATATAAAGTTAAGTTCGCTGTTTTCAGTTCTAGACCCCGTTTTGAAGCTTTATGGACCGGCAAGCGAGTTACACATTTTCACCAAGTTTGCCTTCACCGAAACTACGCATCAACCCTCTTATTCCATCCACACTTCCTCTGTTGTCGGAAAGAACTTTTGAACGGGAAAATGATCGAGGTCCTTAAAATTAAACCCCAATTTAATATCGTGAACATCGTGCTTCTGTCTGTGCTCCTGGCCACATGAAAAGCAATAACTGTTGATACTGAGAAACGATGCAAGATGTCTGTGAATCATTCTTCATCAAAGCTTGACTCTTCGAACTTGACTAAACAAACTTCATCCCCAAAACGAAGCAATCGGCTGAAACAAAAATTTTCCCAGTAACTTGTGACACTGATGTCAAGAACATGCTTAGACAACAGCGTTGTAGGATCAGCAGTTTTAAAATGTAGAATTTTCAGATATCTGCAAACAATGCAAAAAGAAGCTAATTGCAGTCTAACTTCAATTTATTCTGATCAGTACATTTGAAAACCTTGTGTTTATATAGTTTTCGACTCTAATTATTATATTAACATTGGTTTTTATTCTATCCATCTGAGGCATTTGCATGCATTGAACGTAGATTTCACCGTTGACTTGGTTCTAAAAAAAGGAAAGAAAGTAAAATAGAAGAAAAATCCCATAAACAGGAAATATTTGTCAAGTTTTTAATCCCAGATTTATTGGCAGACTATCACGGCTGATCATAGAACTTGCTTTTTTATACTTTCCTCAGTATATTGCCAAATGCCACCGAATACACGAATAAATTTGATAATACCCACAAAACACGATAGAACAGTTATTTTGAGGAAGAAGTACAAGATAGCAAGGATGGAAGTGAATAACGATTGATTTTTGGAAAGGATGTCCAGAGATCAAAGCTGCCACTCGGGTGAAATTTTGAACCTTTTATTAGTCACTTTTTTCTCTTAGCTGATAGTTCTTTGCTTTTACTACTTTTAGTACTTTTTTCTTCCTACTGCAAGACAAAAGAAAGCACAATTAAAGCAAGCTTTAGGCCATTCTTATAAAATATGATATTTCAGGCATGATGGTGTCCCTTAATTTAACAGATACCATTACTTCTTTCCGCATGTACAGAATGACTTCTCAAACCAGGCTGTGTGTCTTCATCTTTATTGCATACGGGATGATTGCACTCACCGATGCGGAAGATCAAATTAAATGCATGAACCTGCACTATTCTGGCCCGATAAAAGAAGTAATCGAAATGAAACCAACCAAACTGGCAGAAGCGACAAGTGAAGCTGCGGACATAGCAAAAGGGTTTGCTATAATTGATATGGTTTCAAATGCTATAGACGGCATACCATTTGTTGGCTCGCAGCTGAGCTCGCTGTTCGGTCATCTATGGATGCTTTTGGTGAAGATGAGTGGAGCGCAGAAGCCGTTTACAGCTCCTTGTCACAAGAGATCGATCGAGTCAGAAAGTACATGGACCAAGAAATCGAGGAACTGAAATTTGATCAAATCAAAAGGATGTTTGGAACAGAGCGAGGTGGAATGCTAAGCTATGCTCAACACTGTAAAGACACTTACAAGTCTGACCCAGATGACATGGCGAATTGCTTAGAGAACCTGCGGTCCATGTTGATACAGCAGTACCACTTCTTCGTGCCAGAAGACAGCAAGCCAAGCTCTTATGAGCAGACTTTGCCTCTGTTCTGCATGTACGGACAACTCTACGTGGACGCCATTTTGGACCAGATTCACGTGGCCAAGAAAAACGGCAAAGATAGCCAAGCGGTTGCACACGCAGGGGCCTTGATTAAGAAGGTGGAGGAATTCAAAAGCTATACCGACAAAGCTGTTAAGGGAATCATAAAACTTCAAGTCACGCCTCACGTCATGCCAACCAACAACAACCCTCAATGTGCCGGCTTTTGTTTCTGTACGATAGCAATAGGGCTGAGCAAATTCGACAAGGTTGACAAGGCTGGATTTCCAACAGGCGAAACCAAAAACTACTGCATAGGAATTGTGTATAGCGGTTGGAGTCCCTGTGAAACTACCAAGGACAAATACATCAGGGAGTACATGCCGGACCATGGAATGGCCGTTGCAACCTACTGGAAGAGACAGTTGCTCGACATTGTGGATAAATGGGGAGAGACTGCAGAAAATCTGAAACCAATGGTGGAAAATCACAAGAGGTATGCTCCGGTGGTTTGTTCTAGATTTCAAAAGTTGTTTGTCAATATCCGCTAACGGATTTGGACCAGTGGCCCAAATCCGCTTGGACACTTGTCCTGCCTAAAAATGCAGGGCTACATAACTATTTAAAAAAGATGGCGCGAGTGTTTACAGAACCTCATGCCGACGAAAACACTCGAGAAAATTTTAGTTGAATTTGAAAGTTTATATATTTAAAAAATATATTTATGCACATGCCTACATTTTTCTGATGTACAAAACTACTTTTAAATCATTAATTAAAGGTGTATTCTGAAAACAATCAGTTTTCTAAGCTAAGTAATCATGTAATTAATCGCCGGCTGAGAAAGCTTGAGACTGTTTTAAATGACCAAAAAAACTCGGGCCATTTGTTTGAAGGCGCGCTGTGCGTGGCATGTGGAGGTAGTTAATAAGTCAAAAAGGAACAATCGGATGATTACTAAAATCATTTGAAATATCAGAGTCTTTTACGCATAGCGTGCTACAAGAACTACAACACTACAATTTATTTCTGTTTGTGCTGCAGGTCGCTTTCCCTTTTAGAAAGGATCAAGTTTGAAAGTGATGTCGCGGCAGAGATTGCGAAGGAGAAATACATGATGCAGAAGGGAATGGCAGACGCCTAACTCCAGTCTTGATTTAGGCAGCTCAAGTTAGTGATAACAGCCATAGTGCTCTAAGACGTTTCGCCGGTTTGTATGGGGAACGAAACAGTTGTTTTATGTTCTAGAGTTGTAAATACAATCGAATTGCACGGTTGCTGTGTTGTGTTCTTTGTTTGCCAGCTCTTCTCGTCGTTTTGAAGCGATTTTGGGCTCGGGCGGGTGCAGTCGATGATTATTTCCAACCTTTTTAAAAATACACGTGTTCGAAATCTTCCCAAAACAGTTACCTACCGAAAAAACACCTGAGGATCTGTCAAACAGCAGAAAACACAACATAGCAACAAGTAATGTTTTATTCATTAAACATCCGTATTTGTAACTCTTATGTGTCGTATCCATATACAGACCCTTAAAAATTGAGTCTTCTTTATATTGAACAGTGTGACTCTTATTATTAGCTTGGGCTGCCTGTGATCGTGTTTGTTACCGATAAGTGTCAATCAGATCATCTTCTTTGTTTTGTTTCTTTTTTTTCGATTTTTAGTATCACGTTTACTTAAGTTCTGCTCCAAAACCGCGGTTCTTTTGGTCAGCATTGTCTAGATTTGTGAACCTTCGGTTCCTTGGGTCCGAAACCGATAATACACCAATTTCGATATGTTAAAATTTAGCCTAAGACAATAGAAATCAGCTCTGGGGAATAACTACAGAGTTTGTGGGGTTTATTCCCCAGAGCCTCGTGCTGAGGTCTACTGTCTTAGGCCGAATTTTCATACATCGAAATTGGTCTATTGACCACAAGCAGCAAGGGCTCTGAGACGGAAGAATGCATTTTTTTGCGCACTTGCACCAGGTTACATATATAGTAATTAAAACAATGTTTCAGGGGTCTGCGGTGTTTTCATTTTTTCATCAAATATTAAAAATCCGTTTAAGCTTAAACAGAGTAGATGCCAACTTCACTCTACCGTGGGGTAAGGTTATGATTCTAGTACAAGTTTGTGATAGTATGTGACACATTAAGCTTTACTGTTTAATATTGCACGAGTGTATGGCTGTTTATAGAAGTCCATTCATGAGATAACTTGATGTGAAACACAGAAAATGAACAATAAAAGAATGCGACTATAGCCAAATAGCTGTATTGCGTACTGTTTTGGACTAAATCCCGAGGGCGAACGAAGTGGGCGAACACAGGGCTTTAATTGTACTATAAGTAGGTGTTGCCTAAAGCTCTCCCAAAGAAGTTACTGCAAAAATGCAAAACGTTTTATTTTAATTAAAAAAAACCTTTCGCCAAATATATTCTAATTTCTCTTTAAAGGTACCGGATTTCTAAGCAATTCCTTCAATTTCACTGCAACAGAAGTGTGTAAATAACATTTTAGGACCAAAATTTGTTGTTGAACTACAAGTTTTTCTTTCACTAAAAAAAAACTTGCAGATACCGAAGACATCATATTCGAGTATTTAACAAATGGGCCGAAAGTTAAAACGTCTTCGGAACTTCCTCGGATATCTTCAGCAAACTTCGTTAATTAATCCTTGGAAAAGTATGATAAAAAGCTCAGAAACGTTCGTATATCCTCAAAAACCAGTCAGACAATCTTCAGAAATCTTCGGTATAGAAATTACTGCGAATACAAGAAATTGCATTTATGCTTTGACATGACTTAAAAGGTGTTCACGAAAAAGGGTGGTCGCACCCAACTTAACGCGCGACGATCCACGCGTAATCTTACTAGTCTAATAGATAAAGACTTACTCTCGAATGT
>Ga0126337_10000958_pt1 | contig 16440 bp, 6 predicted proteins | sample DipCmetagenome_FD_92527 | JGI IMG/M metagenome (GOLD analysis project Ga0126337, IMG submission 92527) | Coral microbial communities from La Bocana,Puerto Morelos, Mexico - Diploria C A metagenome | ecosystem: Host-associated > Invertebrates > Cnidaria > Coral | place: La Bocana,Puerto Morelos... | reverse complement strand
TAGAAACTTTCTATGTCGAAGACGGCAAATGTGTGTCGATTCTTGTTAGGGATGTCGGAGTACCAGTTAATTACAGAGGCTGAGTTTTTCCACTGGTTGAGGCCGGTTTTATGTCTGACAGTAATGTTAATGTTCTCGAGTATCTGCTTGCTAATGCGTCCGATTTCGCTCTTTGCTGGGTTAATAAGGCGGCATGTGGGCTTGTTTTCGAAGTTGTCTTTATGGTATTTTAAGGTGATGAAAGCTTGTCGTTCTGCCATGCAGAACAATTGCAACAATCTACCCTTCTAATAATAATAATAATAATAATAATAATAATAATAATAATAATAGTAATAATAATGTAGCATTTATGTAGCGCCATATACTCTAACTCCCTATGGCGCTTCACAATAATTCAGTTAAAAATCCTCATGTCTATTCACAAAAGTTGCAAATAAGATTTCTAATCCGCTATTTCTTATTTCGAGGGGCAGGGCATTCCAGAGCTTTGGTGCAGCAACTGAAAATGTCTTGCCCCCATAGTTCCTTTGATTGGATCTAGGGATCGTCGGAAGACCCTGGTCCGGCAGCTGACTCAGATTACGACTTGGTTTATAATTTCTTAATTATAATTACGACTTGGTTTATAGATTTCTTCGCGTAATGAACGTCTTATATTTCGCTAAAGACGAGAAAATACTAAGCAACATTTCTCATCTAAGATTGTTAAACGTATCGAGAGCTCGTCTAAAATTGTTAAGACGTATCGAGAGAAATCAAATTGAGCTCAAATCACTGTCTGTCTATTTTCAGAAATAACGCGAGTTGTTGGCAACAAGAAAGGAATCCTGACTCGCCAACGGCAACCTAAAGAAGCTGCTCGTGTTCTGCGCCAGCGATATCTAAACATTCCAGTGGGAGGAAGCAGCAAGAATGACGATGATATAGACGTTTTACTCAGATTCCAGAGTAACAACGTGGCAGACGTGGCTCGATAGACTTTAGAGGAAAAAGTATAGAGTTAATCCCCGTATAGGCCCTAGTCCCTAGGTAATCTTTCTGAAGGTAATTTTAGACCAAGCTAGACCACTCCGCGTGTCGGTTAGCCGCCCCCGCAGACGTTCATAGGCTAGTCACAGGCTTGATTGGGAAATGTCGTTCCATGATTTTTCTTTGATTAGTCCCACTAGACTTCGACCGGTCACTATGCCATAATGAAAAGCACCAGACATGTAATATTGAAAGGAGGTGATAGCATCCTGTATGGTAATAAACGTAAAAAACTGCAGTGTGCAGATGATTTTTTTAAAATAATGTTTTAAGTATTTTTGAGTTAACTTCAGTGTTATGTTTTCTGATTTCTACATAGTCAAATCAGTTAGTTCGTATTTTTCAGGGTGAAGATATCTGCTCAGCCAATCAAATGCAAATGACTTCGTTGACAGAAGCGCGCGCTTTCCAACGGTTACTACTGGTTACAAGCGTTTTCTGTTTGGGTTGGTTTTATTGCCCTGGAGCGGTTTTCAGTTGAATGTCGTAGAAGCTAAAGCAGTCTCCAAGGACACAGATAATCCAATGAACCAATACAAGCTCTTGAGCTAATCAAATTGATGATACTGTCAATAGTCAATGTAGATAAGATAATTATTTTGAAAAGTGGTTTGCATAATAAAACTAATCTGTAGCAAAAGATCATTTCTTAGATTGAGTCCTGAGAAGTACAAAAGGTCCTTCGTAATCCTCACCCCTCACATGGCTTCAACTGTCTTGAATTCAAGCTTACGTTACCCGACGTGAAGTCAGCCGCCTTTCCCAGGAGTTCATTCGCTAGTTTTTTTAGCTCTTGCTGTTTTCCTGTTATCGCTGCCAGAGGCTTCGATCTGAAAAAACTTGTTTGAAGATGGTGATGACAGTTTTCGTTGGCCCGAAACTCTTTCCCTTTAATCGCGTCGCCCATTTTTCCAATTTTGCTTTTCTCGTCTTTTTTGGCAGACCTTGGCAACACCAAGTCACTTTAAAGTGAAATGACTAGTGAAAGTTCTGTGGAGAATTGGTTTATTTAAGTATTAGCGAAAGACTTTCAGCCAATCAGCGAGCACTTCATGCTTATGCCAACCATGTCCTCACTGTTTATAACAATAAGCACGATAAAACTCTTCTACTTATGCTTAGGTCACGGCCGTCTTCACTATCGCATAAGCTTTTCATGTTTATGCTGGGGATGAAACGCTGCGCGGCAAAAAGCGCTCGTATGTTCCGCTAACTCAAAAGATATGCAGCACAATCGTATTCATGACAAATTTCTGGATCGTGTTTGGTACTCTACGCGCCTGTTTTTAACATTAGCAACATGCGAACGTGTGGGTGTCCAATTATAGGTATCTAATTAAAACGTGTTTTGTGATTGGATACCCATGCCATTCGCACGTCAATTATGCTCACTCTAATGGCTTCCTTGTTAGTGTTTTCTGTAGTTTTGAAAACTCATAGAGAGCGTTAGTGCCGTTTTCGCTCAAGGGAAGTGCTCAAGAGACTCTAAAGTTTTTTTATTGGTACAATCAGTTAGCAATTGTCTTTCAATTTAGGGAGTAATCGTGCATGGTCGTAATTACAATTTAACGTCGACCTGCGCCCTACTCCGATTTTGAAATCACTGTCGCGATTACTCCCTGAATTGTACTCCACTCGGTTCACTTCATATTACTTACTTGATAGAAAAAGAAGAGATTTTCTTTAAGTATACTTAAAATTAGATTTAGCAAAATGAAACTCATTTACGGGACATTAGGTCACATTGATCTGCTTAATCCAGTCTTCGTTTGTAGCTAAACGGTTGTTTTAGTCAAGGAGCATTTTAAATTTGTCTAGACCAAGCTAATCTCGACGATGGATCAGTTAGTTTGCTTTGTATAGCTTGCATTTGATGGCAAACGTGTTACGTTCAAATGAACTTATAATTACTCCAAGGTGTATACGACGTTCGACCAAAGTGGTAAAAGTGCATATTTCTAGCGGCAGTATATTTTAGCTAATCCTTTGTGATTGTTTCATTAACTAACAAGCTGACGGGCTTAATTTACTTGTTATTCTTGGTCTTGGCTAATTATGCCGGAGCAGGTCTGCGACCTCCTGAGTAGACAACTCATTAGTACGGCCATTTTATTCTGGCCTGAATTAAAGTTAATACGGCCAGATATTGTTGGCTCTTTGATGACTAAATCAAATACTTACAGATTTAGCAATAGCACATGTGACTTGGTCGCTCAAGAGTCTAAGCGTGGCTTGTGTAAACAAATAATTTTCAGTAAATTTGTTCCCAACAAATGATAAGAACGCAGGGTTATCACCAAAATCTTTCCTAGCGAGTGTAATCCTACACATATGACAACAGTTTTGCTAGCCGACTGACACATTTTATCACCTGAAAAAAGGCTATCCGTAATGTTAAACGTCTTTCTGACCTATTGAGTTCACTTACGACCATAGCCGGTCAACCATTCTTGGATCGACCTTAAGCTATACGAACCTGTTTTAATAAGTGGTTTAAAAACCCTTCAGGCGAGCACAGATGTTCTGCAGCTGGCCAGAGACAATTACACTCTATTTCTACGGCTGAGAAAGCATGACTGTTTAAAAGGACTTGTAAACATCTACAGGTCTGGCGAAGCCATCAGTTCATGCATATGTGTTATTCCCGAGGTGTTCGCGTTGCGCGTTGCTAGTTTTATCGAAATTGTAAGTATTTTTCTGCGTTAAGGTACCAAGAATGAAACGAGAGCTCGTAATAAAGAAGGGTCTATGTTTAACTGGCGTCTGTGTGTTCCCCTTTTAAGAAATTACCAGAATCGGTAAAATTGCTTTTGGTTATGCATGCAAAATTTATCAGCACTGTATCAGGGCGGGCAGGACTCCGCCCAGAACCAGGTGAATAAATGGGTTCCAGCAAATTGCTACGAAACGTATTTGGCAAAATGCTGATTAAAACAGGGATAAGTAATTCTCCTAGTATCTTCACGCTAAAGAAGTGACGGACGTTTGCAAGTTTGGTTTCTAGAATCAGTCGGTTTAATGCCGGATAATGAATGAAATATAAAACGCACGTAGATTTAACATATCAACATTTTGTTTTATTTTAGATTGCAATAGGTTTTACAGCGGTAAATGTTTCACTTTTTTTAGTCCAAGCGAATAACGTTTTAATAACGCAACATACACTCTTCAACGGTGGGAAAACGGGGAAACAAAACGACAGAAAAGTCAACATTGCAAGCTATCATTCAAGAGGAACCCCGTCTTGCGCAAAGACTCCACTTTTTGAATGCATGTATCAGAATACATTTCTGACACGTAATGTTGGCTTACGATCCCTAGAATTATTAAAGACGTGATTTCCAGTCACCTTTGATTGAATTACAATTTATCAGCTAAGAAAGATATCCGCATTTTATGCATTGAATAAACTGTTAATTTTATTTTTTTGCAGCGAAAAACCGCGCAGTTGAAAACCCATTTTGACAAATGTGTAACAAAATGAGGCTTTGTACGTTGTCACTTGTGAGCGTCAGGAGATAAGCTTAGGCTGAATGATTCTCTCTGTCTCTCAGTCATTTCGCAGCGTTTATTAAAAGAGCGCCAAAATTGGCACATTTGACAACTTTCCTATTGTCTGAAACATACACAGCTGTTTTATTATATTAGCGAAGATTTTTATTTGATAGCAGATTTGTTCGTTTGAAAAAACTATAATTTCTCTGGCCACGGGTTTCTTGCAGTAGCTGGTCTTCCCAAGTAATTTTTTTCGGCTATCAGTCAGAATGTAGTGACCATTTATCAAAGGTAATAAGACATGCTAGAACTGTCAAAACAATACATCTTTGCGCTTGTTTGCTCAAACAAAGCTGTTTTCGCCACAAACACCTGATAAAACCAACGTACTTCTTTCCACTGTCCAACGCAAATCCGCGATAAAGAGCGCTTAATATCGGACTTTTTCGCGTGCAAATAATGAGCACATTTTTCGGTTTCGGCCGGTGAATCGTAAATCGCTCTAGCTGCAAACGCAATCATTTAGTTTTTATTTTAGCGAAAAAGCGGCAATGACTAGCGGGTCCTGTGAAGTTTTATGTTTACCCTTTTGGTCGATGTGTCCCTAGATTGATCTGGCTAACACTGATAACAAGAAATGAATAATTTTGCAATATTCCTACTCATAGATTAGAAAAATAAAATCAAACTGCAGTAAGCAGGCTATTTTATTCATCGAGTAATTATAACATCATTTGCGGATTGAAAAAGACAGTGTGTTACACTGAGAAGCTCATATAGAACTGAATTTTATTATTAATGTGTTCAATTTTAAAAATTCAATACTCATGCCTGCAAATTTGACGTCTCTACAGTTGAGAGTTTGATCATTTGAGCTCCACGCATGAAGTACAATTATCACAAAAGTAAATAATGGTTTGACTTTAGTATTGTTTTGCAAAATCCACGCACATTTGGTTAAAACAACCTATGAAGTTAGCGAGGTGTTTTGTACGATATTTTTCGCGCTGATGAGTTAAAAAATAAACTGACGTGCGTAAGTGTTCAGAGTGTTGATATTGAAACAAAATTTTTTGTCAAAGTCATTTACATTGTATCTTCTAAATATCGTGAATTTTAACTATTAACATTTAATTTTACCACGGATGCTGGTTTAAAAAAGTGGGATTTCTTCTATTATGAAACCACTCAGCTTGAAACTCAAAATCTCTTTGCATGAGGGTGTTTTTCGATGAAGTTACAACGGCGTTGGAGATTCAGTTTATTAACGCCCCGAGATGAAAGCAAGTCTATAGTGGGGAAAACTTTACCTTTAGAACTAATCAATTTGCCTTTTGAAAACAAGCTGTTAATCTGCAAAATTTTCAGTTTTCTTTTGGGCGATCTTCGGATTTGTTTACAACAGAAGATTATTTTTTGCGAAGACCTCCCGCCGGGTTATCAAAGTGCAGTCACGAACCAGACCAAGAAGCCTGTCCTAGTAGAATGGAAATAATTATAATTGCCATAAAATTAGCTTCAAATGAAGGAACTTTGGGTAGAATATAGTGGCAAATGCTGAGGTTTTATCATAAATTGAAGTAGATCAAAAAGTTATCGATACTAAGTAAACTGTATATTTTGCACTTTGCCGAAGCCACTCGCTCAGAAGCATCAAGTCAGAGAGCTTGACCCGTGCCTATTGGTCACATGACACCTACCATCCAATCAACTTACGGTTTATGCCCGCCTCGGCAACGTCACTTGCTGCCATCTTATTTTCCGATTTCCTTTGAACGAAAAACGATTAGCGGTTCGCTTTTCCTTGTGTTTTGCTCGTTATTTAGGTCCGATGTTTGGGAAGCCATGCTCTTAGCATGACCGCTTCGACTCCCATGCTTCATGGCTCAGACTTGGATGAATGCTGCTCAAATGTGTTTGCACTGGTAAGAGTTTCCTTCGTTCGATTTGTGAGGGTTCTATTTCTGTCACATGTTACAGTGTTCTGTAAGGTTGTGACTCCTTCTAAAAGCATGTGAATATTTATTTGTCAATTACCAAGAGGATGCTTCGCTCCTCTAGTGCAAATAGAAGATCTAGAGTTGAGAATCTCAGGTTAACTTAACGGAACACAACCAATTCGCGGGCGTGTTGTAGAGTTACTTGCATGTCGTAATGAACATGGCCTCTATTTAACAAACGGTGGAATTAATTCATTCTAAATATTCGCCTTAATTGCCTCCAGTAAGATGAAATCCCTCGCTTCTGAGTACTGCATCGGAAACGATTGATGCCGTGTGGTTTGAGGGAAAATTTATGCACCAAATCTAGGCTGACAAATCGGTTTGAAGCCGTACACACGGCTGGTTTGGAAGTGAATAGGTTCTGTCGTAGGGGATTTGAAGGGTTAACCTAAGAGATGATTTTACAAACAACTTGCTTTGGTGCTTTGCATTCGTTTACACGAATCATTCAGGGATTCCCTTTGTTTGTCTTCAATGGGGAATCTTTCTAGTCAAAGAAACTGCACAGCCGTGCGTATTTGAACGAGACGATCGATAATCTCGTCGTCCGCTCGTCTCGCTTTATGACATTTTTCAGGATACGTGCGTGCTTGTCAGGATTATTTCCCTGAGTCGTAAATAAAACTCTAATATGTATGTAGTTTGTTCGAAGCTTAGGAAAGTGTACTTTGATTATAATGCCATTTTTATCGGTAGTTTGACGACTTTACTTGATTCCTAACCGAAATATTCAATGCGTATATGTTTTACCTGCAAGCCAAAACCTTGTGCTGGGCAATATTTTTCCGGTATAAGGGGCCGATTTTAAGTATTGTATTTAATTTCATCGGAGGGCAAGTAACTTTGCTAGGCGATTGATTTTACTATACCTTGGCGATAAATATCGAGGTATCTACGTTTTCTAGAAAATAGAAATTAGCCAAAAATCACGAGTGTCATTGTTTTGCCCCTAACATATTTATCGCTCGCGTTTTTGCGAATTTGTCGCGGTGTCAAATTTGGAACTGTCTAACTCTTCAGCGATTGAAAGGGACAGACTGAATAATTAATCAGATGACTGGGTTTTTATTGAGAAAGAATTGATCTTTACTTGTTTACTCCTGGGCGAATGTTTCATGTAAGCAGTGGAACCATCTCGCCGACATTGTCCGGTCAACTATTTACTTGTGATCCTAGGCGCGCGCTGGGGTGAAACATTTCATACCGCAGTTTTCCTCTAGCACCTTAATTAATTTTCATGCAAGGTGTACTATAGAATGATAATTATGTATTACTACAATGGCGCGTTGTCGCCGGAACTTTTAGCTTTTTTATTTTGTCTGGAGTAAGAGATTTTCAAGTAACTTTCCTCCTCACGAAGGTTGTTGATTTCGTTTGTCGATTTCAATGTGTAATGAACAAGCGTTCGTGAAATCATGGGTCATTGACACTGTGATTGCAGATGATAACGAATTCTAGAGCTAACCCGTAGATCCAACTTTTATTTGGAAGTTGTATATATGTGCATTGAAATTGTTTAACTGTGGTGTTCAAGACGTCTGGCTTATTCTCTTCGATTACCATAGCTCGTGAATTAGCCCAAAACAAAGAATTCTAAGTGTGATCCACGTTTGAGTGCAATATTTGGGCATAGGTTTCAACAGGTTAATCTTTTCAATTTGCCACCTCTGTAATGAAATGTGATGTCCATGAAAAGGGTAATTTGTGGGGAGAGGAAGTTTCAGTTTCTTCCTGGTGAACATTTCATTTTCATGAGGATCAGTAAAATAATTTATTTTTGCCCTTAAAACCAAGGTAACTGTCTCTAAATCAGAATTTATTTATAGCACTCTTCTCCCCTGTTGACTTTCATTGAGCATCATTGTAAGGTAGATCCACAATAATGTGATAAAACAGATAACTTTGCTGTTTTTTGATACAAAGTGTTGTATATTGTGGTTTGAAATGATTGAAGCATTCAAGTTGTTTTCATTTAACCCCTTGCTAAATGTTGTGAATTTGTTGTTAGGGAATGTTTGATATCTGTTGTCTTTTTACTACAGTCATTGCATTTTACCATGACATTTGTTTCCGTGACATTTTCTCAGTTAGGATAATCCTTTTCTTTTGAATTATTTGGCAAAAGATTCAATTTGCGCACTTCACACAGCATGTTAAAAGTGTGAGAACAGTTATACTTTAGATCATTTTTTATAGCTATTCAACTGTGAAAATTCGTGATCTTATAACACATGCTTGAATTTTACACATATTTTGAACACTAACTTAGTTTTGAAAACAGAACAAAAAAACCTTGTACTCTTTTCTGGGTAGATTTATTTTATTATGTATGTACTGTATTCAAGTATGAGTTGGTTATCAGAATGCTAAAAATTATCTGCCTGAGTTAAGATTGTTCTTGATTGATGGATAGTGAATGTTTACATTTTGCATCAACTTCTGTGCATATTGAAAATGAAATCATATTGATGATGGAATTATCAAGATGAGTAGTCACAACATTCTTGATGTTTTGCTGTAAATCTGTTTGTATCTAATATCTTTGTACCCCAGACTAAGCTATAGTCTATTTGTGTGAATTTTGGAAGGTTTCATTGGAGTGTTAATTTCATGGCACCTGCAGGCATTTCTTCCTGTCCAATTTTGCATACACAAAATTTGATTACTTTTTTTAAAATATCTTGTAGGCTCTGAACTCTGTGATCTATACTACGGTACAAAGACTTCAACTTACTTTATTCAAACTGAGAACCCAACTTTTTGTGATAAACTAAATAGTTTATGCAAGATTTAAATATATACCACCTAATATTTGATATTATCTGCTAAACCATGTGTCAATTAAATAGCTTACATCAGGCTAAGCTGGGACTATGGTGGTCATGCTGATTATGGCATTTAATACCAGCCACATGTAACATTATATTTTTTATACCACTCAGTTCTTTTCTTGACAGCTTTGTAGACTGAGGATAGCTTAATTTAACATAATATTTTTGGATTTATTTTCACATTCTTTGTCACGTGGCATATATATTTATTTGAATTTGGCCTGAACATCCTGTTGCAAGATGAACAATTTGTTGTTGTAAACAATTCTTATTCAGCAGCAACTTTATTTTAATTTTTAAACATGGATTTTTTTTCTGTAAATGATTTGAACTTCCTGCTTAAAATGATGATAAAAATTCCTGACCGCATGTTAGCTAGAAACTATTTCCTGTTTACTTCAGCAAGACTACCACTTGCTACAGATTCTTTCCAAAAATGGAGATATGAAATACATTGTTAAAAGGAGTTGTTGAAAAGATGTTGAATGTTTGTCTTGTAATGTTTGTAGTTGTGGTTGAGCCATATTTCAGACTGTCCGTTGTTAGGACAAATAAATAGTCAATAATCCTGTGCTTATTCAGGTGAGCATATATAACAACTTGAGGAATTTGTAGACATGCAATGCCGTCAAATTTGTGTCTCATTGAGTTAATGCAACATCATCTAAATTAACTCACTTTGCGAGAGATCAATTTTGTTTTATATATTCTGCATATATGTACTGTAGAACGCTCCTATTTCAAACTCACAGGGGAAATAAAGGGCATTTGAAATAGCTGATATTAAATAAATGAAGGACAAATCCAGGAGAAAATTATTATAATGGCTTTGAGTTTAAAATAATGAGGAATTTGAAAAAAAAAACAAGTTTGAATTATCAAGGTCTGACTGTAGTATCAATTATAATGCCTTTTTTGTAAAAGCATATCATGAATCTGATGTTTCCAATTGAATTCTACTTGCTTTCAGTGCTACAATGATACAATAGGCTTTTATAGTTTAGGGTTAGGGCTAGGCTATATATTTCATATTCCAAGAGCATTAGCCAAACTTAGTATTTTCATGGTGTAGATATTACATGTAAGGGTGATTTTTTTCCGTTGAAAATTGTTAGTGAGACTGTAGCACAAAGCAACACAATTGTCACCCAACCTGCTATTTTGATGCAACAATGTTGTGTGAAAGTCAAATTGGGTAACATGCTTCAGCTGCAGCAATGTTGGATTAAATGTTTGAGGTGGATTGAAAATTACCACAAATCAACAAATGTAACCTCACTACCAGCCTGCAGATTGTTTCCTGATAAATGTGGTAAATATGAATTGTGAAAGAAGTCTAGTCTCGCCTTATACTCTTAACCCAAACTAGTTCTGCTACAGTGTACATGTTGTTTCAATAGAGAAATGACCATAAAAAAGACATACCATAGTTTTGAGAGCCAGACAGTTTAAGGTGTGCACAGTGGGGGTGAAAAAAAGAAAACAAAAGCAAAATGAAACTAAAAAAAATAGTCAACTCTGTCTTTCACTTTCTTAATCAAGAAGACAAAAAAATTGATTGCATTTCAAAAATATTTGTTTATGTTAATAAACTTTTTCTTAGTCTGCAAGGCACCTATTTGCACTGTGTATATTTACTCTGCCTGACAAGGTTTGTTTTGTGGAATTATATTTTTATGTAAAAAGGTAGACTGTTACAGTGTAATGTGCTTACACTTTTCGGAACTCAGTTGAACAATGTATTTTGTCTATCCTGAGGTGTTCTTTGTAATAAATGAATCAGCAGTATATTGGACCATTTCCAATTACTTGGCTGGCTAGTTAAACCTCATGTTTGGTGATCAGTGACCCATTTTGGAAAATATTGATATCTTGTTTACGGGCATTTTCACTATGTGCAAGATTGGTTACTTGCAACACTGTAACAGAGAAAATTCAAGACTTTCACTTAGTGGCCGCTTTCAAAAAGTAGTCATTGAGGTTTTCTTACAATGTATGTGTTTCCAGAGGAACAAAATACACATGTATTGTCAGTAATGACCACCATGTACAGAACTGTATGATTCTCTTGAAATCGGTATAGCTGAAGAATTAGAAATTCTACATACTGAATAAATATATAGTATCTAGAATATGGAATATAATGTTATACTGAATACAATAGAATATGGAATATAGAATGCAGGCTACCGAGAAAACAAATTCCTCTATGCTACTTCATCTCTAATTTGAATTGCTGATGGACCAAATTCACCAGCTCAACTGGAAAATCCATTAGCCCCTTAGCTATTGGACAACACTTTCTTTTCATGTTGCATTGAATCTATTTAATAAGACTTGCTTAAAGTCCTTTTATTTTGACATCATGCCATTTCATTTGTTTAGTTTGAAACTGTTGAAATGATACTGAGCAGCATCTTGCGTTATTTTACAATTAAATTATACAATATTTTTTATGTGTGTTTATTAGTTGACATGGACCGTAATTACTAAGAGTGACAATAGCAGTTGTTGTCCCAAGATAAGTAAACAAATATATTTCCTGTGGCATATCTCCGGCTGGCTAATTATATTAGGTGGACTGTCTAGATTTATTAGTGACAAGCAAAAAAGTTTACACACAAAGTAACTTCAAATTTGGTAAACTTCTTAAGTTCAAATATTATACACACCATGGTTTTACTGACCATCTTATTGTTAATTATTAATTCAGCAGTGCTAGTAGAGCCTTCCTTTTTGGGGGGAAAGCTTAGAAAACAACTCTGATTACGCAAGTTGGTGTTCCATGGCATAAGGTCTTTCAAACCAGACTGCATGATAAATTAGCATTTTAATTTAAGAGGTATTTCATTTACTGCAGTGGGGGATGTGTAACATTTGTGGTGACGGATAAGCGTGGCTAATTCCGGTAATATTATTAAAATTTGTTTTTCATGGCTCAAGGTCTTCTAAATCAGACTGTATTTTAATTTAAGAGGTATCTTCACTGCATGTCTAGGCATGGTGATGATTGATAAGCATGAGAAGTAATCGCTTGAAAGAATGTGACAGGACTATATTTAAACCAAAGGACATGTGCATATCACAAGAAACCTTTAAAGGCAAATTATTACTGTATTTGTGAGACAACAATATGTAATTCACTGCCACATTCATTTAATTTTTCACAAATGACCCCACAGGAAAATCATGGCATGTGAATTGACACTTAAAACATTTTTCAAGCAGTACTAAATTTCTCTTCGTACCGATCTTACTTGAACACTATCCTGCTTGTAATCTGTGTTTTTTTATTATTGAATGCTCAACTAAATGGACAATGCTCTATATAAATTTCTTATCTTAATTCAGGTTTTTGAGTTGGCTATCCTTATACTGAACTGTTTTTGAAAATGTTCTACTTAAGTAACAAGAGGTGAACATGATTCAGTCTGCATACATGTATGTATTGCCATGCAGAAAAGTGAATTTTTTTACATCCTATGTAAGAACTTTATATTTGTAATTACTATTTTGCTATTGCCTGTACGTTTTAAAATTATGGACAGAGGAGCTTTGAATTTAGTAGGCCAGCTGTAAGCTTTAATAAGAAAAATATACTTAAACTATTTCTGCTACTTTTGCGTCAGAAATTGAGATTAAACTAAAATTTTAGAAGTTTTAGAAATGTCATTGATTTAAGTGAGGAAACTTGACCAGGCAGTGAGTAAAATTGTGTAATACAAACTAGTGCTGCATACTGTAATTATTGACACAAATGGTTTGCTTGTTGACAATTAAACAAAATAAGAATACTTAATGTTTGAGTGTAGTTTTGGTCATAAATAAAACTTGGATATCATCATGTGCATTAATAATAGTCTGGTGCGATCTGCAAATTGTTTTGAGTTTAGTGCAATCTCTGAAATGTTTCTAATCTTTTTTGGCCTTCAAATGTCATATTGATGGTACACTGGTTTTTATGGGCAGATGCCATCATGAGATCTCTCAGATTAAAAAGAAATACCTAACTTTTTCAAGTCTGTGTTCAATTATTCAGGAAATTAAAGTTGACACTTTGTAAATTAAAAGCAAGCTTGCTTCATAACTTTTTCAACTTACTTGTTAACATAGACGGAGACCTCTTGCCAAGAGGTGCTAAATATTATAATGTGCGAAAAGATCCGATAAGAGTAGAAATTTGTAATCAGACTTATCAGTGGTAATTATTCTGTACTAGTTGACTGATTGTTTTATTTGGAAACATGCACCATATTTTTTAATTATTTCACTTCTATCCTATTTCAATTTTAATATCTCCAAATTTAGATAGGTATAATCTAGAAAGCAGTATTTCATCAGGTAATCCTAAATCTTTATGACCTCCTTAGGGCGCAATCACTTGTAGTTTTACCCTTTGGTCCATTTTTTAAGTACATGTTTTATTTGAATCTTTGCCAAGCCTTGGACAGCCACAATCATCTTATTTTGAAACAATAGATGTAGCCTCTAGGCTAGTAACTCTGAAACCCTACTACATGAGCTAAGCTCATGTTTGCCTTAGTTCTGTACTGATTGAAGAAAAAGATGTTTACACATTAAGTAGTATAATTTCCCAGCCATCTGCAGAGAAGAGATGTTGTTCCCTTCTTGCTGGTACTCAAAAAATTTCATTTCCTAAATGTTCTCTACAGCTGCGTGGCGAGAAAATTAGTTTATTATTACTTTGGCTTGTCATTAAAATATAGGTGTAGAGGAACATGAGGACTTAAATCACCAGTTCAGTGACAATATTGGCCACTCTGCCTTCAGGATATTAGTTAATTATCTTATTTTATGAGTACAACCCATGTATGTGATCTTAAAAGTGGTCTAAAATGTTGGAGATGCTTTGAGCAACCATTTGTATACAACAATTGGTACAGTTATGTACTCAGCTACCCATGCCACATAGCTGAAGTTTCTTAAATAGTAACTCTGCAAATGAGCCCAAAAGAAATGCATGCATCTCTGCACATACATTTGTACGAATTTATAAGTTGTTCTAAGCATTAGTTAGATCACATTTTATAATGTACAGTTTTAAAATCAAGAGGAATACTCATTTGTATAATTTTGTATAAAATGTAATCTGCTCCACTTTCCAGTGGTTTCAAGTCTTAATATTTCTTTTGATGTATGTTTTGGGATCATGACTAGAATTTAAAGCCTCATTTATGTTGGTTTTAAGACCAGTTCTGTTCATATCTCACAGAATCTCCTAGAATGTGAAGTGTTATCTTGGCCCTTTATATATATTATTTTCCCTGTGTGGGATAAAAATTTACCTGTTGGTCTATATTTGGTACTACTTACTATTACAATTAGCATATATTGTGCATGTTTTGTGATGTACTCGTATTTAATATTTATCTTTTTGTCTGGAGGGTTCTACTGTAAACAAATGTTCCTGGCTTCCAGTTGTGTATCTTATATTTTTACTGGGTGTGATTTAATCAACTAATTGTTTTGCCATGAGTTTACTGTGTATGCCGAGGTTCTGTTTTATCCACTGAAACAATTCAGTGTCATTTGTGATATTGTCCTTTTGGCTTTGTTGTATCAGATATTGTCCCAGTGCTAGTCTTTAGCTTGTATTTGCTGTCGGTAACTGCACATGAAAAGCAATTTACAAGTTATCTGTTGTGAAATGTTTTAAGTGAATTTTTAAAAAGAAAAATGAGCAATAAAAAGTTGACATCTGAACAACCCCCATGTCATTATCAAATGCAAATCTATGGCGGCTGGCACTAACCTTACAAGTATATTGTATACTTAGTTTATGAAAAAGATGAAGTGAGAAAATGTAACTTGTACATTAAATTAGATCAGAAAATGAAAGTACACCTTTTTCTTTTTAAATGTTTTGCCAAGTCTTCTCTTGTTAGAAGAATGAACCAAAAGACTGTAAAAGTTGACAATATAAATTTCATTTCTCAAGAATGTTTTCTTTTATGTTTTTGTTCTGAAAACGGTAATTAATTTATAGTATCTATGGCTTAAGGCTCTGTAGTTATTTAATTAAGAAATGGGTGGCAAACGAAAGCAATAATTCATACATCACAAGGGTTAATTTCATATACTGAAATTTAGCTAGACATCAATTTTATTGGTCTGGAAGTATTTTTATTTTTATTTCAGACATGGTGTAAAGTAGATTGATTGTTATCCAGATTAGTTATTGCACCATAGAATTTTATAAACAAAGGATTTAAGCCTTCATAGATTTCAAAATTTTATAAAACTGACAGCAATTTGGTGTTCACTGTGCATATAGAACATTGGACTGCTGTCACAGAACTTAAGGTCAAGAAGACAGTTCGATTCATCAGCTAGGGGGCATTTAGAAAAAAAAAGAAAATTGACTGAAATTTAGACAGGTTGATGCAGTTTCAATTCTTTGATGCCTGAAAAATGTTAAACAACGTACGTGTAGTCTAAGTTACTTTATGTGGCCTAGATGTAATTTTTGTTGTACTATATTTTACAATGAACATGTTATAAGTACTGTATGATAATAACAATAACAGTGTTCTCAGATGAACCACTGTTACTGCTGTTACTGCTTTTGCACAAGTAAGGCCTGCTAGCCTTGTATTTCCTTTGTTATGCCTGCATACCTCAATTCAGTGGCTGATGAAAACTTAATCAAGATCTTTGATCAATTGTCAGTCAGAGATTCAAAGTCCAAGGTCATTTAAATAAGTGCGACTTAACATAGCATTAATCTATACAATACTATATCTAATTCGTTGATTTACAGTTACATAAGTTACATCAAATTGAATTCATAGCTTTTACCTGCAAGGTGCTTGGAGAGTTTTTAAAATAATGATCTGTCAACCATTGGTTTCTGAAGATCGTTGAGGTGTGGGATAGAATCTCCATCATTACTGGATAAATGCTTACTGTTAAGTTTCTAAAAAAAATGGCTTGAAATTTTTGAACTGAAAATTCCTTTCTTTGACAGACTGATTTATGTGGCTTGAAGTGGCGGAAGTATGTCTTCAATCTTGCATGCGGAGCCAACCCTGTGGATGATCCTGTGTTGAAGTCATTCT
>Ga0126337_10000956_pt1 | contig 16460 bp, 8 predicted proteins | sample DipCmetagenome_FD_92527 | JGI IMG/M metagenome (GOLD analysis project Ga0126337, IMG submission 92527) | Coral microbial communities from La Bocana,Puerto Morelos, Mexico - Diploria C A metagenome | ecosystem: Host-associated > Invertebrates > Cnidaria > Coral | place: La Bocana,Puerto Morelos... | reverse complement strand
TTTCTAATGTGTCCCATTTCAAGTCAGATAGCATGTCTGTCACGCTTGCTGTTTTGTTGAAGTTTTGAAGGCAAAAACGAGCAGCTTTCCTTTGAACTCTCTCCAGGGTTGAAATATATTTTTTGTAATGTGGGTCCCACGAGGCACTTGCACTCCAATTTGGGTCGGACGATGCTGGTGTGGTGCTGGTGCTGGTGCTTGTTACTACTGTGTTAAGGCGTCTGTGGCTAAATTGGCATGATTGTTGTAATGAAATGTTTGACAACCCTGAACATGGTTGGAAAATAATTTGACCAACTCTCATTCAGTGTTTATCTTGACTTGGAGCTAGGCTCAAATTGGCTGTCTTTGAATGCAGCTTGGACTTGACAACGATTAAAAGGGAAATATTGAAGTTACCTGTAACCACCTTGCACAGGTGCACTTGACCTTGGTTTGGTTAAAATCTAAATTAAACTCCTTACTCGTAATCCAATTCATTTTTTGAACGATTTTCTGTCCTTGGTTGAGTTTGGAGCAAAAACTGGTAACTTAGGCCTGAAGAAGAGTTGTCTTTTAAAATTGGATAACCTTAGGAAACGGTTTAATCTGTGTATTGTGTTTAGGTGGTGGACAAAGAAGGTCTCTTCCCTGAACCTGCCCACCCCTCTGACTGTGTTGCCATCCGTCACGTGCCAACAGTCAATTGACATCATGGACAGGTTCGATATTTTTAACATTACTCACATAAACTTTATATTTGTAAATTTAGAAAGTAATACATGAGTAAATGGATATTTCAGTTTTATGTTATAAAATAGTACTGGCAACTATTAAAAATCCCTTGTTTTTAAATGTACTTAGAAAAACGTTTCTCGCATTTTTCCAAATACTCCAAATAATTTATAGAACAATTTCTCCAGGTCGTTTAATTTTCCCCAAAATTTTCCCGACCTTTTCGACAATTTCTAAAGCAGATATACAGACAATACATTTTGCAATGCATTTCATCTCTTTGAACATTTGCTGTATGAATTAGAAATTGAATGTAACTCGTTGTGAATTAGAAATTGAATGTAACTCGTTGTGAATCAAATCACGAGGAAAATATAAGATGTGATTTTAATTTATTTCTGTGGTTTGATCACTAACCGTTTTGGTGTATTTAACTGCCCAGATTTGTGCAGATTTAGTAAAAAATGAAAACTTTATCTTTCTTCACTTTGCAGGGAAGGTTTTGATCAACTTCCTGTGGTCAATGAAGCAGGGTGAGTTTTCAGGCTTGTCCTTAATCTCCTAAGGCGCAGACGGTAGGGGGGAAATCCCGGGGCTCCCGAGGGATTCCTTTAAAAAAACAACGACAACCCCTGAAAGGCAATGAAAAGGTACCTGAATTTAGTTTAGTGGGTGTGGCAAATTCTCTTTCACTTCCATATAGGCACCAATTCTAAAAAGAGCAAAATAACTGACGCCGACATTTCTTACTATTGAGTGGGCCTTTCTCACTTCACCGTTATTTTTAGAAGACTAAGAGGGGAAACCTCCAGGTAAATAGGAGACCCACTAACACGCAAGTCCAAATTAAGTTAAACCTGGAAGTTGTTGCTGTTTTTGCAGTTACACCAGGCTTCTTCTGTTTTCCAAAAAGGTGGACCTGAAATGTCCTCGTGTTAGGTGCAGTCATATTCTGTAGCAGGGTGAATCTGTGAAATAAATTGTCTCTGAATATTACCTCTTGTTACGACAAAGGAGTACAAAGACGCATTTAGGCTGCGTCGGTGGGCAAGGTAAAACACAACTTCAAGTTGAGTCAAATCCCAACTGAATGTGAGTGGTTTATTACCGGAGCGGGAAAAATAGCGCTATCTATTTATTACCCGCTGGTTCCGTAATAAGATGCTGTTCTGTGCTCCTTATGTTAAATTATTTAATGTTCATTAAAGACGGCTGGATACGCCTGGTTCAGTCGAGACCCACTAACACGCAAGAACTTGTGACATGTTGTGACACTGATGACATTGGACATGTCAATCCAACGCTTGGTCAACAACCCTTATTGATTTTTATTTGTTATCAGGCTTGTGATAGGAATGGTAACTCTGGGTAACATCATGTCCCAGATGCTAACTGGTAGAATTACGCCTGAGAGCCCCATTGCCAACTCTATTTACAAGAATTTTAAGAAGGTCAGTCAGCAATGAGCTTGGAATGGTGCTTTATAATCCTTCAAATATTTTCGCTCCCACGCGGTTGATGTAAATGCATCGCGTGATTGAATAGGTCCCTGGGGAATGTATGAGTGATATTCTTTAATTTTCAAAAGATCTCACGTGTTGCGAAGATCACAATTGTTCGCATCTCTGAATAGATAATTTTTGCGCCAAATGTAGGCTATTTTTTTGTTTATTTTTGTTGTAGCATTGTAGCATATTATTTATTTTTGGCATTGTATTAGAGCCAGCAAATGTACTTCCCTTTTCTAAGCGTTTTGTTGTTGAAAAAGTTAATTACAAATCGTTGTAAGTTTGCCATTGAGTGGTTCATCTGTTCTCATCTTGTCTCGTTTTTCCACGTTATCATGGGTTCGTGATCGTGAGCTCTGACAGCTCTAGTGTGCAACCTTATTTGGCAATCAGTATGTGACAGAAAAATCACTTCATGTTTTATTCAGAAATAGCTCACAAGAAAACAACTCTTTTCAGATGCCCGTGAATGCACAACTAAATTATGTATATATATATATTTTTGTGTGGTAGGTGACACTCGGCTCCAGTCTTGGCCGGCTCTCTCGTATTCTCGATCATGATCATTATGCTGTTGTTGTTCACAGACAGAGACTCTGTAAGTTCATGTGTTCATTTCTTGTCGAATAAAAGTAAGCCAAAGAAAGTGCGTGCCAGGTGTGCATGAAACCACTTAACTATCACATGCCAGGCTAGTGTGAATAGAATACAGAATACGAGATCTCCTTGCTTTGAAGATCATTAAAGCTGAGGTTAGCAATTCGCAAACCATATTCCTTGGTTCCTTTCTAAGTTGAGAATATCACATACATCCAAGGAAATTTACTAGACTGTGTTCCTTGGTTGTAAAGTCTTTGTGTGTTTTAGGAAGTCCCAAGTTGAATTCAAAACCTTCTATTCTATAATTGTGTTCATTTAGTAAGCCGTGTAATTGATTTTTCAGATAGCGACAAAGGAAAAATGGATGAGAAAGAAATGATATTTGGGATTGTGGCGCGTATTGATCTGTTGAACTTCATTACTCTGAATCAAAATGAACGAACAGTGCAAAACGGGGACGACTTGCATTAAGAAGAACGACGAATCTGCAGAGTGAAGACATGTTTAGGTTTAAGATGACTTTGGCACAGAAATTGCTTGTGTCCTCACTGTGTTCAGTGACTTAAATAAGAGTCGGTAGTTAATAACATAGCTTCCTCATAGGTCAAGACATATTTTTGTAACCCTCTCTAAAGTCGATAAACTCTTGCGAGTAAACGTATACAGTTTCGTTGAACCCAGAGGCTGCGGTGTTTTTGGTTAACACCAACAATTGGGACGCTCGGTCACGTGCCGTTAACCGGCTGACGTCAGCCCGAGTCTTGTACCCAGCGATGCTAAGGCGTCCTTGTATGTTAGTTATTTGAGCATATTTGTATCTCCGTTTATCGTTCTCGTCTCGTAGGACTCGTGTGCACAAAACAGTAAGTAAGTAAGACGTTAATTTGTTAAAACGTTACTTTGTATGTGGCACCAGTGGTTGAAGGACAAAGCACCTAGCTTAAAAATAGTTTACAAGTGAAAAGTTTTGGCAACTAGGTTGACAATACTGAAATGAAAACCACTGAGCACCTAGTGGAATTTGTTTATTATGACTCTCGTTTATATTATATATTTATTTATACAGGTCTCTGGGTCTGTATCATCAAATGACAGGCTCAGTTTCAGAAATGTAATATCCTACGAGAATGGCATCATGATGCTCGCTGCTTCTTAGGACATTAGCTGCAAAACTTTTCGTACGTTTTTAATTTCGAACCAAAAAAGTGCAGATACTATTAATAGTGTCATTTTCAGAGAGAACTCTAGTTGAGACACGACTTAATAGCATGTGTGTTATTTTCACGTCGGTGTATCTGCAAAACGTCTAGGGTGCAGTAATCTGTCATTTTCATAGATAATATTTCGGTCTAATTCGTGTATTTACTCCGTAATTGTATTTCACTTATTTGTTACACTATCACCATGTGCTGTGGTACCATGGTTACTTGTTAAAGTTGTGGAATTTGAAACTTTTAATTCAGGCATGTCAATCAGTTTCACTTACAGCATGAAAGCTTTACTTAAACATCATCGTCAACGACAAGTTGCAATTATTAAAAGAATGTTGGCTGTTGTTTCGTGTATTTACTTTAGAATGCATGTGGAAGTAACCCAACCCATTTTTCCCAATGATCTTACCCCTTCCCTCGTTAGAGCGTCCTACTTTGGCATTCAGATCTCCAATCACTAGTTGAACATCATCTGAGGGCACATTATCTACTGCTTTGTGCAGCTGTTGGTAAAATATGTCCTTTGTCTCCTCCTCAGCATCATTGGTTGGGGCGAAGCATTGTATAACAGATATCTTTCTGTATCTGGATTTAAATCTTGCTACCATCTCTCTCTCGCTTATTGGCGTCCACGCTATCATGTTCTTCTTGCTGATTTTGACATCATGGTCGCTACTCCCTCTTTTGGTCATTGTCATTCCTCCCTGAATATATAGTTGTGTTACTCAGCAATATTGTTACACAGCCATTACCAGTCCATCTACACTTACAAAAGCCTAAAATATCAATTCGGTAGAGCAACATTTCCCTTTCCTTCTGTGCGGTGTTTGAAACAGTTTGAGCTACAAATAGTCACTTTGCTGCTCGTTCATCCAACGCCCAGTTTGTCACGCATAAAATTTGTATCTCGTAAAGCAGTCTCAAAGCTTAACACATGAAGCCTCCCATGTTGCGACAAAACCTTGAATCCAGATAGACGTTGTTGTTTAACATTCGTTACATTACAATTACTTGTAGCCAGTAACAACTTGCGTTAAAATTTGCGACTACCATGAAGAAAAAAAAAAGAAATTCGTCTTAGTTTCCTAAATTCTAACGCGGATTGCTTCGCATCTGGATAGGACTCCAAGTGGAGTCCTAACCAGATTGACTGGAGTGCTATTCAGGCTACCCGGAGTGCTATTCAGGCTAACTTAATGCTATTCGGGCTAAGTGGAGCACTATTCTGGCTATCCGAAGTGTTATTCAGGCTAACTGGAGTGCTATTCGGAGTAACCGGAATGCTATTTAGCGAAGTGCTATTTAAGCTAAGTGGAGTACTATTCAGGCAAACCGTAGTGCTGTTCAGGCTAAACTGTGCTATTCAGGCAAAGAGGAGTGCTATTCAGGCTAACTGGAGTGCAACTGGAGTAGTATTCAGGCTAACACTGAGGAGTGCTATTCAGGCTACCCGGAGTGTTACTGAGGCTAACCGAAGTGCTATTCAGGCTAACCGGAGTCCTATTCAGAGTAACCTAAGTGCTATTCAGGCTACCCGGAGTGTTACTGAGGCTAACCGAAGTGCTATTCAGGCTAACTGGAGTCCTATTCAGAGTAACCGAAGTGCTATTCAGGCTACCCGGAGTGTTACTGAGGCTAACCGAAGTGCTATTCAGGCTAACCGGAGTCCTATTCTGAATAACCGAATATTCGAATATTCGAATATTCTGAATATTTAGGCTAGCCGGAGTGTTACTGAGGCTAATCGAAGTGCTATTCAGGCTAACCGGAGTCCTATTCTGAGTAACCGGAGTGCTATTTAGGCTACCCGGAGTGTTACTGAGGCTAACCGAAGTGCTATTCAGGCTAACCGGAGTCCTATTCTGAGTAACCGGAGTGCTATTTAGGCTAGCCGGAGTGTTACTGAGGCTAATCGAAGTGCTATTCAGGCTAACCGGAGTCCTATTCTGAGTAACCGGAGTGCTATTTAGGCTACCCGGAGTGTTACTGAGGCTAACCGAGTGCTAATCAGGCTAACCGGAGTCCTATTCAGAGTAACGGAGTACTATTTAGGCTACCCGGAGTGTTACTGAGGCTAACCGAGTGCTATTCAGGCTAACCGGAGTCCTATTCTGAGTAACCGGAGTGCTATTCAGGCTAGCCGGAGTGTTACTGAGGCTAACCGAAGTGCTATTCAGGCTAACCGGAGTCCTATTCTGAGTAACTGGAGTGCTATTTAGGCTAGCCAGATTGCTATTCAGCCTAACCTGAGTGCTATTCAGGTTAAGACTAACATGAGCGCTATTCAGGCTAAGTGGGGTGCTATTTCGGATAACTGGAGTGCTATTCAGGCTAATCGCGAAGCTATTCAGGGTAACCGAAGTGCTATTTAGGCTAAGTGGACTGCTATTCAGGCTAACCGGAGTGGTAATAATAATCAGGCTAACCAGAGTGCTCTTCAGGATAACCGGAGTGTTATTTCGTTAGTGATATTCGGAGTGATATTCAGGCTAACTGGATTGCTTTTAGACTAAATATTGAAAAAGTATTGACTGCCGTTCAGTTAGTGTATTCGAAATCTTAACGGGTCCTTTAGACAGTTCGTTAATTTCCAGGCTCTATACCCTAAAAAGTGCTTCATAACTTCTGTCCTGGCCATTTTCGATTTTTACATCCTAAAAAGTACGAGGCATTCGCGTCTGACTTGTTGACATTTTTTCGTCATATCGGGGTAGATGTTACTCTTGGGCTTCAGGACAGCCTTGATTATAAGGAGGATTTTGTTGTGACGAGAACATATTGTTATACATTCTAACAGGTATTCGGTACATCGAGGTTCTACTGCATGTTGTCCGACAAGGCTGTGCCTCAGATTACATGTTGTCCTTGCAACTAGTCTACCAAAATTCAAGCCTGAGGACATCACTTGTATGTTTACTTTATTTGTTGAGTATTTTTTAAAGATAACTTATTTTTGAGGAACATTTAGTATAATACCAAGACGTGACTTAAACACTAGTGTTCTTTTGTATAGTTTTCCTCCTGGCAAAACTCCTCGAGAAAAACCGGCATGTTGTACGTCAGCGAATATGACGTAGCTTATTACAATTATGTTATTAAATATAGTTATCAAATGGGATATGGGATCTCTCGTTTTCAACGCCTTGGGTCCTGGTACTACGCAAATTTCTGCCTTTATCTCTTTAAAATAGGATTATCGCTATTGTTTTCCGGCTGGGCTCGCTGGTTAGTCAAGGCTACTTTTTTCCATGCTCCTGATACTTTCCAGTGCATCATCAACCCACTTACGGAACACACTGACCCGGGTAAACACTGTGTAATGGTTACTTGACGAACAATCAGGGTCACCCCAGCTTACAATACCCTGCACTACCCACTGGCCTGCGGTATTCTTACACTGAAATGGCCCGCCGCTGTCCCCAAAGCATCCATGTGTCTTAGTCTCCCCAGCGTCGCCTGCGCATACCATTTTACTCGTCACTATCCAGGTTCGATTGTCAGTGTGAAGTCCACCGTTCGGAGAAGTATCCAGCTTTGCTGCGCATGCGCCATTCGAAACTACAGGCATCCGTGCTTGTTGTAGGATTGGAGCTGACTCTCCTTTACCAAACATCTGTCCCCAGCCTAAAAAGGTGACAAACTATTTAGGTAATAATGGCATTTCGGTATCACTCGTTGGTACAAACAACAGAGCAATGCGCATCATTTTAAACAACATCGAACGTTTCTTTGTCTCTCGAAACAAGACACGGTGGGAAACAAAACAATAGTGAATTGTTCTTGTCATCATCACAGTTACAAGCACAGTTTGGTGATATCCAATGCGGTAATGTTATAGGCGTGCAAGCTTGAGGGAACTGCAGCCCTTCCCCAGCTACAGAAATTAAGTAATTTTTCGGACAAAAAAATCATGTTTTGACTAATGACACTTAAATGAAAACTTTACTTTTTGGTGTGGTTTCCAAAACTGGTAAATAACATTTCTTGTTAGATTCTTTTTTATAACTTTAATAAGCTTTAGATTTTACTTGGATTAAGACTGTTGAGAGAGTATGATTGATTGGCTAAGTGACTATGCAAGCTTTGAACAGAACAAATTTGTTGGTATTATAGTAGTCTCATTAGATGTGGAAATTGTGAACGTTTTTGTTTTTCATGCAATTTAAGTGGGTTTGCATTCCAGATTTCAGCATTTGGTCATTGCGTAAATTTTTCGGGCAAGAAGGTCGCCGCCGGCCGTCCCTCTCCCCCAAAGTTCTTATGCCTATGATAAGGTGGTATCCACCTTAGGGTGTCAATATTTCCTGGAAATAGCATCAAGAACTAGAGAACTTCACAATACTTACCTGTTATATAGCATTCCGTTCCAACAGGCACGTCTTCTAGAAATTCAGGTAAACAAGCCGTGTTCACTAGGTCGTTTAGTTTAGCTGGGCGAGAGAGTTGAAATAACGCAATGTCATTTTCATATGGAACTGGGTGTGAGAAGAAGGCATGCTTGATAATACGCTTCACTTTGAATTCTTGTTCGGTTCCTTCAACTTTGTTGCGATCAACATCACCAAGGATCACCTCATACTTGCTGCTGTCATCGTCTAGCACGCAGTGGGCAGCAGTCATCACCCATTCTGGCATGATCAGTGTCCCTCCGCAGAGATGATTGTTGTTCAATTGCAGGCGGGCCTGCCACGGCCATTCTCCAACTGTTGCGTCTGCGCCATTGACGACTCGTGAAGAAGAACTTGAAGTCCGGCCACAACTGCCTGTCAACAAATTATTTTCAATTCATGTCTGTTTATTGCTCAAAACACGTATTGTGGAAACAATAGGGACCTGGGTTTACCTCGGTGTAAAAACTTTTGAAGTTTCTTTTTGTTTTGTAGTTATTGTTAGGGTCAGGGCCTATTATCTTGACTTCTTTGTTTTCTTTGTTTTACGTCAGTGGTGAGTGTTACAGGGTGAGCCATGAATCTTTAGATTTGACTACGAGAATGAGATTGAATAGAAGTACGCATGTGACATGATAATGCAGAGCTAGAAATGAAAAGTCGTGCTTGTCCTTGATCTTATAATCGTACTTAAATCTCCTTATATTACAGACTGGAAATTGCTCACTACTTAGAGTGCGCGTTTTTTCTCCGTAAGTTACTAGAGCCTTCCATAGGTTTTGGGACACTTATTTTAAGATAACAGGGCATATTTTTAGATTAAACTGAGGGAGCAAAGAATATTTCTTTTATTGGTTAAGGGCATCTATGGCGAAAAATTTTTGGTAACAATAAAATGTATTAATGGGGAACAAAGAAACATAGGAAACTCTCAGTTGTAAGCTGCCAAAAGCTTACAAGATAAATTTACCTTCATGGAGCGAGATTCTTGGCGAGGTTACGTCCCTCAGAGGACCTTTAGGGGGTGGCATTTTATAACCTTTTGTTCCTCGACTGTCACTTCGTTGTTCTTCTGCGATAAAAATCATATAAGGGGTAACGTAAACGGTGAAAAGCTAAAAGTGAAATTAAGGACTCTCGACAATTTATTACGACAGCAATTTATAAAAATAGGTCTTCAGGTAATGTGCAAATGTGTGGCTTAGGAGTAGTTGCAGTTTCAACAAATCTCTCAGCAACCCGCAGAAAATAACCGCGCCACACAAGCGAGAATTTTAATCGTAACTTGTTATAACCAGTCTTATATTCTCCAATACACTCTGAAAAGCAAGTTCAAATGACTATTCGCTATTTTACTATTCTCGGCACTGCCAGACATTCTACTTAACAGAAGATTGTTTTCTTGGGTACAATGCTCAGAAAAATAAGTTGGTAAAATTAATTCGAAACATGGTCTCTTGTTCGAAACTATTGCAAACTTCAAACTATTTTTACACCTTGGACGAAAATGCCTACTGAAACTTTAAGCTCTTACAACTCAACTCTTACAAACGAGCTCGGTGACCCCTATTTTGATCTCATGGTATGTCGTACGTCATGCTACGGGGTTTGGTAGTGGAAGAAATTAAATTAAATTAAATTAAAAATCAATCACTCAGTTTTGTTAGACATTAATTTTTCCATTAAACCTGGATTAAAGTTTGTCTCGTTGTACTCAGAGTCGCGCCATCGTCCCAGTGTATGTATTCGGGGGTAGAACAAAGGCGAGAATATGTCAAACTATTTGGACGGATTCAAAATGGCGTCCTGTCCCCTTTGTGGGTAATGAAACTCCGTTGTTATGTCATGGCACGTTTTCCCTGAACGTTCGCATAAAGATTTAAAAAATACATAATTCATCGCATCATAAAATTTGGACAATGCAAACCTTAACTAAATCTTCAGAATTTAAAATCTAAGGAAATTTTTCGCCATCAATTGACTGCAAACACAACAATTCTGTCCAAACGTGTGGCTAAAGACCAAAAACAACCTCGCGAAATAAGCCAAATAGCAGGTTAATTATTCGATTCATACCATGAGGTAGCTCTATGGAGCCTTTGATTGTGATAAGCATAATGCGATGCAATGTTTTGCAAAGTTTAAAAACAATTCAGAGCCATCTTATAGTTTTTGAAACTTTAAGAGTTGCAAGACCTTAAATCTAAAATTAAGGGTGTTTTGCAGGTCAAATTGTTGCCATGGCAACCTATGGTACCACAAAATTGACCACAACATACTCAACAATGATTGGGCACATTTTTGATACCATGAATATGGCATCAACCAATATACAGTGGTTATAATGACCCACCTTAATGCACTTAATGCTTATTTCCAAAAGATTTACCATTTTGTTACCGGGGATGAGCCTACATACGGAACACGTCTTAACAACCCGAAAGCAGCGACCACCTACCCCGAAAGTTGGGACCAGAAAGTTACAAGTGTCGATAAAGGTATTTTAGAGATAAGAGTTTTGTTAGAGATTAAAGATGAAAACACTTACCTTCACTAGGTGGTACTCCTGGGGACTTTTTGTCCCTCAGAGGACCCTTAGGGGGTGGCATTTTATGTCCCGTTGTTCCTCGACTGTAACTCCAATGTTCGTCTGCAAGGAAAACCATACATTTTTTAATAAATTCAAGTCCTCGCCGGACCCAGCCGGGGACACTGTGTTGCGTCCTTAGAAAAAAAAAACACTTTTCTCTCAGGGTCCGAGCTCTCTTCACCAAGGTACCAGCGAATTCAATGCTGGCAGTAACCCTGCGATGGACAAGCATTCCATCCAGGGGGGAGTAGAAATACTCCGAGTCGCTTCATGCTACAGAAACTGGAGATAAGGTCCGGCCTGATGAGCCACGTGGCTTGCATGTAGACATAACTTACCTTTACCTGCACAAACACAGCACAAAAATCATATTCTGGAGGCAATAGAGGGCAAAATGATTTCATGATAAAATCAAAAGAGCCTGAGCATAAGATTGTGAAACGTGTGATGCTAGTATGAGCTAATATAAGTAAATGTTTCGTTGTAAAATGTTCTGTTTGAAGTTGGGTTACGTTTAGCTGCAAATGATATTTTTTAAAGAACTGGAAGATTATCTTCGATAGGCACAGTGAATTAGCCTAGTGAGGATCAATGTAGCGGAAGCCGTCAAGGGTGTATGTCAAGTAGTTAACGTAATTTCCTGTAATCTAAGAATAATGTTGTACAAAATGACGAGAAAATCCTCTCAGCTATTTGCAATACCCGAAAAAATGGCACCGATGTGATTTGAATCCACGAACTCTGTCTCATCGAAAAATTAGCTTTGAAGCTATTTAGATGAAGATCTTGCAATCAGATTAATCTGTCATAGTGTCCAAAATGTAGACAAACAAATGCTAAATTACAATACAGCGCACGTACATATCAATCAAAGGTAACAATAGGCCAATTTAGAACTTCGCTCCGAGGCTCACTGGAATTAAACTAAAGACATCATTATTCATCCCTCAACCTCGACTTAGTTTCTTTTGTTTTATTCCAGTAGCCTCAAGCCCAGTTAAAATTTAATATATCGAAATTGACGTATCTTGAAAAAAAATACAGCTCTGAATGTGGCAACAAGGCATTAAAAGCACGGGAGAAAGGGCGGTAATAAGACGCTTTCCATTCCAGTTAACCTACACTACTTTCATTCGTTTGCTAATCTTTTGTTCTTCGGTTTAGAGGAATTGTTTGTCTTCTCTATCTATTACTTCGTTTGGCCAATTATAAAGAACCTCGTTAATGGTTCCGGCCGCCATTCCATTCGACCAGAAATTCCGGTTTTAATCACTGAAAGTTTCCTGAGGCGATTTGGAGCAGCATTTTGCCGTGAATGAGGAAAGCCTCACTGATTGTACTATTTTAACCGATGTAGACGCACTCTGGAATTCGAATAAAGTTCAAAATAATGTTCAGTTCAGCACCTGCTAGCTTCTTTTGAAGGAAGTTGTCTGAAAATCGTGATTGTTGTTGCAGACGTTAAGAGCCCTTTTATACCATACAGAGAAGCGGCAGATGAAGGAGTTACACACATACAGCTAAATAACATTGTAATTATGGGCAACTTACAACACTGATCTGTCGTTTCAAAGCCGAGTAAGGATGGAATGGAAACCCGTCTTGGTAGACGCTTCTCGGAATATTGAACACATATGGATTGAAATGTCATAAAAGAACCGACCAGAATATCTGAGACATTCATTGACTTGATAATTGTCATGCTGAGAAAATCACCAGTGCGGGTTTTTCATCACTTATCTGATCACAGCCTTATTTATGCTAATTTACAAATGAGAAAAAAATCCAACCCAGCAGTCACAAAAGACCATCTACAATAACATGAACTTTAACTACACAAAAGTTAAAAATGATATCAAATGCGCCCCATGGAGTGCCGGTTAGCATTGCGGTTGGGAAACATTTTTTACTTGTTTTTAGTTCAATCGCCAGCTTCGCGTTCAACCAGTGCTCTTCCCCACGAAATCCGATGCCATCAAAGAAAAAAGCTATCAAAATTGAAATTAGCGAATGCGCTATCCTCTATTTGCCAAGATTGTCAGCGCGTAGTGAGGTTTGTTTTAGTAACAGCCTCATTGGGGAGTGGCCAGTAGGGATATTTAAGTACCATATGTTTTTACGCAAGGACTAGGAAAAGGCAATTTGCTAGTTTCTTTTTGTGAAACGAATATGAGCGCATAAACGAAAAAAACACCAAACAAACTTAAAAGTATACGCGTTTTGTGTTCCAGTGATAATAATTTTTGTACATTTCTTTAACGTACTACCATGATCGTACCTTCATTTATTTCAGGTGTTTCATCTCTCTTCTCTTCAGCCCCTTCAATGCAAAATCAAGATGCAGGTTTATTTAGAGAGATTTTCTGTCTACTGAAACCAATAACCACAAAGCTCTTTCCAAGTTCAGAGTCTCACCCCTAAGGTCAGCTTCAACTGGTTCTACATCTGCTGTAAAGAATGGTTCCTCGGGAGGCTTGAGATGTCCTCGGCTAATGATATGATGCCGACCTGCTGAAAAATCGAAATCGTTGCAATACGGGCCAAAATTAAAGCTACTTGGGATTAAAAATTATTAGTACAAGTTCCTTCCTTATGCTTGTAGAGAAACAGACGATGTTGCTTGGAGTCGCACAAATCCTCCAAAAAACACTGAATTCCCAAAATTATACAAGACACTGACAACGGATCTCTGTTGATTTCTACCCGAGATATGGCCGAGATATGGCCAAAACCGGACTGAGATGATATATTGACTGCACTGTAGCGTCAATAAACAGAATAATTTATTACACTTTACTCATTCAGCTCAATGACTTCGAAAGAGATCACGAGATGGGAACGATATTCTTGTGTTCATTTCCGTCCGTGAAACCAACCAAGTCTGGTCAAGTTAGTGCGCAATGGATTCTCTAAGAAATATTCTACTGCTCAATAAAGGGCTTCAAATATGGCAATGATGAATTTCTAAATAGGTCATTTTCGCAGCTTAGTATAAAAAAAAACCGAACCATTCATATACCAACTAAATTAAACTACAACTCATAACATTCTGTTCCATCTTTCCAGTTGTGAATAATGAAGAAATACTTTGATAAGTCATGTTTTTACTTCGCATCTTCAACTGTCTGCCCTATACATTAGATATATAATTGAAAGGTGCGTATCGAAGCGGAGTAATCAGCTGTAACTTACCTTCATTTGCCCTCAGTGACGCTACAAGAACCACATAGAGCTGAGTGACAGCAAAAAGTTTCATCATTCCGATTGTTCGGTTATTCTCGAGAAAACCGCAACGAGAACCGTCGAGTTTCTTATGTTAGACAGATCGCTTTCAAAGCGTCCTCGCGATCTACTGCTTATGAATTATTGGTTCATCAATCAATTCATTATAAGAGAGTTCGCCGCTTATCTGCGAACAGCAAAACAAATGTCTTCCTGTCAGTTGATTCACGCCTATTTGTTCGTTGAAACCGTCGTTGTACTAAATTTCCATTCACGTTTGATCGCTGTCTCTGAAAATTCGGGTTCACTGTTTGAGGGAAATAGGTTGAGGCAGCAAAACTGATGAACCAGGGAAGAAAAATATAACATCGTGTGCAGCAGCTGTTTTTTTCTAAATTAAAAAAGCAATTTTAATATGCAAAATACGTTCGATTACCAACAAAAGGCGTTAAATGTATGCTCGAAAATCATTTTTTGTTTGTCAGAACATTAACAGATGTCTACTGAACTCACATCATGAAATACAAAGAAAATAACCATGTGGGTCTCATATACTGAAACCAATACTGAATGTTTGATCTGATGCGCCGAAACGGGAAACAGGATAATCAAAGAATCCAAATGAAATAAAATGGTCGAAAAGTCACGCAATAGCCTGCGTCATAAGTTCGGGGAAAAGAGGTGCTTCCTTTTATATTTGACACTGGAAAAAATGATTGACAATACTTCAACTGAGAAGCTGGCGGTTCTTTTTTGGGGGGAGGGGAGGAAGGAGCCCCAAGGTGTCATAGCAACGTTAGATGGAGCGAGAGATGAAAGCGTGTACTTGACTCGTTTGTGATCAAAACTCTACTGGCGTCAGAGCCACTGGCGTACTTCCTACTCGATTTAAAATTTTAGTTTTGTTACAAAAGCCTGGCAATTTGTTCATTTGCTAACATCTTCTCCCATGATCAGTTCAGCTAAATTGCAAAGTACAATGAGTTCAGTTCCACAGTGGTTCTTCAAGAGCAGGAAGAAGATACGCTAGTTGAAACATGAACAATGCATGGGATGTCGGAACACCATTTTAGGAGAATGCGGTAGAAAGGAAAGAGACGTATGTATACTTGTATCTATGCCTTTTATTTCCTTGCTGTACCGGTACCGGTATTGTTATGTACGATTTTAGGCCTCCATTTCTCGAAACTGCCGTATAACAAGTCACTTACTGACCGCTCTCCCGGTAAACCAGTAAGTTGTGCTTTCCCTGGAATGCCCCAAAACATTGAGATGCTTTAGAAACAAAACTGTTTCCTTTGGAACTAGCCATTTACTGTTTTAACACTTTACTTCTCCTCTGTTGATACTAGTCCAACATCCTCTCCCATGTTAGTATCTTGTCTGAACCTCTTTATTATAATCCACAGATTTTAGACATAATGAATGCAGACAACGGGTCACGTGACAAACTTAATAAAACAATGTAATAGCAGAAAGTTTGAAGACGCTAGTTCAGTCCACGTTACTGAAGTCGCTGTCACTTGCAGACCCTGAAAACAAACGAACGCAGAATTCAGTTTACCATGCCATGAACAGCAACTGAACTGCTTAAACCTGCATTGAAATACGGACAAAAGTAATTGTGATATAATAGCACATTTGCACGTCGCTGTCTTTCTTTCGGTTTTTCTGTATTCCAATTTGGAATTCCTAGTGACGTTTACATAATTGCTCTAATTACTATAAGAAGCAGAAAAAGTGAAGAATTCTGGTAGTTGTAGTCAAATTACGCCATCATTCAAATCACCTATTGTAAGACATAACTAGATTACAATAGGCCTCCAACCAGAATCCGATCAAGATTCCTTACAAAAGATCTGATATCGAGTAAGAATTTCCGGATCACGAATAAAGAATAAAAGATATCTGAAAACAACAACTCTCTCGTTTAGGTTGTATTTATAAAACTGAATCGTTCAGTTTTCGATTAATAACTGGTCTGTTGTCTGTAGTTTACCTTGCTCACTGCTACTTTCAGCGTTTTCCGGTCTGCCGCCCTCATTATCGTCGGCATCATAACCCACTATTAAAAGAAACAACATTCACAATTGTTCAAATTACAAAAATTGAGAATACACTCCCTGAGGATAACATATAAATAGCTAGGTATCCAATATACTTAATAAGTCTATACTATGTTGTAACATTGTCTTGTATTAGAGGTAATAGCATTAGTTTGGTTCAG
>Ga0126337_10000955_pt1 | contig 16463 bp, 13 predicted proteins | sample DipCmetagenome_FD_92527 | JGI IMG/M metagenome (GOLD analysis project Ga0126337, IMG submission 92527) | Coral microbial communities from La Bocana,Puerto Morelos, Mexico - Diploria C A metagenome | ecosystem: Host-associated > Invertebrates > Cnidaria > Coral | place: La Bocana,Puerto Morelos... | reverse complement strand
TCAAATTCCTTATGATAAGCATCACAAAGTGTCCTCATTGGTAAAAAGACACCAAAACACACACAATTCTGTCAAATATGAAGTAATATGAAAATGTCAGATAACCCTACCAAATATGAACTACTAATTGAACAATACCTGCGTTCAGTCCTGGACATAAGTGGTTCCTCTATGGCTTATTATTATCTCTTTGATGTTTTTCTATCTAAGTAAACAGTCATTTTTTGGTTTCCTTCAGTTTAAAGAGTTTTTTTTTTTGTACGTGACCAAAATATCTCAAAATACTATGACAGAAGTGCTGTAACCTTGATCTATTACTATGGCTCAGTAAAAAGGAATAATTACATTACAGAATACCCAGGACCCTGATGTTTTCTAATGCTTACTGGGTAGAAACTAGACAAAACAGTATAAGCTTTACATGTACCTGTGATGTCTGTGATTTTTCTTTGTTCGACTTTGTAATGTCCCACGACTCTTGATCCCTTGGGTTGAAAAGCATACTGATAGTCTCTGAAACCATCTGCACGAAGATTTATGCTCATCGCTTGAGTCGATATCAGCAACGTCTCGTTTATTGATTGTCCGCAGATTTCCCAAAGAAGCCGCTCGTTGTTATCATAATCCCCGTAATCGACATCACCATTACCCGCTGTATCCGGGATAGAAATACGAACTCCTCCACTGATATTATGGAGTGAAAGGATAAGGGAAAAAAGAAAAAAAAACAAACAAACAAACAAACAGACTTCATTAGTATTAAGTTTCTTACAGTCTAAAGATAAACAGTAAAAATCCAGATGGGAAAAAAGAATATCCACTAATAGTTCCAAAATAGTCCAGTCGACAACCGCTATACTGTTAAAATCTTCAAAAGCAATTTGACTTTTTTAATCTCAAGCATGTTTCATGGTACATCCCCCATCTTCAGTGTAAAGTTTCAGTGTAACGTTCAACAGATGGGTTTTTGTTGCGCGCGAATCTTTAAGCTTTACTCGAAACTAGGGTGACCGCCAAGGCTAAAACGTTGAAACATGCCCTGTTGAACAGAGGGCGTGTGAAGACCCTTGTGAAGACGCGCGTAGGAATTATTAGCTTTTTTCAGGCATTACAACTTGAAAAGGATGCAATCAAGGAGAGAACCTTAAAGAAGTTGTCAATTTTAAGGTCAGAGAAAACCTGTTTGGTTACAAGTATGCACTGCTTGTGCTATGCTGTACCTCAGAACCATTATGAGAGAAATACAGTCTATTGTAGTTCTTGTGGCTCGACACCTGCTTAGGCACGGTCGCTCTCCTTTTCTACCCAGCCTTGGTAATATAGCGGTCAATTAACCTATTAAACATATGCTCAGAGACGCCCGCGTAATTATGGATATCATTAGCAAAATCCTATCACGTTAATGACAATATCGACAAGTGATACTTTGTTACAAAGAGGTGTAAATTAAACTATGTGACCGTCGAAACGCGATCAGTTTGATGGTCTAGCCATGGTCTCTCTAAGCCTCTGTTCTAAAACAATACAAGCATATTAAAGTACTGTTTTAACGTCGTTAAGAGGAGGACATTTTTAGCCTTTTTTGCTAGGAGCAGGACACCAACTTTTTGCTGAGTTTCATTAACAGTCAACGCACAAATATACATTACACTATGGAGAACAAAATCGATCACGTTCTACCATTTTCCAATGTGCTACGCCCCACACTTCCCTGTTACCATCTATTATCAGGAAATGCCAATTTTTGGTTAAAAAAACCCAAGTGTGCCTTAATTAAAAAGTAATGAAAACTGGAGAGCTGACAGACTACAACAAGCAAAGCGTAAGTGAGGGTAACTCTCCCGAATGATTGGCTTAAAAGAATCTCTCAGTCCTACCGTCTAATGCACTAGCGGTACATTTTTTTACAAGAGCCTGTCACGATCCTGGTGGCCATGTGAAATGAATTTATGATTATTTGGACATTTCATTTCAGTACGTCTAAGACAAAGTATAATACATGTGTCTTATTTAAGCAATAGACCACAAGTTATATGGTTAATAGGCTGATAAACCACGCGGGATGTTGGAAGAACACGGGAAGAATTTGTAAATCACGCGAGCCGCAGGCTTTTTAAATAATAATTCAGAAGACACACGAAATTTCCGCCATGGGTTTATCGGCACAATAAACCATAGCTGATTGACCAATCAGAGCGCGCGCATTAATTTAATTCTGGTATGTTTTGGCCTTTAAGATGCAGGAGACAGATATGTCCAGGATTGCACGCTGATGATGCATTCTCTTTGCAAGAAGCATAACAAAGTGTCCCCATTCGTGAAAGCTAATGTAGCACACGTAACGCATGATTTTGTCAAGTATAGTGATCTCATGAACGTTCAATCCCATAATTTGTCATATATTAATCATATAAGAATCCTGGAAATAATTGCTTTACCTGCAATAGCCATCATAGCGGTATCCGAGAGATAACTTAGCAAACGTCAACCATATAATCGATGTGTCGGATTTAGGATTAATATTCCACTGGCAGCGAGTCTGTTTGTACGACACATAACGAAGTGCAACACTGATGGAATTTCTAGAACTGGAGAATTTGTCGCTGTCCTCTGTTAGGTACCTACCACATACTGTGAAAACGAGCAGAACAATCTCCGTCAGTATAGGTAGGTTAAGTGTCGGGAAGGTTTGTACTAGAACGTAATACGAGCTTTTGAGAAGAGAAGATATGGGTAAACCCACGAGGATTTTAATCACTAAAATATTTGTTCTGTTGTGGGAACTTACAGTAACCAGTTGCAGTTTCTTGTTGCGGAAACCTCTGTACATTGACATGGTTTTCCATGGTTTTCCTTTTTATCCTTCGCAAAAGTCGAGGTTACAGGGGTAACACACACTCTGGCACAAGTCGTTTTTCTTAATTCGATCGCTTCGAGTTTCTTGCTACAGTCAGCCAATCAACTGCCAGTAAGTCAATAATGCCTCAGTTCTCGCGCATTTTGAATTTGGCACTAATATTGCTGTTATTGTTCTTTTAATTGCTATTGTTGTTTTTGATATTTTCTGCGGGAATGGGGTGGTTTGGTTTTACTTTTGTTTGCTTATATCTTTGATTTTTTTGTTGTTGTTGTTTTATAGGTGGTCACGCAATCTTTCAGATGAAAGGCCGGGTGACAAGCCTTTAAAAAAATGAAAAAAAACAAAATGAAAAAAACAAAACATATCAAGACAAAAAAAAACAAAAAACAAAAAACAACAGAAAACATCTTCCCAGGAGGCAGACCTTTAACAGTTCCGGGAGTCATATATATCAATACGTTTTTTAAAAACCTACGTGTAGCTACAGCATATCGATATTCCCCGGTTCCCTTTCTAGTAAAACCTGCGACACCAATGAGGTATGTTCCCTCCTTCAGGTTGCTCAATGTAATTCTGGTCGTTTCTGTATTCGTCTTTATCGTTTTGGTAGTATTTGGTTCATCAAACGAAACGTATGTGATATCATAGCCCAGTATTCCTCCTTGAAAATCTTTGGGACGAATATTTCCCCGAGTGAAGCTGATGCTGTGATCACGAACGTTCCTCTTGAAAAAGTAAATAGAAGGTCCTCTTCTAGGTACTGAGGAAATTAAAATTAAATAATAAGTCAGCTACAGATGCAAGGGTTATAAATCTGCCATAAGACATTGAATTTGTCGCACGAATGCAATCCTTTGATTTTCTTTATTTGGTATCACGCAGCTAACCAAATTCCGAATAAGCTAAACAGAATCCCTGTCTACTGTACAGATATTCCGCGATCTCAAGTCGCTGGCCCGATATGGCTAAGACATTATCGCCAGTTGGCTCAATTTGGGTACGGTATTTTTTCGCACATTTTGACGGCATATCAGATTTGTTTGATCTTGCCATGGGTATTTCGTCTTGACTACGTCTCTCCGAAAAACAAACTACGGTTCGACCAAACTCGATTGATAGGCCACCGAGGCGTGGTAAAAAGGTACGATTAGGTATAAGTACAAATTCGTAACAGAGAAAGTGAATGACAACACAAAGGGCAATGCACGTTAGTACCTCAACTTCCTCTTAACCATGGTGTATTTCCGATAGACGCAGTTGGGGCATTTGAAAAGGAACATCTTAGAAACAACCAAGCTTAAACAAAAAAATGTTTTAATAGTAATAGGACTGACTTTTCGGCGTATCCAGCAGCATTGTTAAGATTGAATGTGAACCTGCGATCAGGCCTTCCTTGTTTTCACAAAAAAATAACGGCTGATCGCAGGTTAGATTGAATGTCCAGGTTGTTTTACAAAGGAACCGTCAATCTCTGATACATCCAAATGCTAATTATTATTACTTCTAATAAAATTTTTAATGCTTTAAGAAGCTGCTTGATCGTATTCGAACGCTTAAATGAAACCTTTGCGAAATTATATATATACTTACCACCTTCATCTGTTTGGACAACTATGGTATCACTTTTATAGACGTCGCCATTCATATCAACCAGATAAACAGTCACTATGTATTGACTGAATACCGGAAGGTCTGTCGCATGAGCTGATGTGTTTGAGGAGTCTACTATACGGAAAAACGAACCCCCTGTTTCTCCATCGTTGAAAGAGAACTCTGGCCTCGTTTGATTCAAGGACAAAATGAAGAAATCAATTTGTAGGTCAACTGGTACGTTACTCCAATCAAAAAATAAACTCGTCTGACTGATGTTGAAGCCATGTATATTCCATGTACTTGAAGGAGAAAGAGCTAGAACATAAAGAAACGAAATGATAAAATTTAAAAAAATAGGACTATGACTCTAAATTAACGTACTTGCCACGGCGTAGGATCCGAGCAAAACCTTGAGACTGAGGACTTCGTAATATGGAGAACAAGAAAAAATAAATTAAAAGTTACTCTTCCAGTCGAGTTCTCCCCAACTTACTTGTAAACAAAAAAAAAACAAAATAAACAAAACAAAATGAAAACAGGGACTCTCAAAACATACCTGAATGGAGACTTCTTCTTAACACAACAAATTGCAGCATTAGACGGCTGTCTCTGCTGTCCAGTTGCGTCTGTAGAGTAACAAAGTTTCCTTCGCCAAACTGCAATTCTACCATACTTTGCTGATCTTCAAAGCATTCTTCATGAGGGAAAATCTCAGTACCACTATTTGAGAAAATCTTCAGAAATTCTCTGGAACTGCAAAAAGCAGCGAAAAAATCAGGATGTGAAAGTCCCTTGCTTTTCTGGTCTTTTGTGCGTGACGAGGGAGGGCACGAATGTTTCGCCAAAAAGGTAGCTTACCACTTGGGAATAACAAAATTTACTGGTTATCCCCTGGTAGTAAAACGAATTCGACCAGTGCGTGCGGGACTAAAAAACCAGGAATATTATATATTTATTGCGGTCTTTAACAGAATGGTTCGTACTTCAAAAAGTTAATTTACGGTGCTGGAAACGGGCCATTTTTTATAGATTGTTTCTTCATACTGAGTTCGTTTTTAGTGAGTAATAAACAAAGCCGATAACTCGGATGAATATGGGATATTTCATTTCACCTATCATGTAGCATAAAGTTTTGCTTTCTGTTGCGCTGGCTGTATTTTCCAGTAGATTTTTGTTCATTCTGTGTCTTTAGATAAAAGAATCAGAAAAGTATTCTTAGCATAGTTTTCTGATTTTTTTTTCAGACTAATAGAACTAGGTACAATCTTTCAGGTCGAGCAATGTAGTGCTTTGAATGGTTGTGCAATTTTTTCAAGGCAACTTTCTACTGCACCTTTCAATGCGTTTAACTCACAAATCAAGGCTGCACTCTTCTGTTGCATAGCAACAAACTTGACCCAGTCTTTTATCATCAATTGCGTCTATCTTCAAAACTAAGTTGGTGGAGTGACGAATCCCCACGTAGACTCTGTGGCCCCCTACCCCCTGTGATATTATTTTATCATGTAAGCCTGAAGCCAACCAGCGGTAATATAAAACAACAGTCACAGGGGGTAGGGGGTCACATAGTCTACGTGGGAATTCGCCACCCAAGTTGACCCCATATTTTTTTCTAAAAATCTCTACCCATAAAAGAAAAAATAACAAAAATTATAAAATATAATTCTGTGGAGTAGATTTTGCTCCATTAAAATGAAAATGGAAATTTCGAAATAGGGAAACTCCACTCCACAACTGTTTTTACAATTACGCACATGCATTCCGCTTTTGCTGTTAAAAAAATTATTTTGCATTAAAAACGTAGGGTCACCGGATCAGCTTTTGTGAATTTTTTCGCCCGCTTTATACGGGCAAATTGAAATCTTGAGTTGCAAGATCGCCTCTCGGGCATGCGTGAAGGCGATCCGCTGATCAGTAAAGCCCGCAATTCCACAGGAAGAAATGCATATACCCGCGAATGGTGATATCTTTTTCACTCTTGTCGTTAGCATCATAAGAGATAAAAGATAAGTACCATAATTACATAATTAAAGGTGAGACTGGCCCAATTTTTCCCTTTTTTCATCAAAATCACAATTTTCGTTCACGTTCCAGCAAAGAATTAATATTTCCGTTGAAATTGTCTGTATGATAGATGATTTTTAAGGCAAAAGTGAGTGATATCGCAAACAGCTCACTGAACTTGGCGGAAACAAAGTTTAATGAAGTAGGCCTCGCGCCGCAATGTTTGTTGTAAGTTTTACAAACTTTAAATCGCGATTCCTATCTCGAGTCCCCTCGGGTGATCGCATGATCGCGTGATGCCTCGCGCTAAAATGCAGAAATATTACTGTTATGAGCCACCTTAACTTCAGAAATTCCTCGTGTACGTCTCTCGCTACCAACAAACGAGTCTCAAAAAATGTAAACAGCTTCGAAATGACTATATTTGGGCCACCTTAAGTCACAAAACTCACCTCCAGCAGAGATCGAGACGGAGTTCTTTCATTGACAGAAGGATGACTGCATTGGGGATGCCAGCACTTCCTATCGTCCAGTTACATTGTAGCAGACTGTAGTCCGATTGATTAAGGTGGATTATTCCAATGGACTCGTTAATATTACCACCACAACCTTATAAGTCAAAATACAAGGGAATGGAACGTAACAACTGCTAGGCTTAATTTCTGCCTGGCTTAAAAAAAAAATTTATCAAGTCTTGGAAATTTATTGATCTTTGACACCTTGTTCGTATTTTTTGTTAAACTATTTGCGCGTGCATCTCGTTTTACAGGATTTTTTTTCTTTTCATGCATGGAGTGCAAGCGCAATTCAAGTTTTCAAACATAAAAGAACAGCGTCATAATCGATTTAAAAAAGAAACCACACAATTTAAAGTCACATGACCAAGCAATTGACACACCAAAATGTTTTACCACCAAAGCTTGAATGCTTCGCTTATGCTTCTGACCCTAAGGCTAAGTGATTAACTGAGGACCCATTGTTAAAATGTGTAATGAAAATGAATAAAAATACTCTTGATCCGCCTTTCCCGGACTATACATTGGCTGAATAAATGATTTCGTTCGATCTTGACAAAGCAAGCTCAACGGCTCAACTTGTCAAGTCTATCCGACACTAATTGTCAACATTACAACGCAACAGTTGGCTTGATAGCTCAGGTGGTAGAAGCACTGCATGGGTTCGAATCCCGTTCAAGCTTGATTTTTTTTCAGCCTTTGATTTCACAGCTGTTTAAGCTGAGAATATAACTGCGATGATCAATCGAATGTTTTTCTTCGCAGTTGAAATAGAGGACCTTTTATATATTTACTTGTACTCACCGGCTGCGACTAAGAGCCATGGTGACCGAGGTCCTTCACCCGCTAAAGTGAAAGCAGCAACCGCTACTTTGTACTTGCTTCCCCCATTCAAACTACGCAGCACCATCTGAAACACGTTTGGGTCGGTTATGGTAACGTTTTCTGCATGATCTCCATAGTAGTATAAAGAGTAATCCTTCCTGCCTCTATAGTAGACTATGTAACCTTGTATCAGGCCATTTGTATACTGTGGCTTGACCATATTCCAAAGTACCAGAATTTCATTTGGTTGGAAGGTCATCGCGCGCACATTTGTAGGTGGTCCGCTAGGAGCTAAAAGAAACGATAGGTTATGACCTCAGGTGGTCCATCATTTCTCATCTTAAGGGGGCTGACACCCTTGCTTATTTCTATCAATACTAAATATATCAGAATCAATGAAGTAATTTTCAGCTTGAAAAGTATGTTTATACAAAGATAATTACTCCCTGAACTTTAGATTTTTGCCACCCGGTTCTTACCTGCTTCTCCAGCTGTGATAGTTTGGATTTCAGTGGAGTAATTAATATCCTCTACGCCACTCGTGAACGCAAGTACCTGGAATTCATATTTTTGGTGTGGCTTTAACAGCTTGTCCACAAAATAATTTCGATCGTACAAAGACTTGACTCTGAACAGAACAGATACATTTGCGTTTTCCATGGTGAACATCACCATAAAATGGGTAATGGATACACTTAGAGGAAAATCTGTCCACTCCACGAACACTGACGATGACGTAATGTTGTGAACTGATAGATGCCATGATGATAAGTAATTATCTGTCAGAAAATAATAGGTGATTACTTAATAAATGAGATATCTGAAATGTGAAGGGAACCGGGTCAATTATAGGGAGAAAAACGCTGTTGGGAGCTCTATCAACTACACAGCCTTGGTGTTCAAAAGAGTGATAATGATGACGAAGACGAAGACGATGATGATAATGAAGGTGATGATGATGGTGATCATTTGAACGATTCTATAGATTAGAGAAATCTAAGGAGTAGGAGGCAAACTTAACTTACCCTGATTATTCCACCATTGCGAAATTTTACCATATTAGGGCAAAAGTACGCGCAAAATATGCCACGATATTAAACTGTAGAACAGGGCAAAAATACGGCTGAAGAGGAGCGACAAAATGGCCGCACAAAACGAACCGAGCTTTGTCTTGTTTACGCGCAAAGCTCGAAAATTTTGCATGTCATCGCTTGTCACTTTTTCCATTTTAACCAATTTAAACGACACTTAACTGGTTTCGCTTAAGTTGTTTATGTCTTTCGCGCGGGCGCATTATGAAATCGATACGATGCAAGATGGATTTCGAAAACTAAAAGCCAAACTACTAGAAAATGAAGGAACGGTGGAATAATAAATCCCTTATTCGATGGTTTAACATACAAAACGAGCGGACATTGTATTATATGTTAAACCATCGAATAAGGTGTATGTCTCACCCCAGACAATTTGAATTTCTAAAACGAGGCGATATAGCTTTCTGCACCTTCTACGATTCTGCGAAGAAACTCGTTGTTTCCTTACCACGTGTATAGAATCTAGTGCTACTTTTACCTATAGAAGAGATAGATTGATTGCTTTATTGATTGATTTGTTTGATACCTATCAAGGGTTCGTCAAGTCCAAGGTACCAGACTGAAAAGCCATCTGAAGGGCTGTAGGCTTCCGTGTATTGAAGTGCTAACTCTGATTGATCATCGTGAACAACAAGAGAAAAGGGCTCTATGTAACCGCATAATAAGGTATCATTATCGTACTGGGCGTCTTCTCCAGTCGCCACGCGAAGCCAATTGTTTGATCTGGGTGAAAAAAAGACAATCGCGATTACAGGTAGGTTAAAGTCTGTGTTTCAACCTGTTGACCATCATGTCGGTAGGTGCATGTGGCATGAATGGACTAGGAGTAATTCTATTCTCTCCTGGATGAATACAGGTACTCCTGCGCACTAACCACCACACCATGGCTAAAGAGTCAGGAAAAATCTCGTGCCTCAAAAGCTTTAAAAAAGGCCTCAAAACTATAAACTTCTTTTGACGTGTTGTGCAAAATTGAGCTTTCCCTATGCCCCCATTTTTTTGCGAATAACTCAATTAATTAATTATAATTAATTAAAATTGATTGGGCATGGTATAAATAGTTATAAATGGCAACTTTGAAAGAACAATAACATAACTCAAGGACCAGATAACTCGCCTCTCTTCGCGATCGGTCGTAATATTAGTAAGTTATTGTAAGTTCTTGTTCTTTTAAAGTAGCCGCTTATAGCTGTTCTTATCCATCCAAAGCAGTCGCAGGTACTATAAAAGTTACTAGACGAAGCTCACCTGCAATAAGGGCCATCGCTATCTACATCAAAGGAGTTAAAATTTATCCATATCGCTTTGACAGCGCTCACGCCAAGTTGTGGCTCAATCGTCCAGCGGCAGTAATGATATCGGTAAAAGGAGCATGGGTGATTGGGGCTGTACAGTGTACCGTTTTTCGTAGTCAACATGCGTCGTGGTTCGCACGCTGAAAAACAAAAATATCAACGTTGTGGCTTCAGCTGGACACACCGTTATTGAAGAGCATGCGTATTAACGCGCCATTTTCGAGTTGGCTTTTTCTTAAGTGTGAAAACGAAAACATTCATATGAAAACGCGTTCGCCCTACAGGTGCATTTTCATGTCAATCGTACTCAAGGTAATTTGGAAATGGCCAATATACTTTGAGCCCTGAAAAATCAGTGCAACCTAATCTAATCGCAATTTTTGTTTAAGGCATCCGGAAACCCTCATATTGAAAACTCATATCAATTCTGATGCAACTTTGCCTTGTAGTTTGGGAACATTTGGTTTTCCATTTCTTGGGCTAGCGAACTAAATTCATGCGTTGTAGCACTTACACCCAGCTAAGCACAGCTACTTGTCTGACTGCCGGTGTAGTTAAACTAAACAAATCACGATGCTTAGGAATGGCTACTTACTGGTGAACACGTCTTCAGAATCATATGGTCCAATTCCTTTAGAGGTAAAACCAGCGATGCGTATTTTGTACTCTGTTCCTGGCAGAAGCCCAGTTAAGATGTAACTTCTGGTCGATGTACTGACGTTCACCTGACCGGATGATTTTGGGATTCCAGAGCACGCAGTTTCGTACAGAATGTTATAGCCAAGAAGTTTGCCATTGTGATATTCTTGCTCGATTGGATATATTGAGATGCTGATGCTGTCAACTCTAGGATATTCTTCGTCAACGGCCACGCGCGGTTTTCTTCTGGGTACTAAGTATATGATGAAGAAATAGAGAAATGAAAACACGACAATATGAATAAAAAAGTAAATCACTTGTTAACGGTAGTAGTAGCGATAAAGTCTTGTTTTATATTTTGATAACTTTTTGAAAACAAAATTAATTTAAAATTCCACGGGGCAAATAAACGGCTCTAGCCTTTTGAAGTGTTTATTGCCGAGCTAAGCAATTTCTTATTAATTAGCATTATAATATAGCACGAGTACAAACTGCTTTTATGAGTGCGAATTTGGATTCCTTGCAATTAGGTGATAAGACTTAAGGAAGTGACTTCTCAGTCTGCAAATCATCACATATCTGTTAAACAAAGAGCTGTATGCATAATGAATGTAGGGGTTATACGGAAATCTTGCCTAGAAATCTACTAACATTCCATTACGAATGGCGGTTGCTGATTGGCTACGCCCTCTTCCTATGCTTGATAATTGACTCAGACTGCGCAATTGTAATTAGCATTATTGGGGGTGGGAGAAGTGTAACAGAAGATCCATTAACCAGAGAATAATAGTTTTTTGCTGCCTCTTGGTGAATGTTTAACCTGTCAGTCTTAGCAATGCATGGCTGGGACATTCCTGTACAGTGTGCAACAAATCAGCATTACGGGCACCCAACAACTCTGCCATGTGTGTTTTGCATTCGTCAGTTCACAAGCAGAAGGAACCAGTTAAGCTATATCTTCACTGCTCAAATCTCGAGACTTTATACTGGCCATTTTGTTATGCTTTTGAGTTATTCGACTTTTTGTCCTCTCCTCTGCTGGGTAGTGTCTTAATAACAGCCACACGGTGAAAGTTTATCCAATCAGAATGATGTTTGTATTTGGTCGATTGCCTTTCCCAGCAAAGAAAGCAAGCCCAAGCAATAGTGTTAATTCAGTCGTGATATTGCTCCTGTAGAAAGACAGTATGAACGACTGAACAAAACAAGTCATCGGGTATATTTGTTTGTATTACGTGCAGTGTTTCATCTAATTCTACTTTTCACACTCACCACCTTCATCGGTAAAAACCAATACTTCTGAACTCCTGTGTGGTTGTCCTAGCTGATCCACGACAGCAGCGAAGATACGATACTCAGTGCTACCTTTAAGTCCGTGAGTCGTTTTAGACGTGACGTTTGGTAAGGAAATGTCCCCTGCTATCTCTTTGCCATCAGTAGCTTCTACCACTGCAACGTAAGCGCGAACCTGGTTTCCGCGAATGTCGGTTAGCTTTGACCATTGAAAGCTTATACTCGAGTCTGAGACATTTAAGACGGTGAGATTCCATCCATCCAGCTGTGGTCCTGTGATTAATATTAAAAGAGTCGTTTTAACTTAACTTAATTTCTGCCAACTATAGCTGATCAGGGGCAGCAAATCTCGGATAGTTTCTGCTCCTTACTGTACATGCAAATCACTTGAGAACGATCACACCTCGCCATATATCAATATATTACGTTTGCAAGTAATATAGGAATTGGGGGATCCGAGACACTTTTTTTAAAAAAATGAGTTACAACAGGTTTTAAAACGTCAAAAAATGGCTCAGTATTCGCAAATCTGAACACCTTGATTTTTTGACAATTTTAAGTTTGGCTTTCAAAAAGCGAAAACGAGAAACAAAGCGAGATATTTGTGTAACGAATATTTAATTAGTTTTGTGTATGTGAATTTTTTCGTTCTCACGAGCGTTTTTTCTTGTCAGTTACGTATGTAAATTTTGATTAGTTTTTAGGGTGTGTTTTTTTTTTTTTGTGGTTTTGCGTGTATCCAGCTCTGAAGTTTTGTGGATGTCCTTACAGTTTGTTAACCGAATCTTGCGGTGGTTCGTGTCAGACAAGTGAATCAGTTAAGATATGAGATATTGTTGATAATCTACAAGATCTACTAAGAAGAATGGTAAAGTTCGGGTTACAAAGGTTTTAGTGTCTTGAAGCTCTATAGCGGCGGCTATAATGAGATTTTTAAAATTCTACCAAAACATTGGTGGTCACTCTCATGAAATTAACTTCTCCCAATGATAGAAGCGATCCCGATGTTGATGTTGAAAAATATGATTTTGGTGTGGATCATTATGTGAAACGAAGAAAAGTATTTTTCAGAAGTAAAGGGCATTTTATTACAAATAATAATCAAACTAAGACACATGGCTTTAATTTTCAAATCAAAATATCTTGGAAAAGATAGTTAGGTGGATGTCACAGGGATCTGGTTCGAGAATTATATCAGTTGACAATCATTATTTGAACGTCATAGAATATATTTCATTTTCAGATAAATCGTATATCAAATTACCTCCCGAATTACTTAAATAAAACACTATTAAATGCGAGAAATATTTGCACGCAGTCAAGCAACAGTTCAGCACGAACGGAGTGCTTCTGGGTATTTAGCCCATGTTTTAGCTGCTTAATAAACAATATCTCGAATATTAGGCAGTCGAACTTCGTTCTACATTTCTTCGAGACCGAGAATTGTTTGTCCTTCAAATCAGACTTCGATTGGCCATGGTCTTCCAAGCGTCTTCCAATTGCAGAGTGTTTATGCTCGCCAATGCGTTGGTGCATGTGTCGGGTTGTGTACCCGACATAATCTGTAAAGCACAGATCACATTGAAATTTGGCGCACTGATTGTTGACAATAGGCGGCTTCTTCTCTTTCGGGGCGAGGACTTGACTGATCTTTTTTGACTAAAAGACAGGCTCTATTTGTACTCCAATTTTTGCGCTCAGATTTTGCATCTCTCTTTTTACTGAGTTGACTGTTGATCTTTAAATGGTAGTGGTACCACGATATTAGGGGTGCCATCACTTGCATTATCAAGTATTAGTAATATTGTCGATAATGCGTAGAAATTTGTTAATCGAAGAATTGATCAAATTCACAGGATAATCCAGGTTTAGAAAGGTAGTTAGAAGCTTGTCACATTCCTCGGAAAACGCGGTAGGAGTCGATGACAGGCGATAAGCTCGGATTATCATTGTGGAAAGTAAACACCCTTTGTAACGTTTGTCCACATGGCTGTGATAGTGAAGGAGCAGGCCCGTGTTTGTGGACTTTCTGTGTATTGATGTTTCAAGTTTGTTTCCACATTTAGTAATGTTCATGCCAACAAAGGAAATAGTATCCTGCTCGGCTAATTTCATAGTAAAGTTCAGGTTCTCGTGGCAAGAGTTCATTTATCGAGGAAATCGTTGGATTTGTTGAAATCTGGCATGATTGTGTAAGTATCATCCACGTACCGTTTGTAAAAAGAAAGGAGCTCGTTTTTCTCTTCAGCAATCAGCCAACTCTAAGGATTTGCTTTTTACGTTTTAACGTTTACTTATTCATTTTGACTTGAAAATGACGTTGGGTAAACGTCGAAACGTCGTCGCTTTTTAGAGTTTTTACAGTCTTTAGAGTCTTTAACCGTGATGGTTTTAACTTTTGTCTTATAGCAATGTTTTATAGTTAATTAATGTTTTTGGTTACGAACATATATATTGGAGACAACCGTTTCCAATATATGGAATACTAATGACGGGCAACCACGGTTTTCGTCGCTCCATTATTTTTGCTTTGTTTTTCCTTTTCATCGGTTCCACTGGTGTTTCAAACTATATCAAGTCGTGTCTAACCACCGAGAACGTATTCTGGAGCGACTTCTTGGTGAGGAAAGTGGCCACGTCTACAGAAAAACCAGGTTTTGCTATCTGGTTTAGGCCGACTTCGCGTTATGGATTCTTTACGGCTCATCGTACAAACAATAGGGCAGATTCCTCGCCTTGTAAGCTATTCTCGTCTTGGCAGCTTAGGCATATCGCAACGATCTTTTCAAGCGCCAAAGTTGGAATTTTAACACGTGAGCGGAAACTTAAGCGTTGCAAACACCCTTGTTTGTATTACTCAAATTCATCTGCGACATTTCACTGCGTTTTGGAGGGTGACTTGGTGTTTAAATTGAATCCTGGACCTTACAATGGTGGCCAATCAACTATTCAACCACGTTGTTCTCGTCGATGCCAAGCTCCTTTGTCAGCTCATTTACCAAAGACAACCAAGGAAAACAATTACTATTCTTCAATTCCCGTGAGGATCACAACTCGGCTTTCGCGTCTAGTTTCCAATTTCTCTACGAGGAATGTTGAAAATTTAGTTTCCATCTCGCCCGTTTGTGTTCCTCACGGCTAATACACATTATTGTTCGCCTAGGGTCAGATTCGGTTTGTGGAATGCCCGCTCGATCAGAAATAAGACAACTTCGCTGTGCGATTTTGTGGTTTCCAATCAACTGGATATTATGGTCCTAACTGAGACATGGCTTAAAGTTGATGATAGTGATGCTCGAACGATTGCTGACATCTCAGACACGCTCTGTGGACACAAGTTTGTGCATCTTCCGAGGAAAAACAGGAACGGCGGAGGCGTTGCAGTCATCTTGCGAAATGGCTTTGGTATTAAAAAGAATGATTACATTGTGTACACTGCCATGGAGTGACTTGTATCTGTCTATCGACCACCTCCTTCAACCAAGAACAATTTGACTACATCAATGTTCTTGAATGATTTCAGCAGGCTTATTGAAGATTTATCCACTTCACAGACATGCTGTTTAATTAGCGGTGATTTCAACATCCACATGGATGCGTGCAACCCTGAGGCTAAACTTTTTGAGGAACTTATAAATTCTGCTGATCTACATCAACATGTAACATTTCCGACTCATATAAACGGTCATACGTTGGATTTGATTATTACGACCTGTGGTGAGGAAATTATTTCTCGGCTGCGCTCATCCTTCGAATTGCCTTCTGATCATGCTTCTATTACTTGTTGCTTGGACCTTCCCAGGCCACCTCTGATTAGAGTTAACTCTAAGCATCGCAGAGTGCGAAACATTGACCTTGATTGCTTTGTTGAAGATCTGTCTAGTCTGCAAGCGGTGAATAATCCGCCTGCAGATCTTCCTGTGTTAGTTAATGCTTACCACTCTCAATTGAGCGACCTACTTGACAAGCATGCTCTCATTAAAGAGCGTACTACAACCTTAAGGCCTCATGCACTTTGGTTCTCAGATGAGCTTAGAGCATTGAAACGAGAAAAACGGCGATGTGAGAGGCGGTGGTTTAGGTCAGACCTGGAGGTGCACAAGCAACTTTATAGAGATTCTGCGTGCAACTATTATGCAGCTTTAAAGGAAGCAAAGAGAGCACATTTTAGCAATAAGATTTCAAACTCCAATCAGAAACAGTTATTCAATCTTATTGACAGTCTGTTCAAGGTAAAAGGATCGCCGACTCTACCAACTCATGATTCTGAGCTTGTACTTGCAAACCGATTCTGTGCATTCTTCACTGATAAAATCAGCGCTCTAAGGTCGGAGCTTGATACAAT
>Ga0126337_10000954_pt1 | contig 16465 bp, 6 predicted proteins | sample DipCmetagenome_FD_92527 | JGI IMG/M metagenome (GOLD analysis project Ga0126337, IMG submission 92527) | Coral microbial communities from La Bocana,Puerto Morelos, Mexico - Diploria C A metagenome | ecosystem: Host-associated > Invertebrates > Cnidaria > Coral | place: La Bocana,Puerto Morelos... | reverse complement strand
TGATTCATGTTCGTCTCCTTGGTGGTCGTCTTGTTGATGTTTGCAGGTAGACGAAAGCACACTATGCTTAGGACAACAAGTGTAACTAAGAGGTAGCCATCGATGTCAGTTTTGGACGAAGTACAGGAAATAATTCCATGTTGCCAATCCCATGAAGGAATGCTCCCAGTAAAGTGGCGCCCAATCATGCTTCACTCGATCAATCTATGAAAGTTTTATGCAAATTCTTCAGGTAAACTTCCATAGAGTCCAGCATTTGAAAGGGACATGTAACGTAAGGACGACAGTTTTCAAATCCTCATCATGAGACAACGATAATACCACAATCCTCTTTTTACGATACAAAGAGACGCCAAGCGTCTATAGCCCTTTCCCATGGGAATTCCTCCACAAGGAGTTTGCAATACTGAATTTATTTATTTTTAAAACCTAAAGTAGCTAGAGATTTATTTATTATTATTTCTCTCTGAGAACATCTGAAGAAGTTACTTATATATTATTGTACATGTATACTCCGGTATGAAACAAGCTGGGGTGGATTTGCCATAACCCTTCAGCTGCCAATAGGTCAGTTCAGATATGTTCTGATATGTTCAGCTCTCAGTTCCTAATTGAGGACTGCTTATTTGGATACCAAAACTAGGATCTTTACATTCAGTACATGTACTGTATGTCATGTTTGATATATAAATAATCAAGGTTATTTATAAATAATTAATGTTTAGCAGATGTGGCGTGAATAAGAAGCTATAACACTTCAGTGAGCACAATCACACAGTGACAAATTTAAAATGGGCTGAGCAGGTAAGCATTCTAAATGCGGGGTGTAGCACCACAAAGGAAGAAATGCTTATCACATGCAGTTATTAGATTCCAAAATTCTCTGATTTTTCTCTGACTGACTAAATAATCACAAATGAATTTAAATGTCAGATACAGTAGTAGTCTCCAAGCCCTCCTAACAGCCATTACCCATACTTTGTATCCTTTTACGAGTGATGCTTTTTTTTTTAACAAATTTATTTCTTTGTTAAGAAAATTAATTTTGAAACCTGTTTTCTTTCTTTCTGTGATGCTATTTTAGTTTTATCTGAATTTCCTTCGAAATGTCACAAAATAAAATTCCCTAACCTTTATGATTTTTCCCTGACGATTTTCTGACCTGGGGAAACCCCTGCAACCCGTAGCATTATAATGACGGAAAAACCGACCACATGACATGTAAAATGACATAAACTAGACGAGCTTAAATATTAAACGTACGGCCAAAACAACTATTAGTATCGGGTGAGTTTATCAGCTTTTGATACTGAAAGGAAATTCTAAACATAATCTTTCCCACCCCCCCCCCCCCCAAAAAAAAAAGGCTCGAAGATGAATTTTATTGACTAAATTATTACTAATCTTTGAGCGGCAGCTTTCAACGTATTCAGAAAGACTCACCAATTCATGTGGTCGATATCGTGATTCAAGCTTTCTTGTTCACTCGAAGAGTGTGATCCCCCCGAGGGGTGTTAAGAGGAGTCCCTCAAGGCTCTGCCTTGAGACCTACACTGTTTAATACTTTTCTAAATGACTTGGCGTATGCGATAACACAATGCAGAATTATCAATTATGCGGATGATAGAACTATCTATTGCTCCAACAACGTCCGTGCTGTTAAAGACAACCTAAATAGTAATCTTGAGATCGCAACTACATGATATGTGCACGTGATTTATTCAAAATGGTATGCATATGACGACAAATCCGGAGAAGTACCAGGCTATGGGCCTCGGCAGAACAGAAGATCAGCTACTCCTTCAATCGGGTAATATTGATATTAGCACCGCAGAAAAGATTACCCTCTTGGGGGTTGTACTCAACAGTAAGCTAAAATTTGATGATCATGTATCGAGCATTTGCCGCAGAGTGAGTGCTCAAGTAAACGCCCGTCACAGACTGAAAAACATTTTAGGAATCGTTATATCGTTCGTTCATACTACAAAATTTTTATTACTGCAACCAATTTTGGCACCATGGCGGAAAAAGAAACACTACAAAAATCGAAAAAGTGAATAAAAGTATATCTATAGTGATAAACATGCATCCTATAAACTTCTCTTGAACAGGATAAGACTACCCTCCATGAAATCTCGAAGAATTCAAGACATGTTATTGACAGTACATAATGACATATCTAATAAAGCACCACGGGCAATTTGGAATCTCATTTACGCTCATTTAAGTACAATCCAAGGCGCCAAGAATATCTTCTATCTTTACCAAAAGTTGACACTACCAAATATGGACTCGAGTCATGGAGATATTTTGCAGCCAAGAAATGGAATGAACTTTCAATTGACATCAGAATAAAAGTAGGCACCAATGAAATGGTAACAGAATTAGATCGCTAAATTTCGGGGATTAGCAAATTTGTGATATTAGTCTTAATAGTATAATGACTGTGGCGGTAATATTGTAATGATGGTTTTCAACAGTTTTAATCAGTATTTAATTTGAGATTTTTACCTGATAAATTGTGATGTTAGCGTTGTTTAGTGGTTAGGTTCACCTTATTACCTTAGTAATAAGATGGCATACCTGTAAACTAGCTCTCAAGCTAAGAGTACATCCACGTTAAATAAAGCATTCATTCAAGCGTTTAATTGCAGAAATTTTACCGCATCAAATTAGTGTTTTTTTTTTTTTTACATCAAGAAAAATTGATATGAAGAAAGATAGTGACCATGTGCAGAAAAGACCTTGTCTGTGGTTACATAGTTATCTTTGGAAATTTACAGCTTGATGGTGATACCTCAAATTAACATAAAGTGTTAACAAGAAAGTCTACGTGTCTTGGAAGTGTGTCGCGATCGACCGCGTCTGTACTTACAGTAGCGTTTAAGCGAGTTTTACATTAACTGTTTAGTGAATGTTTTCTTGGCGCAGCTTTAGTTCTTTTACACTTTTTTCACTTCTAAGAATGGTAAAGCGTCTTTCTTTTTCGTGTAGGCAACAAAAAAAAACAAAAACTCTCATTACATTAATTAGCTAATCTTTTTTCATAACGATACGCTTGGAACTAGTTGTCACATTACATTTTTAGAAGCTTTGCGTGCAGACTAATTATTTAAATTTATACTTATTGATATAATTATGCAGGAATAAAAGTACTAAAGCTACGTGCCACCTGAGTTTTTTTTTTTGTTTCAAGAAAACATGAACAGGTTAAAACCTCAAACTCAATCATTTAATTGACTGAAATTCTCTTTGAATTTTAATTAAACAGTAATATGTTCATAAGTGTTTCAAGTTTGTAATGAAAAAAAATTCTTGAAATGCAATTTTTTTTTAAGATCTGCAAAGAAATTGTAAGCAATTGTGGTGTTACAGTAACGAGATTAAAAAAGAGAAGCTTTCAGGGACGAATTAATGCGAAGTGATGAGGGGAAAACAGGAATGGATGAATCTACTGTCGTCATCTTTTTAGCCCTGGCCAAAACACTAACATTAATGTTCCTAACTATACTCCCATGAAGCTATCGCCGACAGTAGCGATTATGAGAAACTATACAGCAAAAAATAATAAAAACAAAAAAAAGTTGTCAAACCTTGCCCTTCCTTCCCACTCGGAAAACAAATTGGGATAATGATAATGCTTAAAAAACCACAATAGAACTGCCTGAAGAGGCTCTGTAAACTAGACAAGAGGCCTTTAAGAATATCTGGCCTTGCAAAAAAAAGTCATCTTTGGAAGTTCAAAAGAATACCGGTAATTATTTATTAAAAACTCCCCAGTTATTGAAAACTAAAATATAAATAAAAAAAAAACAACTAGAACGCCCCAAATAGCACAGTATGACATAATTTCTCTTGTACAGTCATGGTAAACTCATGAACTTCCGAATTTCGTAATCCTGTAATCCAGCTTTTGCACAATTGCACGTGGTTTTGACAGGAATTATCGACCACGTTCCTTGGAAGTGTGCTGTGATCGCGTGTGAAAGTCACGTTAGTAATATATATATATATATATGGTGTTCTTTTCGAAGTTCTATCGTGCTCGAGTCTCTTACACAATTCTTCCTCCAACTCTCAAAATGCTTTAGTTTCATTCTTGTTCGTGCCGGCAACAAAGAAGACTCATTACAGTAACTAACCGCAGAGTAGTCGATTTTCTAGATCTATGAAAAAGAAGGCGAAAATTTGATGCCGCAAAACCTTCTGAAATAAGATGAAGTGCCTTTGTTAAAAGGTATTTCATTGTTTTGTCTAGTTTTTAGAAATTAATCTACTAGCTCTTCTTATAGATTATGTCATACTTCAACCATTTCAAGTTTCAATTTGACAAAAGTAGAGTCGATTGTTCTATTCCCTAAGGCGATCTCAATCAATAACCCACTCGCTGCAGTTTCGTTTTGCGTTAACCAAGTAGCTTCAAATAGGAGAAACTGGACGTTTTAACAACTCAACCAAAGACGCTCAGAATTTGAAGGCAAATCTGTTTTGGTGAATTGCTAGGAACCTGGTGCGAACGTGATCATACAATTTCGAAAAAAATGGGTGGTGAAGTTAACTTAAATGGACAAGCGCTGCTAGCAAACATCAGCGCAAAAACTATATCTTTCTTTAATCTAATGCCCTTTAATCACTTAACTAAAATGCCATTTGTCTTGTAAAAAGTTAATCGACACCCTCAGATTAAATTATACGATAATGTGTGCATAAATGAATAATTTCCTGCAAGTGTATAAAAGTGAATGAAGACAGCTTCTCTTCTCCCAAGCAAACCAACATTGTCTCTTCACTTGAAAGGTGACCCAAGTAAAGCAGTGTTTTGAAGGAAGCATCCACAAAGGCCCATGGCAAAGATCCAAGCAGTTGCTGTTTTAGTTGCCATTTTGTTCATGGCCACGTTTTTGGTCGATCGGACAGACTGTTTTATCACTCAGTCGAGGGAATTGAAGGTAAGGGCGCAAGGTTAAATTATACAGTGAGGTAAAATATATCGCAAAATTGAACTTTATTTTTAGGCAATAATTCCGAGTGGAATAGAGCGTTTTACGAAAGATATATATTTTTGAATTAAACGAATATTTTAGCCTTTGAGAAAAGATATCTCAAGAAGGATTTAACCCTTGGACCTCAGTTTTTAGGATTGCTAGGTCTCACTGATTTAATTTTTATGAGTGAGGAAATTTCCATAGAATGGGATAAAACATATCCAAATAGATGTTTCACAATTTAGATTGTTCAATTTTAGATGGCTGCCAGAGCTCCGCATTTTAAATTGTACATAAAAGGGAGTCGCGCAGAGCATGTGATACTTTGAGAGCCCGTGTCACAGCATGAAAATATACATTTTTGTGTAAGCGGAAGAACCAACCAATCACAAGGCCCGTAATCGAGTGCTACGATTAGTTTATTCTTCCGCTTCTACTTCCGACTCCGACAATCTAGTTTTCACTAGGTCGTAAGCGACAGAGAATTGGTGTTCTGGGAGTCTCTCTCGGCATAAAGCAATGTACTTGATGTTTTCTAGACGGCGCGAATGAAGAGACAGATCTGTGCAGCAGCAAGATCCTTGGATTGCGGTCGAGGCCTGGAGGAAAGGGAACTCACAGATCCTGGAGACAGTCCCATGGAACGAAACATTTAAAGTCGATCTAAAAGAGTATATGGAGATGGATAAATACATAAGCTGTTGAAAAGAAACGAAATTACGCTAGTGAAGCGGCATCTTTAAACTGTGCATGTTCAAGCTTTCGCAAATTTCCCGAATAGCCAGTACGTACCGACGTCAGAATTTAAATTAAATATCGTAAAATAAATTAAAATTTTAAACTTAGATTTTTAAGTGATCTCTTTGCCTCCTTTGTCTCATGCGTTTACATGCAACTAAGAAATGGGAAGGGGCTACTTATGTGTTTTCACCAGAGCAGTGCACTAGAGAGTGTCGGAAGGTAATCGGTACGGTTTTGAACCACTGCACTTCGCAATTGGCTTTAAGAACTCGCACCACTTTTTCAATCCAATCAGAAATAAAATAAAAAAAAAACAATCGTACATTTTTCCCGCACTTAACTTCTAGCGGCATGTACTACAAGCAGCTAACGCAAAGTGTGGTAGAACTAAAATTTAGCCAATCACAAAGGGTACAGGCAATAGTGTACCAATCAAAACTCGAGATAAATGATACTGACTTCGAGTTTTGATTGGTGCACTATTCTATCACTGGTCGTGGTCACGTGATCGCATCATATTGAAATGGACGCCATGCAAGAACAAGCTTCGCAAATAAAAGATTAAAAATTTGTATTGCATCGATCCCGAATAGGTTTTTGAATTAACGGTACCGAACTTACCATTTTTGAAACTTAAATTTTTGTTTGGGCACGTGCCTCCCTGGACTGGATAGTTATTTACTTGGCCCTGGTTGTTTGGGAGGTGGATAATGTTATCTGAATGACAGTGATTTATCCGGTGGAAAGCGTTATCCGCCTTTGAAAGAACCCGGGCCCCAACGCTTGTTAAATGTAAGAACCAGGCAACTCATGTCGCGTGGCTAGATAACAAAAGTTCACCTCACTTTGAAGAAATTGAAACAATACACAATATGAATATTTCTGATTTTCCAGAAAGGTAACTGATCTAGCAGGGCATCTTTAGAAAACCATTATTCAGTTATTTTACAATTTGTCAGCTTTAGGTAGCTGATAACAACAAACGATTTTTCTGGTCACTGTTTCGATATTTATCCGAAGATATCCTGGGGTTTTGCTCAGAGCAAGATAACGAAACGTCTTTCAATCACGGTTGAAAACGACACTCGTACTAAAACAAGTCCGACTTTGCTGTTTTTCAACCCCAAAGGGATAGTGTTTCTACGTTTTAAATCTTCTTTGGTTCAGGCTCATATCGTAGTTTAATAATTACTTTTCCAAAACCCTTTGCTTTATCAGAGAAGCGTTTTTGACAACCCAACTTGGCCAGTTTTGGGCATTTTCTTCTCTTATTCTGAGTAATTCAACATGCGTTCGCATTCAAATATAGGGCATTCCGCGCGATGTAATGATGTCGTAGCTCTGAACGGACTAGTTTCCCATCTATGAGGGGTACCTACACTTCAACGACCACAAATGGCTACCATTTATTTACTTTTCTTAAAATATGCCGTTACATTTTCTGACTTAGTCAGCTTTGTGTTAAGTTAAATCTCACACAGAATTCATTTTGTACAGAGATAAATAATCGTTGTCCTGCCAGTGTCTGTTTACGGAGGAATATCAAGGTTCCGAGCAAGCTCCAATACAGCTGGAAAAATTGTACAATCACCTGGTAAAGAAAAAAGAAACCCTATTTAGCCAAAAATAAATAAATTTATTTTTTTCCAAGCGGGCACGGTAACGAATCCTATAATCTGATTGGTTCTTAGCGCGGTTCGGATTTTCCCATCTCTAACCACGGTCACAGTAACGCTTGCGCAATTTCAGTTTTTTTCGTGAGTTTTTTCTCGTTTGAGAGCTTGGAAAAAAAGAAAATTAAAAAGTTATTTACCGGCTTAGGGTCGGTCCGTATAGTGAAAAACTGTGACCGAGGTGTGGCCTCGGGCAACATTTTTAAGACCTCGGTCACAGTTTTTCACTATACGGACCTCCCAGCCGGCAAATAACATATATATATATATCTTACTAAGTACTTTATGAAATAGCTCCTTCGTGGGCTCAGTGATAATCACAGCCTGTATTTTGCTTGTCACACAATAGTCTTCCAGAACAATGGCCCAAGAAGTAAATATGTCAAACACGAAAGACAGCGTTGACTACATTTTCAAACCCCTCGAAGTTCGTTAACAATACTCCCCAACGCATCGTATGCTCAAGTCTCTTCTCGGTATTTCGAAATGTGGTCAAACACGGTCTTTTGTGTTTGATCTAATACATGAAATACCAAACATCAAAACTAGCAGATGTCAGGAGTGAAAAAAAAAACAACTTCGTCGTCAACCCAGCACAACTCAATTTAACTCGATTTCCAGAGTAGTCATTTTACCTTCGTTTCAAAACGGGTCCTCGAGCGGAACTTTTGTCACGAAAGTGGGATTGAATGACCTGTTTTGTACGAAGACTCGTTTTCACACAATGGGCAACTCGGAAATAACATATTTCCTGGAGTGACAAGAGTTCGTGAGAAACCTTCAATTTTCACTTGCCTGTTCTAGGGTTCACTTCACTCCAACGCCTCAAAGTGGCATTGACAATGGCAAAATGAGGGTGGGATGAACTCACAGACAAAGGAGTCCCAGTCGTGGGAGTCTGGCGCGGTATGTCCGCCTGTTGTGTGGTGTTCTCCTGCACGTCATGGAGAATGGGCACTACAATAACCTGCTCTTCTCCAGTGGGGGATGACGGGACAGGCCTGCTAAGTTGTATCTGAAAGTAAACACGAGCGAACGGCAGTAACTTAGAAACGGCCAAGTAATATAATTCCATAGCAACAAAATTTACTACTTCTAATACTGCTACTCTTGTGCCAAGTAGTTAACATCTATTGTGGGCGATAGGAAAGTAATTCAAAAGAAACTCCTATGGAGAAGAACTCATCCAACGGACGAGAAACCGAAGAATTGGCTTTTTGCATAGGGTGGTCAGAGATTTGAACTCGTTAAGATAAAGGGCTTGAGCCCGGAACTGCCAGAATGCAAGAACTACGCCGCCCTCAGACACAGAACCATGCATCCTTCTTTGTGTAAACCAGACCACACACAGCAAGTCCAATACTTTCTATCAAAAGGATAATGACTCTCTTATTTCCAGAACAAAAGAAAAGAAAAATAATAGTAACAACAAGATAATTCCAAAGTTAGACACATTTTCAGTAGACGATAGGACTACTACTGGTAGAAACAAACTACAAGCGGATTACCAGCAAAACTGAGATCAATCGTTAAAAGAGTTGCGTCCGGGTTTCCGCATCTTAAAAAATTCAGCCTAAATTTTTCAAGTTCATCGATTGCAATCCGTGTTAATCTTCTCCATCCTTAACCATCCTTGTTCCGCTAAGGTTTGTTGTTATCTCTTTGGTGCTTTTCTATTTTAGTAAACTGTTATTTTCAGGTTTCTTTCAATTTAAAGGTTTGATGATTCTTTGACGCGAAATTCTGATTGCGCTCAAAATTTGTTTTGCTTTGCATTGCGGTTCTTTTTGGTGCCACTAACAAGCTGAGTAGCAGGGCTTTGTTTGCATACTGAAGAGGTAACTACATCGAGTTTAGAGGAATTACAACAGAGTCTCCAATAGACTACTTAAGTGTATTCAACCTACAAAAAACAACATTTTGCCCTTCAGAACCACTGCCGGGGTTCCAGGAGGCACAATCTCAGGCCTGCTGGGGGGTATGGTGAGGCACCATTCGACACGCCACTTGAGCTTGGTCGCCTCGTGATTCTAAAAACAATAACAACAACAAACGTATCAGACACACAATAAAAAAAAAATAAAACATACAAAAACCAAGAAAATATTAAGACAGTTAGCATCTATACAACGTAGGCAAAGATAAATAGAATAATTTTCAATACAAGGCAATAAATGAACATTTTTTTTTTTGCATAGATACAAGCAACTGATTGTCCAACATGAACTTTGCTTTCTAGTTATTTGTTAGGGCCGCCTTATGTCGCAGTTATCGGTAACATCAATTGAACTCTGAATTCGTTATACTAGTGTTCGGGAGCTAACTAAGGCCGGGTTGTTCAAAGGGCGTTTACGCTAACCCATGACTAGCGAAAAGTTTGATTTGAGTTTTGTATCTTTGTGGTGAGGTTTTCTGTTGATATTGTTCGTCCTTCAGTTTTGAGCTTGAGTAATCTCAAACAACACAAAAAATGATTGTGAAAACAGTTTTATACCACTAAAATTGATACTTCACTTAACTCTTAATCCGGGATAGGCGTTGAAGAGCTTTCGGACAACTCGGTCCTTGTTCAGATTTGGGATTTAATTAATAAGTAACAGAACCAATTGACGACTCACCAATTCCAGCTTCATGATCTTGATACAGTCACGCAGAATGTTAGCAGGCGCACCAAGCAGTCTAGCAAAGGCATACATGGCGCTTGCCTTGTAAGGTGCACAGGCCACCTACACGACAACAGCACACTAGAGCGTTAGGATGAAACTTTTAAGTCCCAAGCTTACATCCGCTCAGTTTTTACACACTCATACAAAAAAAAATTGTTTCAAAGGCGAGCGAGACAAAATGTAAACCGAAAGGGAACAGAAATTCCAAGCTGAATCAAAAACTAAACTCAAACGGAAAAGAAACTCAAACGCAAAGCGGCATAAATGCGAAAGAACAACAACAACAAGCGCAGACTCTACACTCAAACGGAATCCAAATAAAAATAGGAAACGCAAACGAAATGTTAACACAAATACAAACGCAAATGGAACTTAAGCGTAAAACCATCACATTCCGAAAGCAAACGTAACTTTCAAGCCTTGAAGGTGATCTTACACGAGCCGATTTTTAACACAACTTTGTTGCGTTAAAAATCAATATCGCGAAACATGGCGCACTGGGCGACTTTTCACGCAGCATTTCGTTGCGGCAACCTATTGTAGGTTTTTGAAAGTGATTCAAATCCTGCAACATTTTGCCTGAATTTAGAATGTTTCGCTGAGAGTCGTCGTGTAAAATCGCCGTTGCTGATCGTTGCCGCAAAAAAAGTTGGGTCAAAAGTTGTCTCGTCGGCGTTAAAAATCAACTCGTGTAATAGCACCTTAACGCAGATGAAACTTAAAGGAAACATCAAGGCACAATCGTAAACGTACCCTTGTTTCAAAGAATCTTTCAAGGATAGTCAGTTCGTCTTTCCATGCTGGCTCTGGGATAGAAGAAAAGTTCTAGTTTAGCGACAAGAATAAGTTAAATCAGAGTTGGTAGAGGTCCCCTCTACCAACTCTGGTTAAATTCAATAGCCCATTTCCGCTGCCACAGGCCTCTCAATCAAAGCGAGCCTTGGTTCACAATCAGTCATGAGTTTAATTTGCATATGAATAAACTCGCATTTTCCTTTGAAAGGATGAGCACCAAGACTCGCTTTAAGAAAGAGGCTAAAGGTAATTCGGAAATGGACCATTACGATTTCACAGACGGGAGCAAAAGGAATTATGAAAATACGACACAATGTAAAACTAGCCGAGGTAGGTAGGTGAGAAAGAATTATTTGTAAGGCACTGCAACGTACAGAAATACAGGGTAAGACAGAAAAACCTGTAGATGCTTTATCCTTTGAGTGAATCTGAGACAAGACTAACCGTTTGGCGTAAAATGTTTTGGTAGAAGGTCTATGTTGGGAAAAGACACGGCTCGGACAAAACGAAGGAACGAAAGCACGCTCGCACGCACCCATACGTGCGTACGAACAAACTAACGGAAGAACGAACAAACGTTCCAACGAAAGAACGAACGAACGAACAAACTTGTCGAGGTATTTAACTTTGACTATTTTAACTGAATTACTCCCCACTAGAACGCCAGAAGAAAACCATGCCAGTAAACAATATTTTATTCCCTGTGAGTATTTAAAACAAACCTTGGCCGAGTGGAGGTTTGACGCTGAGCCTGAGCGCAGTGTACGAGGTGTCGACTCCAACAATGTACTTTAGGTTTGTGGTAGGATGGTTGGCTTTGAATACCACACAACTCAACTCGTTCCCTACTAACGTAAGCTTCAACAACACAAAACAAAAAGAGTTCAGTCGATAGCTAAACATGAACAGGTCTGAAGCAGTGCGCATGTTCTAAACCAAGTACCACACGTGTTGTCACCTGATTATTAAAAACGTGATCCCCAAACCCAAAGCCTCAGTCACACTTACCAAAAGCTAAGCGGTATTTTCCCGGGGCCCCCTGCGCTATTTCAATGTCACAGCACCAAATTGCAAGCTTGGTTAACGCAAAACAAGCCTCTCCATTCTCTCTTCTGCCCCCCTCACGAAATTTATAATTTTGCTCTCACTGTGTTAGTTTGCAGTTTCACTGAAGTCCTCAGTTTTCAAGCGACGTAAATCACATTCTATAACGCAATCCCTGTCGATCTTCAGTTATCTTAACCAAGTTTGTTCCTTCTTTTGCTACGTCATGCCCCAGTAGCATAAACGATACAGTTTCTGATAAAGCTACAGAGACAGTAGTTCTAAATATTGAAAGGTTTACAGCACGATTCACTGTTTCAAGGAATTTTAGCCCGATGAACTGAATACTTATATTTCGAAAATGCTAAGAAGAATGGATGAGCTCGTTAGCGCTTTTCCCAGCCTGAAGTTATGCAGATTAGGAAAAACGCCACCATTTTCACAAGCTCTTTAAATATTTGTAGCCAATTCGTGTTTAGCGTGATGCCTTCCCTGCGCAATTCGTGTTAATGGAGAAAAATTGTAAACAATGACGTCGTTTAAGACTCTCCTAGAAAACGCAAATTTGAGCAGAATTTTCGAGTAGTTGGTAACTTTGTTTATCTCTCGCCTCCAAAATAAAATTCATTACAAAGAAAAACAAACAAATCAAAAACAAAAAGAAAAACCAAGGAAAAAAACAACAACGAACCTTCTTGTCGGCCGTGTCCTCACTCTGAATGACTTTGGTGAGATGACGTTTCAAATGCATACAACATAAAAACCGTTCCAGCGGTGAAAGTACGACTTGGGGACCGCGCCTGACGGAAGTGAGTACGGGAGACGGGCTACATAGCTTGGTGAATGCTGCGTGTGATAAAATGGTTGGAACAGTAGCAGCCCAGGTTCTTGCAGTCGTCGGCCTGGGTGGAGTGGTTGGTTGTTTCAGTCCAGTTCCGGTCGGCGCTTGGGGAGTTTGCGTTGTCCTGGGTATGGTAAAGTACATTTAACAAATTGATGTCAGTTTTTCATGGCATTCCAAAACTTAGCATTTATAAATACTCTGTAGAGTACAGCTGTTTCTTCCAGCGATGAGCGTAAAACACCAAACTATATGAACTGAGCTTTCGGAATGTACGCTCTCACTATAAAAGGGCCTTCCCTTCCATGACCAGACACATTCTTCAACCGGCAGCCATATTGAATTTTTAATGAGATTATACATTTGTCTCCAAAATAGTCGCTCTTGCTGTTCCCTTGTTTTCCCTTCCTCTCCCTCTTCCATAGATCCTAATCTGTCTAATACATAAGGAAGGATCACATGCAGCTGAACCGGCAGAAACAACTGTTGTTTTTTTTTTAACAACTAGATTATGAGCTGGAGATTTCTATTGCGTGATAGTTGAGTAGGGAGCATCCCAAGTCAACTAACACGTACAGAAATCGACAGCGAGCAATTTAATTGTTTTAGTATAAATCTACTAGTTGTTCGTTCAAAATTTTATTTAAATCCTCCAACAGGCACTTCGAAAAGACGAAGGAGCGGCCGCTAAATTGAAAACAAGCGCACACGGCCAGGCAACTCAATATCTAGAACCGAATAGATAGTGAATAGCGCGGCCAATAAGAAAACGGCACTCGTGATAAAACGCCAGGATACAGAATGTAAACTTAATATTTCATTAAAAGTTAATAACTGAAGTCTTAATCAACGAACCTGTACTTTGTAGCTTGGCCACCACCGGCGAACTGCGGAGACATGGGCCACGACCCTGGTGACGTAACAGGCATGTTGTGAGAGAGAGCTGGAGAGGACCCGCCTAATGAAGGCGACGGAGTGACAAACTGGTGACTAGTCGCCGGAGACGGCACTGGAAGACCGAGAGAGCCGGCAGGAGACTGGGCTAAGCCTTGAGCTGCTGCCGGAGAAGGCTGGAGAAGAGCTGAGAGTTGAGGAACTGTGATTTAGAAAAAGAGTTGCACGTGTGTCCAGAAGACGAACACAAATGAGACAGAATCATTTCTGGTTTCACGAACTTAACGTTTCACGAACCTCTCGTTTCACACGAAGCTCTCGTTTATTGGCCATTGACTGTGGCTCTTGTGGCAACTTTTCTTTCCGGCGCTCGGAAGAAATTAATTAATTGCCACAAAAATCCCGTTTCAAAGTCGAAACTGATAAAGGAACAACAGTGAAAGAGGGTAACAATTGTTTCAATCCTTACTTCCCTGGATAATTTGAATTATGCAGCGTATTGTTTATACTATTAGTTTAACAGCTTGATTACGTCATCAGAACGCAATTAGTCTATTAGCGAGAAGATATTACGTCGATAGTACGTGACAAATTACATGCAGAAAAACTGAGGTAAAGGAAAGCCGCTGAAGAATACACAAACAAGCGTTCTTGAGCTACAAAACAGAATAGTGGATCTTGGAACTGGGAACGACTGCATGTAAAAATGACAACAACAACAACAACAACAACAAAAACAAAAACAAAAACAAAAACAACAAAACAAATCAGAACAAAAGAGACAGTGGAAATGTATGTCAACACAACGATCCCTACAAAATAAACAATGCTCACTGGTTGAAAGAGTAGAGGAGTATCTTCAGAGGAAGGGACATTATGCAGTAAAGTCCTTCGTTTTCATAACACCGTAAGAATGAGTCGCTGCAGGAGACAGTGAAAGTTTTGTTTCACATGTTGCCAGCAGGAAAAAAATATCTATTGATTAGACAAGTTACAGGGACGTTGAACAGTTCCATTCATCTATTGCGATTTATTCGCGGTTTGTTCTACCGTTTACACAGAGCTGTGATTCCTTCACAGCCGAGGTATAAAAGGACAAATGAATAAAGTATGCAAAGCAATCAGAGAACAAGGAAATCTGCAAAGAGAATTAAAGATCACTGAAGGAAAAAGGCAACGTGCAGGTTGTAGCTATAAATAAACAAACAAACAAAGATAAGCATCGATTCCTTGGCTTTAACACTTTACCGGCATTATATGGCGCCACTTACTGTTAGACTAAAAACAAATTTGCAATGCACATAATCAAAGCGCCAGTTAGTAAAAATTAAATATACTCTACTGCCGACCAATGCCAAAAATCCTGAGCAAAGTGACGACTTGAAATTCATATTTGCAATGCAGTGGTATCTTAGAGGGTATTTCAATTGAGTATCGTAAAATTAAAACCATGGTAATCACTCTAGCCAATCACAAACGCAGGCAATCCAATGAACCAATCAAAATTCGATGTAAATACGTGTAGCTGAAGCAAAGCGCGGGAAAACGAGTGGTTTTATTTTACTTCTGACTGGATGAAAAAAAAGCGCAGGTTTTTTAAGCCAAATATATCAAGATATATCAAACACTCAAGCCAGTGTTTATCCACACTACGAAACACCTCGAAGTTCGACAAAAATACTCCGCTACGTGTCTGTCTTCAACTGTCTTATCGGTGTTCCGAAATGTTGTCAAACACGTTCTTTCATGTTTAATATATTGCAAAAAAATAACAACATTTCCTTGCTTGTTCACAGAAAGCGTCACGAGACTAGTACCATACACATCCCCTTATCTCTTGCATTTTGAAGCTAGTAGAGGCAAACGAAGACAAACAAAATCTCACCTGGTGAACCAACACCGTACATAGTTCCCGGACTGTTCACATTCGGCGAAGCAGCAAACGGCGAGGGAACATTTACCGAGGAAGGAGCTTGGGGCGAGGTGCGTGGGATCATGGATGACGCAGTAAGATTCCCTGCGCTGGGCATCGACTGCGGCGACGTAAACTGTGTATCAATGACGGGTGTGTCCGTTTCCATGGTGATGGGCGAGGGAGGTGCATCATCGTCGGCGGAAGAGGCATGCCTGGAAGTTATTCCACCAACTTTGGCGACCTCGTCCACGTAAAGTTGAAGAAAGGCCTTTGATGGAGGTTATGAGAAATTTTGAGAAAAATATAAGTCAAATCGATACTCTATGATTTCGGAACCGGCATAAATGCTAAGTGAAGAAAACAAGCAAGCCATTTACAACAGCAGACGAAACAATTTTTATTTATTTATTTTTCCTAAACGTACCTTAAGATTTTGAATTGAAGGAAACCCATTCCTGCTCTTGCTGGGGTCCACAATGCTGTACGAAGCATCTTGTAAAACAACACAAGTCGAACAAGTTGAGTGAACAGTAAATACGTTATATAAGCCACCTGCACGTATATCGTACCGCGTCTTACGGCACAACTTTGGCACTGGGACTTACGGGACAACTTTTTGATGGCTTCCGTTTGAAAACTGGCAAATTAAATTATAAGAAAGGCGAGACGTCTCCGTTCCTTCTTCGACAGTTGTCAACTCCGTTTCCTTCACTTGCTACATTTTCATTGGTAAATTAACAAAAACTGAGCCATCAGAAAGTTATCAAAAGACACCAAGATGCTGTCCAATGTTGTACGGCGCGTGCACTGTAGAATACGGCAACCGCTTCACGTTAATTACTGGTAAGTGCATCGCAAACTTGGTTATATCAAATTGCCAATAGGGAGCTTAAGCAACGACGACGACGACG
>Ga0126337_10000953_pt1 | contig 16469 bp, 21 predicted proteins | sample DipCmetagenome_FD_92527 | JGI IMG/M metagenome (GOLD analysis project Ga0126337, IMG submission 92527) | Coral microbial communities from La Bocana,Puerto Morelos, Mexico - Diploria C A metagenome | ecosystem: Host-associated > Invertebrates > Cnidaria > Coral | place: La Bocana,Puerto Morelos... | reverse complement strand
ATTTATTTTACTTGCGGGATAACAAAAGGTTACTGTCAATTTATGTTTGGCGAAAATTAATGTTGAAATTGTTGTTTTTATGTCTTCACTCCTTGAAATAAATAATAACACTGAGTGCTGCATTTCCCGCACTGTTTGCTGGGCAATGAGATAAACAAACAAAACACTGAGTTGTTGAAAATGGCTATGAGCAAAAGGCTCATAGCCCCTTTAATTATTTATAGAAATTAAAATAATGTATGGCTATGAGCAAAGGCCCATAGCCACCTCATTACAAAATCTGTGAAAAGGACTTATATTATCTTAAATTTACAAATGATGATTTTGCCCAGTAAAGGTGAGGACAACCAAAATGCCAAAAACATCATGACATGGTAGCATGTCATGATGCTGCCCCACGCAAGGGAAATACAGCACTCTATATGAAGTAAGCTGTAAATAACGAAGTGGCCATACAGTAACTTAAACAGCATGAGTAAGACTAAGGTCCTTACAGAACAAACAAATGAACAAAAGATTAAAGAGATGAATGAGACTGCTGCCCTTGCAAGACAGCCTCAATTACATGTAGTAATCATTAGTAGGTAAAGGTAAAGTCTGCATACGAGCCAAGTGGCCCATCAGGCCAGAGCTTATCCCGGTTTCTGTAGCATGAAGCGACTAGGAGTATTTCTACTCCCCCGTGGATGGGATGCTAGTCCATCGCAGGGTTACCCTCGGCATTAAATTCGCCGGTACCCATTTATACACCTGGGTGAAGAGAGGCACTGTGAGAGTTAAGTGTCTTGTCCATGAACACAACGCAATGTCCCCGGCCGGGTCTCGAACCTGGGCCGCTCGATCCGGAGTCGAGCGCACTAACCATGAGGCCACTGCGCCTCCCACATTAGTATAACATATTTAAACAAGATGGACACTGCTGCCCTTGCAAGTCAGCCTCCACATTAAATTACCGAGCAAAATGAAAATTATGAACCCGCAATAACAGAATGAGACTACTGTCCATGCAAGATAGCCCCATTCGTCTGAGTACAAGTCATAGTGGTTCAGAAAAAACACTATTTCACAACTAGAAAAGAAAAAGGTTGCTTCCCTTGCTAGAACAACCTCAATCATCAACAGGATTATTAATACCAAATAAGAAGCCTTAATCTTGATTAACAACAGATGAATATACAAAGCGAATGCAATTGCTGCCCTTGCTAGACAGTCCGAATCACCAGAAATTCACAAATACAGAATAACCAAGACTAAATCAATCAAAACTAATGAAGCTTTGGTGAAGAAAAAAAAGATAATTTAAGGCAAGTGAGACTGCTGCCCTTGCTAGACAGTCCCAATCACCCGAAACTCACAAATACAGTGTAACCTTAAACCTAAACCAAACAAAACTAATGAAGCTTTGGTGTAGAAAAAACTGACAATTAAAGGCAAATAACCACTGCCCTAATGAATTCAGTTACATCTCAACAAATCAATTGCATACAGTAGATACTCGGATATATTTAAGAAAAGCATTGGATTTCCAGCGCCCTTGAATGCGTATCTGAGCATCGGAAAACCCCATATCTGCAGCATATGAGGCAGCCCCAATTCGGAAACTATGACCTTTGTATTGAGTGGGGTCAAGCCCACAACATTATTTTAATGGCTTGACAAAGAAGGTCTGCAAACAAAACCCTAGGAACAGGGGTCACTAGAATTGTGAGGAAAATAGCGCCTTGATCATTGCCTCGCAACGCAAGGTAATCAAGTAATGACTGAACTGGCCAATGGTCATCCTGACGATTGACTGCAAGATAAAATGGGCGGGGTTATAATTATGCTTGAAGTCCTGAAATGTGATCTTTAAACCAATCACCTCCTTTGCAGGGTTCAAAAGCTTGGTTAGTTGATGAATTTGGAAAGGGGAGGCAGATGCCCATGTTGCAGTAATTTCACCTACTCGTAGGAATGCAAAAAATGCAAGAGAACACATTGCTCGGAATAAAGTAGTCTGGTACTGTGAGACAGCAATCTGAGATGCAGAATACAATGACCTGTGAAGAATATTTAGGGTGATTGGAAGTCTACAATCCAAGCGATGGCCAATCTTTGGGTATCCTTTCAGTGTTTGCACAATGTAAAATACTTTTCCTGGGTCAGGAAAACCTGCCAGCCAATGTGAATACGCCAGAGCAGAAACAAATGTGTTCACAGTGGAGGGGGCATAATCCCTACCAAACAAAGAGGCTATGAAAAGTGCTAGGGTCGGTGGTGGGATTGGAGGAGAAAAACTGGTACACTGAAATATATCATATAGGAATTGGTTGAAAAGTGCCCATGCACTTTTATAAGTAGGTACAGAGGAGTGAGAGTGAGTGCATAAGCTTAGAAACTATAGCTGCCAATCCTGGGGCTGCAGATGTAGGGGGATTTTCGATGGATAGGGATTCATATAAGCAGGGGCCAGCTGTCTGAAGGTGTGAATCTCTAAACGAGATAAAGAATCCGCCAATTTGTTACAGGCACCAGGGACATGCTTAGCTTTAAAAAGAATGTTGTACTTCAAGCAGACTGAAACCAGCTTTCTCACAAAAAAACATAAGGTGTCTATCGCGACATGATTGTTTGTTTTTGATGTAAACTAGAGCTTCATTATCAGTAAAAAATAGGATATATTGATTTTGTATCAGATGACCCCATAAGTAGAGACTCAAAACGATGGGATAAAATTCCAGAAAGGCAATGTTCTTGTTTTGCCAATCTGAAGGCCATTTCCCATAGCACCAGTGGTTTTTAAAAACTGCCCCGAAACCAAGCAAACTGGCTGCAACGGTAAATAAATTTAGCTTATCCCAGCTATGCCAAATTTGATCAAGGAAGAATGATTGGCCATTGAATGATGACAAAAATGACAACCAAACTTTAAGATGTTCCTTTGCTTGGCCAGCAAGTCTTATACGGTGATGTGGTGCTTTTATGCCCGTAGTAAGATCTATAAGTCTCCGTAGGAAGGCATGACCAGGCAGAACAACGGAGCAAGCAAAATTTAAAAGGCCTATTAATGATTGTAACTCCTGTAAACTGACCTTCCTTCGATGGAGGAATTGAGAAATGATACCAGGAATAAATGTTGTTGTTGTTTTATGCCTAAGCTCTTTGTTCTACTTGGGCCTGAACCACCACATTTGGAGACGAGTTTAAGCCGTGGAAAACTCGCACAGATGGCCATATCCTTGAGCAGACTGACAGGTTTACAAGCATTCAATGCTGTGGGTGAGCCAGCTACACTTGCACAACAATGGCTAACTCTGAAAGACAAATTCAAATTGTATGTGACTGCTCAGGAATCAGCAACCCAACACAAAAGAGGGTGCCTCTTTTTCACCTTGCCGGGCCCCAAGTCAGAGACGTTTTTAATTCCCGCTGACAAACAAGGCAAAGCGAAGGATTACAAGAAAGCTATGGACAGCCTATCTGAACATTTTGAACCAAGAAAAAACATGCCGATGGCAAGACAGGCATTTCTCATAGCTCAACCAACTGCCGGAGAAACCATTAACAATTTCATCACATGCCTGCAGAAATTAGCCAAACATTGTGAGTACAAAAGTAAAAGGGACAACCAGGTAAGAGATCATGTGATTTCTTTCAAAAACCTCAAGGCCAAGTTGTGTCCAAGCAGTTGAGCAAACTAATGGAAATTGTTATCCAATACTGTGACAAAGAAATGTAGATAATAACAATTTGTGTTTAATTACAAAACGTTCAAGCTCAATTATTGTTTTCATCCCATGGCATTGTATGTAAACATTACAGTAAATGATAGTGTCGGAGAAGTAATCAGTGCGTGACTTGTAAACAATCAATTAGTTTAGGATTTCACTCATCATGGAATAGTGACGTCAACTTGTAACCTAGTAGCCATAGACAAGGGTGTTTTTTTATGAATTTGTGATTTAAGAGGATCGTCGTGAGAGGACGCGTGTGACTATTGAAAATAAAAGAGAGTAAAACCAACTACGCGAGTGAATAGTGTTGCAGCGCCGGGATTTCCAACACTAACTGGCACCCTGGTGGGACAGCGATTGTGACATGGAAGTGGAGGCACTTCAGAGGGATTTAGACGCGGAGCTCAAACTGTTAGCGTATAAGCAAACAAAGGGAGAAGACACTGTGACTAAGGGCAACGTGACAACTATCGAGAGACACCGGGATGCGTTGGTATACTTTGCAAAAGAAGCAGACGAGATCAAACTACAGATTGAGGAGAAGAAGATTGCAAGTGATGAGCAAATGGAAGAGGTATGTGCATGGAGTGATGGATTAGATAAAGTTATTGAGGGTGTAGACGCGGAGATCAAACACCTTGGGAAGTGTTTGGGGGAGGCCAAGCAAAAATTGCGAACGGCCAAAAAAGAAAGCGAGAAAGTGACAATCGAGGAGGAGAGAGAACAGCAACTCACGTTTGAAAAGGAAAAATTAGAAATGAGGCTTGAATACAAGAAGAAATCAAAAGAACTTAAAGGTAGCAAAAAAGGGAAAGGTTTACCAGGGGATTCAGTCATGCACACAAAGCTGCCAAAACTGTCAATAACAAAGTTTGATGGATCTTTTGATCACTGACTTTCCTTCTGGAATAAATTTTCTGTGGAGATAGACGCAACAGATCTACCAGCAGTGACAAAGTTCGCTTATTTAAAGGAACTCCTTGTCACTAAAGTACAATCGGATATAGACGGGCTCCCGTTCAATTCTGAGGGGTATGAAAAGGCGAAAACCATCCTCAAATCAGAGTATGGAAAAACGGCAGAAATTGTACATGCGTATATAAACAACGTCATGGGTCTGCCCACCAGGACGAGCACCAGTCCAAAAGAAATAGATGAGTTTTATAAAAGGCTTTTGTTCAATGTACAAAGCTTGGAGACGCTCGGGAAGTTGCGTGAGGTCTCCGGAAATGTGAGGACGGTGCTGGACAAATTGAAAGGAATAAAGGGAGACTTAGTCAGGGGCCAAACAGGGTGGCAAGACTGGGATTTTGGCCAATTAATCCAAGCAATCAAGGGTTGTAGAGACATAAACTCAACAGAAGAAGAGAGGGACGGTTCCTCGAAGACAAAGAATGATCGCAACAATTGGAATTCACACGGTAGATCTTATCAGGTCCAACAACAAGCATGTGAGAGACAGATGCGTGGGTGCGTCTATTGCAATAACGTGGATCATCCCCTAATTGTACCAAAGTTGTTGCAGTCAGAGATTGCAGATGACTCTTGAGCCAAAAGCAATTATGCTTTAATTGCACAAGTGACAAACACAGAACAGATAGCTGTAGAAGCCGTGGGAGCCAATACTGTCAACGCAAACATCACACGTAAATTTGTGGTCACGCAACAAACAGGCAAGCAACAAGCGGAAAATTTATGACAGCTCAAAACAAAGAAACAGAGAGAGTCGTGTATCCTGTCGTTGTCGTGGAAGTGAATGGAATCAAGTGCCGCGCACTCTTAGACACTGGAGCAGGCAGCTCATACGCTTCATCTGCTATCCTTGAACACCTGGGGAACAGAACGCTTCATAAAGAATTCAAGCGAATAGAAATGATGCTCGGTTCAGCCAACAAAGTCATTAGAGTTTATTGCGTGACAATTGACAGTTTAGATGGAAAGTTCTGTTTAGAAACGGAAGTCACGAAAGTGGATCGTGAGACATTGCTGACACTTGACAACTCCGGGTATGCCGAGATTATGGAGAAATATCCCTATCTAGATGGAGTACATATGGACGACAGCGATGAGAAGCCTGATCTACCGGTTCACATTATCCTGGGGGCGAGCACGTACGCGAAAATAAGGACAGAAACCATACCGAAGATCGGACCTCCTGGCGAGCCTGTGGCAGAGCTGACAAAGTTCGGATGGACAATCATGTCGCCTGGAAAGGAAGTTGACCTCTCAAATATGTTCCTAACACAGACTATGAACAGCTATGCAAGTTAGATGTTCTGGGATTACGTGACATGCCAAGTGGAGACCAAACAGATGTTTATGAAGAATTCAAGGAGCAAGTCCAGAGGGGTGGTACGAGACGGGGCTACCTTGGAGAGGAAACCACCCTCCACTGTTAAGCAACAAAGCGGGAAGTTTGAAACGACTGAAAAGTACCATTCGGAAGCTGGAGAAGAACAAAATACTGGAGAAATATGACGCTATTATTAAAGACCAGATCGAGGAGGGGATAGTGGAGCGAGTGTCAGGCACACCCGTAGGAAAGGAGGTCTACATTCCATACAAGGCAGAAGCGAGAGAAGTGAGAGAAGCTGCAGAGAGTACCAAGCTTCGCATTGTATATGACGCCTCACCGCGGGTCTCAGATAAAACTCCATCCCTCAATGAGTGCCTTCATGCAGGACCTCCGTTGCAGAACAAGCATTGGGCTGTGCTGGTCTGACCACGTTTCCACCCTGTTGCTTTAACAGGTGATATTAAGCAAGCTTTCTTGCAAGTCCAGATACGCAAAGGAGATAGGGATGCCATGCGATTCATGAGAGCTCTGCTGGGTTTGGCTCCATCCCCGTTTCTTGGGGGAGTCATAAAACAACACCTGGACGCCTGCCAAAGTGAGTTTCCAGATCTAGTAAGCCAGATAGAGAAGAGTTTGTATATAGATGACCTTATCAGCGATGGACCAACCGTGCAAGCTGCCTGTGAACTCAAAGCAGGTGCCACCCACGTCTTTGGTCAAGCTTCATTCAAGCTACACAAGTGGCATTCAAATGTTCTGGAAGTAGAGTCTCAATGGAGATACTACATATGCAAAAGAACAGTTAGGTACACCTCAAGAAGGAGGGGGGTCCATTCTCGGGCTCCCATGGAACAAGAGACAAGACACTATAGAGGTCAAGTTCCCAACTGACTGTGCTCAAGTGACCAAGAGAGGGATACTTGTGAAGATAGCGAGAGTGTACGACCCGTTAGGACTTGTAGCGCCTACAACATTGAGTGGAAAACTACTGTATCGAGACGCGTGTGATCAGAACTTGCTTGGGATAGTCAACTTCCCGGGCAACTGGGAACCAAGTGGTTAAGATGGGAGACACAGCTGCCTGCAAGCGTTTCCATACCCAGAGCCATACCTCAACACCATGAGGAGATCAGCAACATTGTGCTGCATTGCTTTGGCGATGCAAACGGACAAGGCGTTTCGGCAAGTGTATGGCGTCATATCTCGGCCATCCGGTGATAGTGTTGGGTTGATAGCAACCAAAGCCCGACTGGCGAAACAAGGCCTCATCATCCCCAGGCTCGAGTTGGTCTCAGGACACATGGCGATCAATCTCATTGTGAATGTCAAGGAAGCACTAGAAGGGTTTCCAGTTGGAGAGATGTTCTGCTGGTTGGATAGCAGTGTTGCATTACATTAGATTAAGAGAGCAGGGAGTTACAAGCAGTTCGTGAGGAACGGAGTTCAGAAAATCCAGCAACACCCAGAAGTAAAGTGGCGCCATGTGGGCACAAAGGACAATCCAGCTGACCTTGGTAGCCGAAGCAGCATTGAAAACGAGATGGTTGCAGAAGTACGTCTCCATTCACGCGGCCCACATGGTAGATCTTATTAGGTCCAACAACAATCAAGTGAGAGACAGATGCGTGGGTGCGTCCATTGTGAGAAAGTGGGGGAGTGAGGCTCACAATGGCGAAGATTCGTGAAAAGTATTGGGTTCCAAGGTTGCAACGCCTTGCCAAGAGAGTTGTTTAAGCCTGTAACGGCTGCAAGCGCTTCCAAATTACAGCTTTTGCGGCTCCGCCACCAGGACAGCTACCAAGGGATTGCACCGAAGGGAAAAATGCATTCCAAGTTGTTGGAGTAGATTTTGCTGGACCGATAAAGTACAGAAAGGAGAGGAAGAAGGAAAAGCTTAGGTAGTGCTCTATGCCTGTAGCCTGACCAGAGGTGTTTATATTGAGTTGCTGTCCAGTATGGAGACGGGAGAGTTCCTGCGATGCCTGAAATGGTTTATCGCCCGGCGTGGCAGGCCAGAGAAAATTTATTCAGACAACGGGGGTACCTTTGTGGCAGTGGCCAAGTGGCTGAAACAAGTGATGTCTAATGAACGCCTTAGTGAGTACCTCGCCCGCCAAGAAATCAAGTGGCAATTTAACCTGAGCAGAACGCCGTGGTGGGAGGACAGTTCGAGCGAATGGTTGGAGTAGTGAAGAGGAGTTTGCAGAAGACCATTGGAAATGGATTTCTGACCTGGACAGAGTTGGAGGAGGTGATACTTGATGTCGAGGTCGCAGTCAATAACCGACCTTTGAGCTTCATGGAGGACAATGTACAATTACCGATCTTGACCCCTAACTCCCTGTTGTTTGGTGAACGAAATGCGTTACCCGAGTTGGAACCACATCACATGGAAGACAGGGAGCTACGCAAGCAGGCAAAGTACCTCAGGCAGTGCAAGGAGGCCATCTGCAAATGATGGATGGGGGAATACTCAAGGGCCTACAAGAACGTCACACTCTAGAGAATTCTGGGAAACTTGACACACCAAAGGTGGGTGATGTTGTGCTAATCAGGTTGGAGGACAACGATCCTGGGAAATGGAAGGTCGGGATCGTTACGGAACTAATCGAAGGGCGTGATGGCATTGTCCGGGAAGCAAAGTTGCGCACAGGGACTTCACATCTAGAGCGAGCAGTGCAGCAGCTGTACCTATTGGAACTGCCCTGTGATTGACAAGAAGATGGAGACAGACTGCAACCGACCAAGTTGCACGTTGAAGCGCCAGCATTCAGGACTTCCCGTGACACCACAGTCGCAGCAACATTGAGTATGCAAGGTCTTGCTCGCGATGAGCAACAGGATTGAACTGTGAACCGAACCAGAACGGATATGATAATTGCAGATGCTGATTCAATAAACTGAACATTTGCCATTATGGCTTATCATGATTAGGGAGCCTCCAAAAATATAGAATTTTAGATGATTGATTCATTTCATTACAAGTAGTGTTAAGTTTTTTCATTCCTTGCTGACATTTGCTCTCTCCGAGACAAATGGGGGGAGAGTGTCGGAAAAGTAATCAGTGCATGACTTGTAAACAATCAATTAGTTTAGGATTTCACTCATTACGGAATAGTGACATCAACTCGTAACCTAGTAGCCATAGACAAGGGTGGTTTTTTTATGATTTTGTGATTAAAGAGGATCGTCGTGAGAGGACGGGTGTGACTATTGAGAATAAAAGAGAGTAAAACCAACTACGTGAGTGAATAGTGTTGCAGCGCTGGGATTTCCAACAATAGCTCCATATTTGACTTTGTAAAAGTTGGATTTAAGGATGACTGATATAAAATTATCATTTTTTCCCTCTCTTCTGTAGATATCAGATGCATCTGACAGTGACCTAGCAGCAATAACATTTGAATCAGAGTTTATTCAGCTCATGTGTGAGGCTGGGGAAACTAGAGTTGTTACTGTAAGTAATTTTGAGTCATAGAAAATGTTTATGAAAATCAGGACAGACAAATCAGTGTCACATCCAATTTATGAAAAGTATTTTGCTGATTTCCTTTGATTTGTAGAAATCCTTATTAAAAGTTTACCAATTACTATTGCAAATTCTGTTAAAGGGAGGGCTCATCCTCTTAATAATGATCTGGTTGTGCTTTTACCTGACTCATGGTAAGTGCTGGAAGTAGCTCTTGCTCATCATGTCAAGTGTAGTTTTCAGTCATTTAAACCTTACTTTTTTTTTCTGATCAAGTATGTTCAGCTATTCTGCTGAATAACAGTTTTGTTGACTTGTTGCACCAATACATGTATGTACACATTTTACTGCTGGCAAGTTGAAGAAAATAATAACACAAAAAACTCACAACTTTTTTTATTGAACTTTTGTTGTGTTTAGCCAAGTTAACAGTAACAGCACTTGTGTTGAAACTGCTTCTTTTATACTTGATGTTAACCCATACTTTTAGATATAAAATACAATTGTAACTGTCATGGTAGTTCTTCAATTCAGAGTAACCTTTCTGGAGTGCAATGTATCTCGTCAGACCTGCTACCATACTATTGATATCCATCAGAAAAAAGTAATAATTATAACTACTTGCAAGTGAATCATGTGAAATTGTAAGCTTTGCAATGTGGTTCTTTCTAAGAAGTCAATCGTGGCGAGTACTTTCAAACAATTAGACTTTAAGATTTGACTGTTTCATTTCTCTTAGCATGACCCGCTTCTTAGCTAAACATTTATGATTGTAAGAAGTAAAGACAGTCAATGAAAAGATCTATCCCACAGCTGTTTATATCTTCATGACAGTGACCAACTCGAAAGCTTACCGGCTACTTTGGCCACTGTACACAACTAAATATTATTTCCTCTAGTTTACTACTATTTTTATTATTCTCTTTTTTTGTATTATTGTATACCATCTAATACTAAGTTATTTCCTGTAAATAGTGTGCAATTATTAAACTTGAACTTGAACTTGAACTTTGACAGGTGCAGTGGATTCACAGCTGCTGTAAGATCATGTATGACATTTCCTGGAAGTTCAATTTCAACATCCTCAATTTCAACTGTGGACAATCCATCATCGATAGGAGTAGGTGCAGATGGGTCATATCCATACCAAGTCAAATCACCAAAAGATACATCTTGTTCAGCAATGTCAGCAACTGCTATCAATTGATGATTTCTCAGATCCATCATCCTGTTAACCTAGATTCTCTCAGGACTCCAGTTGCTCTCTGTTCTTAGCGGGTGGTTATTCCAGGCTGAGGCAAAACTTGATAGTGTCCTGTTTAAATGTGGCAAATAGACGTAATGAAGAGCAAACTTGTGCAGGGGCTTATCTATCTCGAGTAAACCTCTTTCTTCCATGGCTTGGGATGTAGAGTAAAAACTGTGTGCCACACATCTTGAGACACCTCCTTCATGATCAGTTCGCACCCATGATGGCCAGCCGTACTCTTGAGTTAAATTTAGAAACAAGGGGTAGTCTGCTACTGTGCCACCTCTATCGTCTGTAGAGAATGCAAGAAGGTTACATGAATCACAAATCCCCAAGCAACAAGACTAGGATGGCTGTCTAGGTGCGAAAGCCTGTTTGGGCCAGCTACCGAGTATGCTCACCATGAAACTGTTATCGCCCAACGTATCATGACATTATGAGGGTCTATATGCGCAAGGCATTTACGAATGCGCTCTCTCTGTATATGTAACCCCTGAGATCTCAAATGGCCCCAAACCATTGAAGTTCCAACTAAACAGCCATGTTCATTCAGAAAAGCACTGACCTCGTGGTCCAATTGTTCATCAGTACTGTCACTCAAACAAGACAGGTGATACTCTATGGTGAATAGTCGAGCGCAAGACAAGTAACATTCAAGAGATGTCCTCCCAGCTAAAACCCAGAGAATAGAGCTCGATCAATGTCTTTTTAGATGTCAAATTTTGCCTTCCAACTTCCCTCATATCTACTCTATTTGGTGAACCTAGTAACAAAATACCCACTTGTAAACATCTTCTTTGACTTCGATATTCACACCTATGATGACAGTCCCAAAACATCAGTTGGAAATTCCTGGTCATTTCCAGAACTGCTTCCCTGTCAGTTTGTGATACAAACAGAGATACATTTTGCAAAGCTCATACTGTGTTTTTCCAGATGAATAGTTAAGTGTTCTGTTATTGTGATGTCATTCATTGACCGATGTTGCTCGTAATCACTCAATAATGCATCTAAATCTGTAAAAAATAAACTCCATTGGCTATTTGTATCATTTTTGGTCACCTTGTGTCACCTCACGATCACTGCCGCCCGCCATCTTCCTGAGCGACAAATTTAGTTTCCAGACTTTCTCGGTAGAAACAGAGCAGCTCAGACCCAATTTTTGTTGTTGACACGAATTTTGAGTTGTTGGTCTTGACAGGTTTAGGTGGTTGAAAATTGTAAATACCAGCAAGTATTTATTTCACAGTAAAGAAACTTTGTTGGAGTTTATTTTTCGCAATTAATTTAATACTGATTACACAGAGCTTGAATGCTCGCTGATGCAGTGGTTGAAGACATAGGGAAAATTTCATTCCACTTAGACTTCACATCCACTATGAGCTGGAACAACTGATCATTAAATGGACCAGCAAAATAAACATGAAGTCTGTGCCAAGGTCGGGTGGGCCAGATCTAAGGATTGCTGACTTTCAGATTGCTGTTACTGCGATTCGCTTGACATGCATGGCAATCTCGCACTGTTTGTTCAACATCGTGATCACGACTGGGCCACCACACATGCACTCTGGGTAGTTCAATCTGGGTAGTTCATGCAGACCATTCCAGGATGATTCAAATGCAACTCCAACAAAACAGCAACTTGATATTTCGCTAGAATCACTACTCTGGTACCATGAAGGATGCAGCCATCTTCAATGGTGAACTCATCTTGTTTGTTGAAATAAATCTTCAGCTCTTCTGGAATACCATTTACCACTGGCCAACCATTTAAAATGCTGTAAATTGCCCGAGAGACAATGGGATCTCCACACGTGGCCTCGTGGATTAGGGACACCATGATTAGTGCTCATTCCATTTGAACTTAATCAGCCTCAATACTTCAATCATCTGGCTCTTCCACAACCTTTGGTGGCAATCAAGACAGTGGATCAGCACTGACATGATCCTTGGAAGCCCGGTATTCTATGTCATACTGATAAGCTGACAACTGAATAGCCCAACATTGCAGGCAGGAGGCTGTCAACACAGGAATACCATGGGCCAAGCAGCAAGGTGAGAGGCCTGTGGACTGTAAGCAAAGAAAAATGTCTTCCAAACAGTTACTGATGGAAATTTTTAATGCTAAACACTATTGCCAGAGCTGCTTTCTCGATCATGGAATAGTTCTGCTCACTTGCTGAGAGAGTGCCGGATGCGTATGCGATTGGTCTTTCTTCTCCGTCATCTGAGACTGTAGAAGTCAAACTTGTTTAACTCGTCGATTTTAATACGCTACGGTTGTTAACAAAGTAACAAGTTACGATGAAGTACTAAATTAACGACAAGAAATTGACTAGATAAAAGACGTAACACAGATAACAGTAGAAAAAAACAAGCAAAGACACTTACAAACGTTGTTTGACTGTGGAAACGAGGATGAGAACAAGAGCGAATGGGGGAACAAACAATAAAACTAAAGTGTAAAAAAACTGATTCCAACCAAGCAGAACACTGATTGTGAATGATGACTAAAAGCTAAAACATACGACAATTATACTAGAAAAAAAGCGAAATTATGCAGATAAACCTAACAGAATATAAAATGGCACGAAAGCACGGCAAGCATATGAAGAGAATGTAAAGAATGCGCCAGCTAAATAAAATAAACATAACAAAGAACGTGGCAGCAACAGAGACGTGGTAAAACTGCTCCGAAACCATATGATGAGGGGTTGATCTGGGTCATAATGGGCCAACAAAGGTTAGTCAAGGAACAATTCTTTCAACACTTCTTGACAAGAATTCATCCAGGACCACGGTGCATCGAACGTCAACAAGCGATTCAGTGGGTAAACAACAGTTGACATACCAGGAATGAATTTATGATAATAGTTCACCAGCCCCAAGAAAGATTTCAGTTCCATTACATTCTGCGGCTCAGGAGCTTCTTGGATGTCTTGTACTTTGTGCAGAGAAGGATGGATTCCATCTCTATCCACCACAAACGCAAAATACTCAACTGAAGGCTTCAAAAACACACATTTTGAGTTCTTCAATTCCACGCCCATACTGTCCAAACGTTTCAGAGTACTCTCCAAGTTGCGAAGATGCTCCTTGTCATTCGGACCAGTAACAAATAATCCAGGATGCCACCAACTCCATTAAGGCCACTCATGATAGAGTCCATTGTTTGCTGGAAAATGGCTGTACACTCCCAGATGAGTACTTATCATGACATACTACCTGCATTCTTCATCCAACAACACTTCTGGATATGCTGATGAACTTCTCGCCGCCATTCAGCTGTGTAAATAACTCCTCGGCTGTTGGCATGGGGTGCTCATGTACATCCAACACTGGGTTTGTTGTGACCTTATAATTGCCACAGATCCGCACTGAGCCACTGAGCTTTCGAACTTGCACTATTGGCAAAGACCAATCAGAGAATTCCACCTTCTCCAAAACAACAAGTCTTTCCACCCACTTGAGTTCCTCTGCAATGTTCTCTTTCAAGGCAAAGGTCTTAGCTTAAAGAATCGCGGAGTGGCATTTTCCTTGGGCTAGGGATGAGCGGTCACTCCCTTGATTGTGCCCAGATGTCCATCAAACAGTGATGCATACTTAGAAACCAGATCCTCAACTTTGTCACTCAGTTCCAGGGAAATCTGTTTGATCTGCTTCCAATCAAGTCTTAGAACGGAAAACCAGTTTTGTGCCATAAGTACTGGGCCATAACCGGCATGCAGTGACAATAACTGGAAGGCAGGCTTGCTGATCACCATATGACACCTGGACTTTGGCCTCTCCAACAACTGGGATCTCATGCCTCCAATAACTGCGCAATTTCACATCAGTTTGCTGCAAGGACTTCGCTGCTAGGACATCAGTCCATACATTGTTCAGAATGATCGTCACAGAGGCACCAGTATCCAGCTCCATGTCCACAGACCTTCCATTAATGAGCAAAATCAATTCTTTACACCTCCCCTGAGAATCCACTACAGTAAACATTGACCAGGAGGTTTTATCCACTGTTTCGCCCATCATGTCAGCTTCTTCAAGACTATGGATTCCATAGGGCTTCCTGTTCTTCTTTTTCTTATTTCTCTTACTTTCTCCTCCCTTGGCCTTCGATGCACACCTCTCCGGGTACTTCATAATAATGACCCATTTTTCTGGTATGTCAATGTCGCCTCAGCCAGCAACTTGTGTTGAATTGCCAGCGAATGCAAACCACAAACAAACTGATTACGAATAGCTTCCTTGCAATATGCACCAAATTCAGAAGTTTCTGGTAACTTTTGTAGCTTGGTGAGGTACTGCCTAACAGACTCCAACTCTTCCTGTTCAGCTTTATGAAACTTGAACCTTTGAGCAATAATTATCGGCTTTGGATCCACATGCTGTTTCCTCAGGGTTTCCTCAGCGCTGAAATGGACCTCAATAAAGCATACATTTTACTACCCATCAAGGTAAGTATGCTTGGTACATGCTCATCTGTTGGCACACTGCTTACTTCGAAAAACATTTTTAGTCACTCCACCTAATTTTTCCAGTCGCTACCCGGCATAAACTCCTCAACACGCCCAAAATATGATGGATGTACCACGATATTTGGCTACGCTGTTTCTCCTGGCGTTTCAGACATCCTTGGTGCCACTTGTATTCTTCAAAATGAAACGACTCTCAAAAGCAAACAAAATTTAATGCAGAAAGACTAACTAGAACTGACCTTGAGCTTAACATACATGTGGTCTTATATGACTACGAATATTAATTAGTTTCTCAGAGTTCTTTAACTCTCAAGGGGTTAATTCACATAACAAGCTGTAGAGCCATCAGCATTAAGAGAGGACATAAATCAGTCAACTGATAATGGGGGCAATAGTGGAGCTTACCAAGACTGTGCTGGTAAGCAGTTTGTGCCTGTGAAATAAGCTCCAACCAAGAAACTGAAAGAAGAAGTCCCATTGGTTGAAGCTATTCACTTAATAAGGAATGCAATTGAAAATGATCCCACAAAACAGCTCATCGAATTCTTAAAATCAGATATTGAGAAATCAAGAGAGCATGAGGTGAACTTTTCCAAATGCTTTTAACACATTCCAACCCTAGCCCACAGACACAGTATGGATTAGCTAGTCATCATTAAGGGGATTGTGTTTCCCCAAGTGACATTAACCGTGGTCTTTCTATGCCGGCCTCAAATTTTGTTTTTTCATATAATCACACCTTGTGTCATTTCAACCAATATCGCTACCCCCATGGCACCTTCCTCCTCTTTGTCCACAGATTCAAGTAACCCAAGAAGTTCCCCACTAAGTTTCAGAGAAGGGAACACAAAAAAGACCACTTTGAAGCCTTTATGAGTGATTTTCTACTGAAACTCGTGCCCAGACTTTCTCAGTGCCTTTTATAGCATGCAAGGGATTCTGGGAAGTTAATTTGCATGCATGTCCATCCACCATGTTGAAATGGAGAGGTAAGTTATTCAATGCAATTCCATTGTCTTTGTTTTAGAATAATAGTTGTTTATCAATATGCCATCTGATTAAAGACTGTTGTATCTTTGTTTTTGTAGGAATATATTAATGGAAAGCACAATTATTTTGCTTCCAATACATGTTTTGTGGTGGCCTTTCAGGTGGTCACCAATATAAACATACTTGTGTTTATACACCAAATCATCATATGGATATATTTAAGGTTTCAATCTAGTTATGTCCAAAGAAGGATTAGACAATTTTTGATGTGGGAACT
>Ga0126337_10000951_pt1 | contig 16472 bp, 5 predicted proteins | sample DipCmetagenome_FD_92527 | JGI IMG/M metagenome (GOLD analysis project Ga0126337, IMG submission 92527) | Coral microbial communities from La Bocana,Puerto Morelos, Mexico - Diploria C A metagenome | ecosystem: Host-associated > Invertebrates > Cnidaria > Coral | place: La Bocana,Puerto Morelos... | reverse complement strand
TGAACAGTGAAGGGTTGTGAGACGGGGCCTACGGTTTATAGTCCTTATCCGAGAAGACTTTGAAAGTCTAACCATTTGTGGATGTAATTACAAAGGCAGCACTTTCTCCTCAGTTATTTTTAATACCCTGAGTGTTGGTCCGGCCAGAGTCGAACTCACGACCTCCCGCATGACAGTCCGATGCTCAACCGACTGAGCCACCGGTGCGTATCGGAACGATGGTTCAAACACGCAAAATTCACTTGTAAACTCGAACTCAAACTCAATTCGAACTCGAGGTCTCGAGTTTCCGTAGGTCGGAGTTTCTGACGCAGACGGTTCGCGTTTCAGGGAAGTTACATGCATGCTATAAGTCGTTTGAGTTAATCGATCGATTAGCCATACAAAAATTTACTTCATATACGAAGTTAATTGTTATAAGTTGAGTTGGGGTGAAACAACATCAATGTTAGGGCGACATAACTTCGATGATGCGACACAACTTAGGGCGACACAACCTGACACCCAACTAGCGACAGCTATCAATAGTCATCAATGTGACTATGACTTTGACTACATTACTAGATCCTCCATTTTGGTTTTACATCCATAAACGACCCTGAGGTCCCGAGCACGACATGAAATAAACTGCCCTCAACTCCATTTTACGCCATATCTTGCAAGGTTCCTAATAAAATAACAAGACTTTATTTACGAAACGGAAAACTCCAACTGTCAAGGCCTTATTCTTCGAATTCCAAGGCGAAAAGCATAAAATATCAACAAAATTTTACCTGCAAGAAACTTGTAGCGCCACTTGAATAGCTGGTACCGAACTTCTAAACGGGCTCGCCTCGTCTGGGAAACAACATCGTGATAAGCTGGAGGTGCTGATGCCGCCATGTTTGTCTTATGAAAAGGCCAGGTTACATGTGGGGACATCATTTTCCAAAACAGTGAAATTTTACTTTACTTAATTTCGGTCACACCATAGTTAGTAGAGGGGGACTACTAACTATGGTGTGACCGAAAGTAACTCTACTAACTATGGTCACACAAAAACGGCTGCTAGGGGGAACTTTATATTAGTTTCATCAAATGCAAGACACTCTTATAAATTGACGTTTTGCAATATTTAAACCCCACAGGACTTCTCAACATGTAATACAGCACTTTTATGCGTTGCGTGACATAAAAATCGCGGCCTCATAAGTTTCTCGATTAGGTCAAGAGATGAGTTACTGCTTAAGTTTTTTCTACTTAAACAATTCTTGCTCTAGAAGAAGTATTAATTTCAGTGTGACAGAGCTTAAGACAAAGTTTCGTTTCCATGGCAAAATTCAATGACAGATATTTCTGTTACCGTAACATGGCGTCTCTATACAGAAGTCCATAAATTTGGGTGAAGCACTAACGCGCGAATGAGTAATCGCACAGACCTAAATGTTGACAAGGCTGTTTATTTATCATGATATTTCATGTCTGAGCTTCTTGAGTTTAATTTGCGATTTTTATTTTTGATGGCGTGACACCGCAAACCGCAGCCTGAAATGACCGTGGGGACATGTCAGTCGCCTAGGCTGTGTGGGCTAGAATGCGGAATATTTTTTAAAACTTCCTTTCTCCCCGTACTTTCCCACTAGCTAATTATTGAGATTACTCTCTTGAACAAAGAAGCAGCACCTCAAGTTAAGTGCTGCTCGGGTCAGTTGCGTGATTCTTCCAAAACAACTTTCTTTTCGACAAGTTTGTAGCCTGGTCCGAGTTCGCTCCGACGGGGAGAGGAGGGAGTTTAGGCGAGCGAACTCGGACCGGCTAACAAGTTTGTTGAGAAAAAAATTGTCAAAACTTCTACATGTGTATTGATTGCTATCTTACGCATTTTAAAGCTCCCTTTTGAGTTGAACGAGAAGTTTCGTTTATATTTGAAGCATGAGGTGACCGAATTTTGCGATCATACTACATGTGCGGGTGAACCCGCGGGAAGTCCCTTACTCTTCCGCAGTTTTCCCCGGAAGCAAATTTTTATTTCCTAGAATTTTTTGGTAAACAGTACTGTTTTCTTGGAACCGTTGGTCGGGCCTGTGAGATAGTTGTTGCCTCGATCTTCAGGTCGATAAAGCTTACAGAAACGACCAAATCGAACTTGGTCATCCGAGAAATATCAACTGGCATCGAAAGAAAATTGGCAATAACTTTCAAAAGCTATCGTCGATCGAGCATCATCGAGGAATCATAAAACCTTAGAAGAAACTGATGAGAAAAGGTAAGACATTGTTTATTTCTCGCTTCTGTTGCTAAGTACTTTTTTGATAACATCTCTCCCCTTATTTTATTTTACCGCTGTAACAGATATCGTCAGGCGTTTATAAAGACGTATCAAAATTAAAAGTTTCCGGCTTCGCTGAGTAAATGTCAGTGAAACATCACTAGTTTCGCAAAGATTGAACCATACAACGAGACATGCATCAGCGATTTTTCTGATCTTATTCCAAACAAACATAGTCTTGATCGTAATTAAGCTGTGAAGATATTGCTGAAAAGTCGAAATTGAATCGAAATTCAATTCACTTCGAAGGGCACATCAACGTACAGTTGTAGCGTTACAAAGCAGGGACAATGTCTACTCAAATGTTTTTCGGCACACTTTGTATGGCCGTTTACTTTTAATCAACAGTTGTTTTGCAAAAGTAATTTTGGCCTTGGATTAGCTTCTTCTCGGCCCGTTGAGGTTGCCTGCTTATCCTACAAAAAAATTCATGCGTATTGTAGATCGAGTCTCTGAGAATATCTGAGAATAACCAAGGTTGTTGATCGATCGAGGCATTTAAATCAGGACAAAGACAATCCTTTCATATCTCATTCATTTTTTAACGCGTCCAAGATATTGAAATAAATATATAACTTTAAAAATTTCACGAATTCAAGAGCTTCGCTTCGCCTGTTACTAGCGAGAACCTTGATGAATATTTAGTTTGTATATCTCGTAAGTTTATCGCAAACCACTAAATATTAGTAGTCATTTATGAGTAGGCCTTGGCGGATTATTCTCCTAAAAGTGGCTTATTATCCTACTAGCAGTGCTCGAAATTTTGCCAAATTATGCCAGAATTCCCAAATTATGATCCTGATTTCCGAAATTATGCTCCAGCACAAAATGACGTAGATTCTATACACAGATGCGCGCAAAATGCGCAATAACGACACCAAATTGTGAAGTTTTTCACATAAACTGTTGTTGTAATTTTTTTGTGTGTTTTATGGCAGTTTGTCTCGGCGGTCAGCTGTCCAAATTAGCTGCTCGCATCTCTGAACCGTTTTTAAAATGCCTTCAACGACACGCATTCTGTAGAAAATACGCCATATTTACTAAATTTTATTAATTTATGCTCCAAAAAGTAATAGAATTTGCTAATTATGCAGTTGCAGTGCTCGTTTAAAAAAGTATGTGTTTTTTGCTTCAATTATCCCACAAATTATGCGAGCACAATCCGCCAAGGCCTCTCCATTGAGTGTAAGTAGGGATGGGGGTGGGGGCCTCTCCATTGAGTGTAAGTAGGGGACGGAGGTGGTGGTGGGGGGGGGGTTGTCGGAGGACATGGAATCAATTGATTTGTTTCGTTTAGAGTAGTCTGAATTTCATCCGTTTCTTCCCTTTACCCCGAGGGGAAACTCTCCCGCGCCCCCCTCAGGGTAAAGGGAAGAAACGGATGAAATTTCAGACTACGTTTAGAGGCAAATTCTACCGGCAGTTACTAGTGACGGGGAACGAAGAAGTCTTGACAAATGGTCCGAAGAAGGGCACATAGCTGTAAACAGAAGGTACATGAAAGCTCACAATGATAAATTCGGGGGTACTGCTTGCCCACTTCCCAGGTCTTGTATGTATATTTAGCCTGGCTCAATCGTTTTCGAGCATGTCAGGTGGTCCGAAGCAAAAAGTGCATCTATTTTAAAATTGCCCGTGAAGCGCCGTGAGAAAAGCTGTACAGGAATCTCGCACGGGACAAAGAAAAATGCAACGTGGTTGTTTGTGTTCTGTTTGTCGACCCCAAAACAGACTCAAAAAAGAACGCATCTAATTGTTGTTCCAAACTATGCGTAGTTCATGTGTTATGTTTGTTGCCGCTGTTTGCATTCTATTTCTCTCCCCAACATTTAACCTCATGTGGCTGAGAAACCTTTCACAGAATGTGTTACAGAAGTCTACCGTTCATTGCCCACTTGCCCGTCTAGTTTGATATTCCTTTAACACAGCTTAGCTTTCGAAGCCTAATTTAAAGTTTCTACGGGTGCGTTTCTTTGGAGCGATCTCAAGATCAGGATCACTCGATCATAGTACATCATCATGTATCCATGACTACAGTGGATTCATTGGTTCCATTCTGAGTGACCTTTGAATCACTGATACTGATCCAGATCACCCTAAAGGAACGCACCCTATATTTTAAAATTTATTTTCCTTAGAAACAGATTCAGCTTATACTCGTTACACTTTCCGAATTCTTGCAGTGAATTGAGACACTTCTTTGATGAGCTCAACTATGGCATACACAAATGCCCTCACTCTTTATTGCAATCACTGCCGTACTGCGCTTGCCACATCGGACATGTTGATGCTGGCTTCGATTCCGCCGTCGCAAACACACCTAGCCATCAGAAAGGAGAAAGAAGAACAAGCCTACAACGAAAAAATCCGAAAAATTCCCAATCCGGACCCTAAGAGAGTCGCGTTTTGCCCATATAAAGTTCTTTGTAAACAGTGTAACGATTCCGTCGGGACTATCAGCATAGTCGAAGAAAATACGCTAATTTGTTTCAAGATTGAAAACGTCCATTTTAAACGTGGCTACGAAGAAATCAAAGGGAAACGGCTGAAGCAAATCAAAGATAAACTTTTGCAGTGTGGCCTACAAGTTGTTAATATGTCTCTTTTAAGAAAGACTTTTTCACAGTCTGTTAAACAGAACGACAGTCCATCAGAGCCTCTCGTATATTGTGATATAAGCAAGCTTACAACGGAGGAAATCCAATCCTTAACGAAGCAGGTCCCTCGTGAATATCAGAACGAGCTCTTTCTGCAAGCCTTACGTGGAAACACGCTGGTCTACCTACCAACGGGCTCGGGGAAAACCTTGATTGCGGCGATGGTGCTGAGTTGTATGAAAAAATTGAATCCAAACAAATTGATGGTGTTTCTGGTGGACCGTATTCCGCTTGTCTATCAACAGAGCGACTACGTCAAGTCTCAGGTCCCGGATCTAAGAGTGGAGATCCTAGCTGGAGATATTGGGCGTTTTCCGGGCGATAAATCTCGATGGATATCCACTGTGCAGGCATTAACTGAAAACAAGATCGATCTTCTTGTTATGACACATCAGATTCTGCTTAACTTGATGGGCGGTGATTGTGCAGTGGTGCGCATGGCAGATATCTCCGTTCTCGTTTTTGACGAGGCCCACCACTGCCTTGGAAATCACTGCTACAATCAAATCATGAGAGATTTCTACAAAGTTACAAGCAATAGATTCAAGCCTCTGGTGCTGGCGCTGACTGCGTCCCCTGCAGGCGCAGATACACCGCAAGCCACATCAACCAAACTGGAAGAGTTGTTGTCGAATCTTTGCGCATGTGCGCGAATGCCTGTGAGGTCCACGGATTTGGAGGTGTACTGGAACCGACCGGAAACCACATATGAAGTAGTTTCCATGAACACAAAGCAACAGCTGTTGCAATCAGATGTAGAGACTTACCTCACTTCATTGACAATACTGATCGAAACGGAAGCCGAATGCCCACGTGCGCTTGATAAACTGCACGTGCTAAAACCAAACTACCGCGGTGCTTTGCGCAAGTTGATTGAACGTTGCTATGGTGACAAGAAGCGAGTGAAAGGCCTAGCACTAGGTGAGCACGCCATGCATATGCTTAGTGTGATTGAAGTGAATAACATTTTGGGCAACGAGTATGCAGTTGAATGCCTTGAGGAGTGCATCAGACAACTGCAACAGGCTACTTCCCCTATGGAACAGCTCAAAAAGAAGCTCATCGGTTCCTCACAGCAGCTGAGGACGTTGGAAACTTCAATAGCAAACCTGAGGAGAGTGTCAAAACTTTTCTCCTCCAGTGACAGGTATCAACACCTCACCAAAGAGCTTCGAAATTTCATCCGTCAGGTTCAAATGGACCAAACCTCTAGAGGAATCATCTTTGTCAAGATGAGGAAGACTGCTTACAAGCTCTGCGAACGGCTGAGACAAGAAACTGGAATTGTCGAAGGGCTGAACCCAGCTTTCCTCGTCGGCCACGGACAGGGAAGCGATGGAATGGACTGGAGAGGAGAGCAAGACGAAATTCTTAAGAAGTTTAGATCAGGCGAGGTTAAATTACTTGTTAGCACGAACGTGTTGGAGGAGGGACTGGACGTACCGGTTTGTAACCTGGTTATCCGGTTTGACAGTGCGATGACGTTGCGGGCGTTGGTGCAGAGCCGCGGGCGTGCGTCCCGCCGACCCGATAGCCGTTTCGTAGTGATCTGCAGCGACCCCAGTGAGCAAACGAACGCATTTGATGCGATCAGAAAGGAACAAAACATGGAACAAGCCATGAAACGGCAGCAGTATTACACTAATCGCCAACAAGCGATTTCATTCGGATGTCAGATGAAGAAACTTGACTTAAGTCAGAAGTTACTCGATCCAGTAGAACCCCAGAGAATGATGTGCTCGGAAGAGGAACCAGAACCCGAAGTTGAAGATGACGATATGGAAAATGAGTACAGCGTGGATACAATGACTATTCATCACAGAGGAGAGAGCCTTGCAGCAGGAGGACCAAGAAAGAGACGGAAAAAAAAAGTTCCTAATGTTCGGATTGCGATCCAGAATGTCATCTTGGGAAGAAATAACAGTGAGGAAATTAGCGAACTGATTGAATACTTCGAAAAATACTTTGAAGTAAAATCATTAACGACAGAAAAGGAGGAGGTTGGCGCCCCCGAGGTCGGTGCTTCACCAAGTAAGGACGGCGCGAATGAGACAATGCTCTCCTCTAGCTTACTTCGCCTACAGATCGAACCACTTGAAGATCAAAGATTTCGTAGGAAAGGTAAATTCTTCACTCATGTTGTTCAATCTTGGTGCTCTCGCCCCAGCTCGCACCGAGCTCTAACAGACAACCTCTGGTTGCGTCGCGATGAGCCCTCACCCAATCAAAAGTATTCCAAACCAGTACTTGTTATCAAACCAGACACCATGTTCCTGGGGTACTTTTTAAATCAAGCGCATTTCTGTAAGCACTGGCCCCTTAGCACCGCTAATCTGGAGAACATTCGCGTCGCGTTCGAACATGATCTTCGAACGATGCTGATTTGCTTCACAGTGCCGAACCCATCCAGTCAGTGGAAAGCTGATTTATACAAGCTCCAGGTTCGCTACAGCGAGCTCCAGGAATTCGTGTTGGTCGACAAACGGAGTGCATCTTCAACGCACGAGGTCTTCATCTCACTGAGGCATCCCCCGCGCATTTTCAAAGCAAAGAATTTCATCAGGAAAGAGCAAGATGATGACGAAAACGACTTTGAAGACTGGTACTTTGAAGACAACGACTACGACTTCGATTTTGATGACTTTCGTAACTTCGACGATGACTTCTCGAGTGATTCCGAAGATGATCGAGCGACTACCGAACTCAACCGTAACAGCGCCGAAAGTGCTGCCGAAGACGATCGCGAAGCTCTTCTGACGAGTTCGGATGTTGCAAGCATTGATGACGTAGTAAACTGGGAGCGAGTGACTGAGATCGAAGATAGCGGAGAAGCTTTTGGTTCTTGTTGGGCGTACAATTTCAGTTTCAAACCCAGCGCATGGGAAGAGATTGAAGAAGTGCTCAGAAGCATTGCCAAGTTTGACAAGAAGTCCTTTTACCTTCGCATGAAGAAGTCTCTCAAGAGACTTCCAGAGATACACCTGCCCAAGGACCTCCCTTTTCACGTCAAATACGCAACCCAATGTGTCCTGAACAGCTTTCCTTTCGTCAAGGGAAGAGTCACAGCCAAGTTCGCCATTTTGCTCGGAAGCAAACCTGAAAAAGTGACGTTGACTGCTCTGGAGAGACTCGGTGTGGCGCTCCGGAGGAATTCGTTCTGCGATCCAGAAGCCAAGCTTAAAACTTTGCTTGACGAAATGAATTTTAAATCGATTGGAATCCCAAATCAACTTCTTCCTGCGCAATGCGCTATGATCAAACGAATGGTTATCACACCGACTCGCTTGCTGTTCTACACGCCGGAAGTTATGTCAAAGAATCGCGTGCTCAGACAGTACAACACTGATCAATTTCTCTGTGTGAACGTGCGCGATGAAGACTTCTCGAAGCTTTCTGCTGCCGGCGGTAGCATAGACCATGTGTTGGAGCGTGTGAGACGCACTTTGGACAGCGAAGTGATCGCGGGTGGCGACCGATTCCTTTACCTTGGTTCCTCCAACAGTCAGCTACGTAACCACGGCTGCTGGTTTGTTCGCCCCAGTCCACACCCGGATGAAATACGTGATTGGATGGGAGATTTCAGCAAGATAAGGTATTGAGACTAATTTAAGTGCACCCTCGTATCCAGCGTCTTCGTTCCCCTTGACCAGCGGTCGGGAACGGACGAGTCGCTCGTTTCGTCAAGCCGGCATGCGCAGTAAGGAACGAAGACTCGAGGTACGAGATTGAATTTAAGTGTTACATTATATCAGGACAACAGGAACAGGAAATCAGATGTGTACGCCTGCTAGTGTAACTGCATGTGAGAGCAAATCGGGAGAACGTCGACACATCAAACGCTGATTAAATGCGACCAAACGTAGAATTAAAACCAAGTATGAAACCAAAGCCTTTTTATTCCAATATCAGGCATGTGTTTTGAATAACGGTTGTAATGAAATTCCATGTGTTTAGTAGCAACTCTGTGCTTTATGAACAACAACTTAAGGTTAAAAACGCTAGACGCATACAATGGGGTGATATTGAAGAATTCCCAGTTTTACTGAACGGAAGGTGAGAGCGGCAGGACGAGAAGACTTGCAAAAGGTCGTGATTGCCACCAAAGGCACGTTTTTTCTTGTGCAGAGTTCCCCAGGTATCAGTCAATCGAGTAACGGCTAAAAGGTCTTTAGAGTCCCCTAAGAACCTCTGCAGCTAACCAGGTAATAGCTTGCAATATCTTGCTTGAGACTAAACAGATTGATCACTTGTCTTTAGGTGCGTAGCCACATTCATGGCTCGTATGGGACAGTGTTTCTCGACATCCCAGGATGCTATTGGCATTGACGTCAACGAAGGGACATCTTGGGAGATGAATGATGACATTGAAACACTTGACCGGGGCTACTGCTTCTCGGATGGCGTGGGAAGAATTTCGAAATCTCTTGTGGGTCAGGTGAGATTTCAAACTTACAAGCACTGCAGACAAAGAGATGTTTATCAAAACATACTGGAGGGTATGAAGCCAGTTAACGGAAGGTTCAAATTGGGTAAAGAATATCAAGCATGACTAAGTTGTGAAGAAAGATCAAAATTATGTCACCAACATCACACCCTTTATCTCAAACACCACAGGGTGTCAATTGGTGTCTTCTAGTTCCGTTTTCTTTCTCTTTGTAATTCACCACTTTAGAGAATTTGGTTGTATCAACTAAGTTGAAAATGTAAATTGGCCACCGTAACGAGTTGAAAAGCTGACGTTTCGACCACTTTAGAGAGTTTGGAGAATTTCTCAAAAGTACCGTATTAAAATTCACTTTCTTTTACCCAGGTTGCTAAAAAGATAGGCAAAGATTTCGTTCCTTCTGCCATCCAAGTTCGGTTTGCTGGCTGCAAAGGAGTTCTGACAGTGGATCCCAGGCTCCGGGGCAATAAGGCGGTGTTCCGTCCGAGCATGCGTAAATTTGAAAGCACTCACCGACGTCTTGAGGTGTTACAGACCTCTCGACCCCAGGTCGTTTTCTTAAATCACCAGCTCATTATGCTGTTGTCCAACCTTGGTATCCCGGATGATGTTTTCATGAATTTACAGCGCAACATGTTGGACAAACTGGCAGGTGAGAGAGAGGGAAGGGAGTCCGGGGAAAGAAACCGTTATCTCCAGCCCTGTTGGTACTAATTCGTTTTATTGTTGTATTTCTAAGGAATGCTGGTCGATGAACGCCTGGCTTCTCAGCAGATGACGTCAGGGGCTAAGACCGGAATCGCTTACATGAGCCTATCTCAAGCGGGAATACAGCTGACCACTGAACCGTTTTTCAAGTCAATGTTAGTAGCACTTTACAAGGAACGCATGCAGAATCTACTGAGTCGAGCCCGCATTCTTCTGCCGCCAGCGGAGGCCCGCCTTATGATTGGTGTCATGGATGAAACGGGGACCTTAAAGCCAGGGGAGGTTAGAATTAAAAGCAATCTTCATCGCACATACCAGGAACAAATATTTTCTTGACACTCAAATATCAAATTTTCAATATCATTTGCAGGTGTTCGTGCAGTATTCCTCTATTTCCAGCAACCCAGATCGCGAAGGAGAATTCAGTAAGACTACACAACATCTCCTCACAGGACCCGTGGTGGTGACCAGAAATCCGTGTCTACATCCGGGAGATGTGAGACTGCTGACCGCGGTAGACGCACCTGAACTCGTTCATTTGGTGGACTGTATAGTGTTTCCGAATCACGGGCCACGTCCCCATCCTAGTGAGATGGCAGGTATTACGGCCATTAAATGTCTCATTTATTTAAATCTACTCCAGAATAGTAAATAAACAAAATAATATATAAATAGAAATCCTTATGCTTTTAGTGATCACAGGCTTCAAATATAAATTCTCCTTACTGGTTACCAAGCATTCTTTTAATGGTGATTCTGAGAATTTGGTGCTGCATCGAAGCTGTGGCCTCTAGTTGATAATTTCTTTATTCTCATCACCTCTCAAGGAGAAACTAGGTAATGATCACTCTTGGAAATAGTCGAGGGTCCATGTTGCCCGAAGGCTGGATAACGCTATCCACCGGATAAATCACTATCTAGTGGATAAGTGTCAACAAAACAAACCACGCTATCCCCTGGACTGTGATTTATCAAGTGGATAGCGTTATCCACGTTTTGAACAACCTGGGCGAGTTCCCTTTCTGGCTATTACTTGCGTAGTTCCTAGGCCTCGATATTTCGCCGCTGTTAATCCGTTTATGCAGCTCACATACGCGTGGTCTTGGTTACGTCACCGAAATGAAGTAGCCGTGAAGGCCTGGTAAAAAGCCTACACCAAGTAGGCAAATAATTTAACGTGCATATATTATAGTTTGTAATTGATCATTTTTATTACTGGCTTTTTATTAAGGTGGAGACCTGGATGGTGATTTGTACTTTGTTTGCTGGAAGAAAGAGCTTTTGCCGCGAAGAAAACTCTTTCCACCAATGAACTATGAAGCACTTCCAAAAAAAGAAGTTCTGGGAACAATCACTGTCAGTCACATGACCGCGTTTGTAGCTGAGTACATCAAGTTTGACCAGCTTGGCGTGATTGACAACGCACACAAGGCGCAGGCCGATTCTCACGAGGGAGGGGTGGAGTCGTCGCTTTGTCTTCAACTCGCGGAGCTCCATTCTCAAGCTGTGGATGCTCCGAAGACAGGAAAGTGGACAGAACTGCCTAAAGAGGCGAAAGTTTCAGTTTTCCCCGATTTCATGATGAAATCCGACAAACCCAGTTACCCTTCAGACAAGGTTTTAGGGAAACTGTATCGCGAGTGCAGGGCATTTAAGGACAGCATCGCACGTGATGTCCCTCTTAAGAAGCCGCATATCGTGCCCTACCTGCTAGTGCCCAACTTCCAAAAGTACCAAGAGGAGGCGAAGGAGCTTTATGAGGAGTACTCCAGCCAGCTCATTACGCTGATGAACCTGTACGGAATCGAAACTGAAGCTGAGCTGCTCTCGGGCTGTTTTCTTAAACTCCATTCTCGGCTTGGAAGGGAAAAAGTCGAGATCGCTGAAATCGTCAGCCGCATTATGACCAAAATACGCGAAAATTTTCGGAGCAGGTTCTTCAAAGAGTTTGACTTAGGCGAGGAAAACCGAGAGGTCGTCGGGATCATTTCCGAAGAAATGCAACGGAAAGCCTCGGCGTGGTATTTTGTGGCATACAGTCACAAACAAACGACAAACGCGGCAGAAAATGAACCGAATGAAACCCCTTCAATGCAGTTCCTGAGCTTTCCATGGCTTGTTGATGACGTTATGCTGTCAATCAGAGTGAAGAAAACCTTTAAAGTGCAAGAGTCGCAAAGCATTGTGGCATCGATCAGCGAGAGTGTTTTTAAGGTGTTTGAAGACGAACGCCATGTCCTTTTACAGAGTTTTCAAGACAGGCTTCAGAAAAAGAACTTCATATCTACTGCGATGCCAGGCGTCAGTGTAGCTATGTTTGGCTCGTCAGCCACGCTTCTCTTTCGACCAGATTCTGACCTTGATCTTTGCGTGCTAGATCCTAGGCTCATCGCTCGGCAAAGTGAACTGGATCGAGACGAGCAAATCGCTTTCTTAAAGACTTTACACCCGGTAATGAAAAAGCTGTTCAAACATGCACGGCTTGTGGACTCTGCCCGAGTGCCGGTGAGCTTTTTCTTTTGTTACTTTTCATTTACCAAGAATCTGTCTGCGCCTGATAGTTCCAGATTTTCTACAGTAGTAGTTGAAAACACTCGTTTTTTTCCTCAAGTAGATTAAAAAGTTCGCGAACCTTTTGAAATGTAACTGGTTTCGTTAATGCTCTTCTTTCTTCTTGGTCATTGTAGCTTGACAAGAAATAACGCAAACTGCGGTGAAAACATGACAATAAAAGGCCTTGGTGGAAAACAAAAACTAGATCTTTGTATTTATTGATAAATATTGCATATCAAAAACAACATGAATAAAGTTATTTTACCTGTATTTTTAGTATGCACAACTTTTCTGTTTCTATAACATTTATCGTTTCTCAAATATTAATTAGTTATTTATCTTGGATTTCAATTTTGTTTAGTTCTATACTTCTATTCTCAACGTTAACTTCTAAAGATGTACCTAGAAACATACGGAACGTCAAGTAAAAATATAATATTTGTTTTCCAACAATGCGTTTTATTGTCATGTTAATCACCGCAGTTTGCGTGTTATTTCTTCGTAACTGGTTTAAGTCTGTCTCTTACTTGTATTCTTTAAATTTCAGGTGATTTCGTGTGACAATCCTGCCAAACGAGTTGGTCCTTTAGCGAATGTAACAGGCGATCTTTCCGCCTCCTGGGACGGTCTACTCAAAGCCATTGTTCTGTCAAGCTACATCAAGTCGTACCCACTCCTCTTGCCAGTTCTTCGTCTCCTCCTAAACTGGGGTCACGTGACGGGGCTCGCGGGACATGGTGTTGACGCAGGCATCAAGTCGAACGTGTTGGTGTTCCTGCTTCTTATCTTCTGCGTTTCAAAGAAACTGGTGCAGACTTTCAACATGGAAAATGTCTGGAAACGTTGCCTTCTGATTTCAACTGGCCAAGTGACCGACGCAGTGAACATTCAGGAATGGCAGCAAGTTCTAGCTTCTTTACCCACACGGGAATCCTCGGAGAACCAAAACAGCCTTACATCAGCTTCTATTGGCGAAGAACAAATTGGCGAAATTCTACTAACGTTTTTCCAAGCCTACAACTCAACTCTCGAGATGCATATCCCACAACCCTTTGCATCATTACTAGGCGTAACCAAACTAGCAGAACTGCTGGACGCAGAACACCTGCGCCTGCTGAAGGAGCACATGCAACGTGCTTTCCATCTGTTGGCTCTTTACGGAGACGTTGAAGTGCTTCTGACAGTCAGCGCGTCTGAAATTGACCGAGTAATTTTCTTATCGGAGGCACTATCCTACACCATGGCGGGCTCGGAGAGGCACAACGCCTTCGAGTTGTCAAAGAAGACAGGTGCAAGAGTAACCATACGTCCCAGTCTCCCTGGGTCAGGATTTGGCCTTGTTCTTCAAGCTATTGGTACCGAGTCTGCTGTGGCGTCAGTGGAAAGAGCTCTGAACGCCATGGCAACGCAGGCCTTGAGAAACAAGGCGGCCATTATGTCGGTGTGTTTCGTGAAGGAAGCCAAACACATGTTGATGGAAGGATGTCTTAGTGATGACGATCGCGTCACCTTGGTACCGTACTATGGCAATCATCACCCCACCCATGACAGTCTGGCTTTATACGTGCCTATGCTGGCAAACCCGAGGTCCGGTCTCAGCAGGATTGGAGCTGCCTATACTCGATTTGAATTTTTAGGTTTCAAAGAGAAGTTTCTCACACAAGTACAGGTATAAATCGAGCCATTATTATTTCATTTCTTTGAAAACTACAGAAGTTAAAATTCACTTTTCGTTCGTTTTAACTGCCTCGTATTCCGCCAAGGGTCTTTGTTTAGTGTTTTTTAAGTGCTGTTTTCAAAACCAAACCAAAGTTATCACCCTGACCAATCACATGAGATATAGACAATCCAATGGACCAATCAAAGTTCAGATCAAATACGTGTAGCTGACGCGAAGAGCGGGAAACAGTTGGTTCTGTGATTGGATGAGAAAATTGGATGAGAAAATGGCGCGAATGTTTTAAGCCAATCATGTAGCGTACTAATGGCGGAAAACCAAGATGAATGCGACTCACGTGAAGATGGCTCTAAGCTAGCAGATTAAAACCTGAACGACAACTATTCATTAAAGATAGATGTCAGTAGAGATTGGTGCAGTTATCAGAATGGAACTTTTAATGTCGAATCTTAAACTTCTGTCGGGCAGGAGAGAAAATAACGAGTCAAAGTTTTTTTCACTTTGGTTTTTGCTATTTCTTTTTCCTCAGGTGATAGAAAGAGATTTTGTCCCCTCAATTCATGGCCAAATGGAATTTGCCGTACACTTTGGACGCATTTACGTCTTGAATATCCCAAAGTCATTCACCGAGGACACGGAATCTCCAACCGTGAGAGTGTTTCAAACAAATTTATCGCGAGGATACAAACCTCGACCAAGCGTGCTTTCCACAACGAGAAGTAACAAAAAGTACAACAGGAAGAGTTTCAACACGGCTAAAGGTCGCAACTATAAGAAGAGGAAGGGCAATGAGGTAGGAGAAGATGGCAAGAAGACACCAAAGGAGAAATCATCTCGCAGCTCTTTTTTTACGGTGGTGTCATCGCAGGAGAAGATCGCGAGTTTTCTGACGCAAAGGGGATTTAAGGAAGTGCAAAGTTCGGAAATTTACTCGGTAGAAATTCACACGGATCACGAATTCTGTGTGATCACGAATAAAGATTTATCGTTTCACGAGATAGCGTATCCCAAATTGCGCTGGTGCGCGGTCGACGTGAAAAGAGCGTGGCGCGAAAATCCCGAGGATCATGACGTCACTGATTTGGACGGAATCGAGACTGATGTACGCTTTGTGTTACAGACGCGCCATGCCTTGGGCCCGGATGATATAAGGGGAACAAGTTACGAGCAATACCGTGATACGTTGCAGCCTCAAAGTCATCCAAAGCCTTCCCGATGTCCCTTCGTGGTTAAGCCCGAGATCTGGAAAGACGTCGCCATGATTCGCCACAAAAAGTCCCGGATGTACAAGTTGGATGAGGTCTTGGCGATGGGAAGCGAGTTTAGAAAATCTCTTTGTATCAGTGTGAACGAGGTAACGGAGTATTCTCGGCCTACTAAGCACGCTTCCGCCTTCAGTAAAGTGTTTACACGATGGGAGGTGACAGTCAAACCAGGATTACCTAACAGTTGGAGCAACAGTGAAGCTGTGGAGAAACTACTGAGAGACGTCTGGGCCTTCGCCTTTGCTTTGGCCTCTCATATGTCCGACTAGAATAAGACAAAGTTTGTCCAAGGCAAGAGAGAGTTTTGTAACGGCTTAAAACCATAACTTAACTTAAGTCTGTCCAACCAAACACACTACTAAATGTAAATACGCTGCTAACCAATTAGAATTCGAGTTGAATAAATTAGACCCATACTTAACCCGGTAAAACAATCATTAAAGCGCGGGAAAACACGCGCATCGCCAAGCGCGAGAAAAAAAGGAACGGCCGGTGCCAAGCCCTTGAGGACATGCAGACAATTAGGGAGCTTACAACGACGACGACGCCGCCGAGGACGACGCCTAGTAAAAAATGAATTTATATTTCACAAGCAAAATCCGCGATTGTTTAGATCTGCTCGGTACGCCAATGGCTCTATAAACATGTTTAAGCCAAATATGCAAAGAGGGCGTTCAATTCCAAATAGAAATACGAAAAATTAGCCGTCGCCGTCCACGTTCCGTAGACGACGCAGAACTTGGTCATTTCACGTTGTTAGGGAGCTTAAGCAACGACGACGACGCCGCCGAGGACGACGCCTAGTAAAAAATGAATTTATATTTTACAAGCAAAATCCGCCATTGTTTAGATCTGCTCG
>Ga0126337_10000950_pt1 | contig 16480 bp, 4 predicted proteins | sample DipCmetagenome_FD_92527 | JGI IMG/M metagenome (GOLD analysis project Ga0126337, IMG submission 92527) | Coral microbial communities from La Bocana,Puerto Morelos, Mexico - Diploria C A metagenome | ecosystem: Host-associated > Invertebrates > Cnidaria > Coral | place: La Bocana,Puerto Morelos... | reverse complement strand
TCCAACTGAAAGCCTAGAAATGTCACGCGATCCTAAAAATTATTTCGGCTTTACATAAGACGAATTTACCGAGCTCGTGCAGAGCATCACATCGCCCAGTATCTGTGATCAGTCAGGGACTATTAGACTGCCGGTCACGGTCTCAAATAGACTAGTCATCCTCGGTAAATTCGTCGAATATGAAACCAAAATAATTTTTAGGATCGCTTTAAAAAAAAGCAAAAGTTCTTTGTTTTTGTGTGATCTCGTCATTTATTTTATTGATGTGCGGTTTCTATTTCAATATGCCGTCGAGCTCGGACTGCGCGGTTGCCATTCCAACGTCAGGCTCGGGCGGTCTCGTTCGGCCCGACTAATTACAAAGAGTGTCTACACCGGAGTGAGTGAGTGAGTGAGTGAGTGACACATTTGCATATCGGAGTCCTCACAACAAACGTCGTTTCAACGCTTCGTGTTACCACTCGTTTAAAAAGAGCTTAGTGCTCCGGTGAACAGACCAAGGTCTCTTGTTCTGTTGACCTAAAACAGCAACGGAAGAGAAATGCATGGTTGCACGTCCATGGAAATGAAAATGCGAGGGCATTCCAAATCAGAGTGCTAAACGTTGAAAACGTAAAATAAAGTTTAGTATTAAATGAACTAATGTCCTATAGTGGTAAAATAAAGCTGTTTTTGCATTTGTTTGCTCTTTGACTGCTGTCAGAGAGTAATTGACCAAAGAGGCTAAAAAATCTCTAAAAAGTCCACTTTGAAAGTGCGGTGAGTTGCGTGACTGCGGTGAGTTGCGTGACACATTCAGGTATGACAATGGTTCTATTTGATAAAGGTGCTGGCCTGGGTACGAGAGTTTAGAGTATCAAATGATGTTTACAAGATTATTGGGGGTTGGTAGGGGGTGGGGGGCAAGCGTTATCTTCGAGAATATCTCGATTTTCAGATTCGGATTTTCAGATTCTGTTGCTTCAAACAAGATATGCTGCGCACCCAGCTATGGTATTTTCATTCCTCTCGGCAGTTTGTCTCAGCCCATTATTTCATAAGCGCCTGCAGCAATATACATGCTCTGCGTCCCAAGCGCGTCTCTTTTTCAAAGTCAGCTCTTCAAAGCCAAGAATACATATTTGAAACCTTCAGTCAACCTTCAAAGACTTTTTGTGGGGGGTGAGGGGGATCATTTGAATTTTATTGCTACAATAATGAAACTTTCAAAGTCAAAACGGTTTGGTGCGACTTTTCGCAAATTAATGTAGATTTAAAAAAATGATTCGAAGTACTGAGCATATCTCACCAATTTAAGTTACCTTCTTTCCTTTAAAGCCATTAATAACACGTTTTCGATTTTAATATTGACCGCTGGTTGATCTGGTGCCTATTTCATTTGGTGCTGATTTCAAAATAACTTCAAAAAAGAAAAAGGAAAAACAGAGAGAAATTAAATTCCCATTCTTTCAGAAAATGACTTTTCATATACACTCTTTGTTCAATTAAAAAGCGGGTAAACTAACAAAAATATTCAAAATTATAATTTAAAAGATGTTGCCAGCTTTTTAATCCCACATAACGATATTTGAATATTAACTAGGAACTAACCAATCACAGCCTGTGATGATTTTTTGCAGACGAGCCGACGCCATACTTTCACGACCGACAGATAATCTAAAGTGCACGAAACCCTGAATTGGCACAAGGCATAACAAAATGCAAGCAAAAACCGACTGCAAATATTAATGGCCAGTCGATCAAGGTAGGTTTATTTTACCTTCAACACTTTACCTCTTCGCCGTTATCGACTTTTGCGCCAAGCAAACCATAAGGTCTCAATACATCTATGAAAAATATCGACTGTAAATAATTAAACGCTGGTGGTAAGCTTGCACAAACTGTCCGGCAGTGTCTGACTTTTTTTCGGCACACAAATTTTCAATATTGTGCGTAAAGAATATGTCATTCTATGAAAACGAAACCAATGATTCGATTTAGATTGAACTTGCTCCTCCCTGGTTATATAGCATACATTGATAGTCCCAAGTAAAAGTTTTTTTTCTATCCTACTCATGTTTTCATGTTGTCATGCATATATCTGACCTTCATGAGCTCGTCATAAAAGCAAATCCAGCAAGCTTGATTGCACTTCATAATTTATTTTCGTCAAAGTGAAAAACCCTGTATTCTCAGTATACTCTCTTAATGTTTCCTAATACTTGCGACTTAAGCAACAAGAATAGTCATCTCTTTCAAAAATACTATTTTTGATACCACATTGATTTCTACAGCCATCAAGGGGACGATCGAGTTTGAGGAAAACATAATATTCGATCAGATTATTAAAAGATGCGTTTCACAGCTTGTGTCTTATAATAACCTTGCCTCTATGTTGAGCTACCGCAATGCAAATATGCTTCAAGAGGTATTTGACATAACAATAAATATTATGTTTTCTGCCAGTGGTGTGGGAAGCCATCCTTGTAGAAACATTACTTAGTGCCAAAGTTTAAGTTCTTCTCAAAATAAGAAAATACCCGAAGCACAATGATTAAAATGGGACTCTCTCGAGGAATAATATCTCAGCTTAGAAGCTACTAACAAGCTTTGTGAGTTTTCGGTAGCACCCAATATTCCATAATTTAATAATACTAATACAGGCATCCAAGCTGTGTTTACGTTTCTGCATTAAAAAGACCGTCAATTTTACAATAATTTCTACAAACAAGAGAATCTGAAGGTTCCCGACCTTCCAGCTGTTTTTGTTCCAAAACTGTGTTAAGAACTAACAGAAAATATTATTTAAGTCTTGCTGTTTAGGTTTTAATTTCCACGACTTCATGCACTGCATTGTAATGTAAATCAAGAACTGTTTAATATCTGCCAGTCTGGTTTTCTTATTTGGCTATCAATGCTAACCAAAACAAAGAATGACAGCTTTAGAATTTGAAAGCATCAGCATGTTTTGTCTTTTGTCTTCTTTAACAAATTTTTTCTTTCAAAAATACAGTCTTTGAAAAACAATATACTCCACTTTCGGGTACATTGAAAAAAAAAGGGTTTTTTAAATAAGTCACGGAGGAGATCCACAAAAACAATATCACATATGTCAGATACTGTAATCTTTTGGACGACTTTTTATTTGATTGACATCTGTCTTCTTCAGTGATTTGTTCAGTAAAAGATAAAAAAAGACATCAAATTATCCTGTTAGAACATCCGTGACATACTTGGCTATCACTTCTTGTGCTTTTTTTGGAATTCTTAACACATTATGAGACATCTGTGGTCAATTACTGAACAGACGCACGGTATAGGATCATTAATAACTGAATAAAGCAAGGCTAATTGCTACGTAGAAGAACTTCTGGCGAAATGATAGAGTTCAAGCTGAGAGCCAAGAACAGCGACCGTGGACTGCTGTTTCGGTTACGATCTTTCATTCTATTTGTATTGTTCATGATCAGATCTTGATCAGATCTTTTTCATATCCTACATGTATGTATGCGAGACCTCCGAGTAGCATTTTCGTTTGCCGTCTCTTGTCGCACCTTTATTTAACATGGAATCTACTTAATTTATATACTAAAGAAACAAACAGGAAATGTCAGTTACATAATCTTTATGAGTTTTCTTCAATTTATCATAAGCAAGAACCAATCAAAATACGAGAATATTTTACTTTTTTATCCGCCAATATATTGATCGAGTACGAATTAGGAGAATTAACACGCTGTTCCAACAAGTAGTAAAAAATTAAAGTGGAGAAATTGTAGCAATTTTACAAAGCAAGACTATATTGTATATCTTGGAAAATGTATTTACGAAAAGGTTACAATAACCTCATCATAAACTGCTGATGTGAAATAATTAGTGTTACAACTTAGGTGCGTGTGTAGTTCATACTCAATGACAACATTTTTGTGTACAGGAAGCGATAAGACTTTAGGCAATTAAGACAATTGCTGGTAATTAACGGGAAAAGAAGGATTGCGCAATATTGAATATTACAGATATTACAAGAAAATACACAACACCTTAGCGAACAGATACTGTATGTATATTCAAGGATCAAACCCAAGTTTATAGATTTTTCTGGTAATCATCAAACTAGTTAATATCTCCTTTGTGCCCTTTCTTCCAGTCTATAGAACAACCCCGAATTGCTGCCTTGCTTGAGCTATATTTACTGGGAAAAATACCACATGGAACGATTGGAGTAAATGTTTATGGGCAAAATCGCATTGCTGCATTTACCTATTTTTTCAATGAAATCCTTGATACAAAGGTTTGGCCCAGTAAAATTGAGGGCACTGAAAACACCATAACTAGGAGATCTATAAGAAATAAAAGAAGAGTGGCTGGGACAAGAGAGGAGGAGAGATGAAAAAGCGTGTCTTTAACGACCATGGAGGTGAACTGAGGGAGATAAAGTGACGCTCACGCGGACGATGCCTGCTTACATGGCCGGCTTAAGTCTCCTAAAGGGTATTGGCTGAAATGTGAATACATGCCACCCCAACTCCCAGGCCCCCGATAAACTACAAGCCACTTACTTGGAAGAAGAAGCTTAAAAATCCTATTTGTAAAGAAATATTTCCTTTAAAGAGATTAAGAATCTATTAAGAATCTGCCAATACCTACCTCGAAACACAAGGTCTTAATTTGCCATGCTTCAAAAAGTGTGGGTTCTTACACGTAGGTTTTACTGTACTAAGACGGTTTGAGATACGACTGATCTGAAGGTCATTGACGTGTATTTTGAAAGGGATCTAAGCAGGGAATAAATAACTGAATCAAAAGAAAGATCATACCGCTTCACTAGATCTCTGCAAGAGCTTTAATACAATCGGATGAACAAAAAACTGAAACATTTTAATTAGGTTGTGAGCAACATAATCTGACAGTTTCTATGTGATGAAAAACTAACCCGACAAATTCCAATTCGTGCGATCGTGTATCGCGCGTCCACTTGCGTGGATGCATGCTTGCGTGCGTGGCATGCAGTGTGCGTAAGCGTGCGTAGCATGCAGTGTGCGTAAGCTCTCCATAAAGGCTAGATAAGCATTAGAATGGGCAATATACACAGACGTAGTAAGGTGCTACTAATTGGCACCTTTTGTCAGGAGGTTGTCCTGAAAAAGGGCGCTAATTATCAACATTTTACTGCGCTTACGTATGTTTCTTGTGCTTGCGCTTAATCACTGGTGAAGCTGTTCTTATGGAGTCTTGGGGTAGAGATCCGAAAACAAAATCCTGTTCCTAAAACAATAATATACATCCAAACCTTTCAGCGCGCTGATTGGCTAAGAACACGTCGTTTGATCCCAAACAGAACAGAAAATTGAGACAAAAGTAAATTCAATGCATATTATTGACAAGTAACCAAATTATTTTTTTTGGTGCATTTTGAAATAAATAAGCACTCGTAAATATTCCAAAGGCTACAATGTGTAAGCGCGCTACGGGTTAACGCAAATTTCTTTTTAAGTCCTTCAAAAAATTTACTTGTGCTTATATTTTGCAAATTGCACTGGAAATCGTTTGATTGCCTATTCTGAGTATTCTGAGTATAACTGTCACATGTTGGAATTAATTACAAAGGCCAGCAATTTAATTATGGTAGCTAGCAATAAAATAAATGTCACAGTAATTTAACAGAGTTTTTGTTTTCAGTAAAGGTAAATCTAAAATAGGCGTTTCATTTGCGCTGGAAGTCACCATATGTCTTACTAAATTGACACCATACGATTACCATAACAATCTCCACAGTTCCCGTTAAAGCACTCTATTTATATTAGAAGCACTAATAAGTTTTACGAAATAGAAACTGACGCAATGTAAACTTCATATTGAAATTTAAGGGCAAATTTCATTAGCTTCCAGTATTATATGCACATCGTATCAAGATAGTTTTATTCAATACGACCGTTATTTCTTTCGAATCAGGACATATTCTGTACAACAGTTTTGGAGAAAAATTCTTAACGCAGCAAGGTAAAACTTCAGTTCCATTTTAATATCAAATCGTTTCAGAATATTTGCATCATTTCAGAGTACAAAATGAGGAAAATGTTTCGGATGTCAGTTAATAATAATAACAGTACTACACTGTCGCACTCTTGGCGATGTAAATTTAATGATCTGAAGTCAATGCGAAATTAGCGAAATAACTTGCCGGAAAAACGGTATATTTTTGGTTTTTAAACGAAAAATGGCCTGCGTGCAATTTAACTATCTATGATAAAAAACAACTCAAGAGTGATTCGTAAAACTCTTTAATGCATGTGGCTGACGTACGCATGCGCACGTGGGCAACTACAAGATTGAAGCCAGTTTCCCATTGCCGGAAATCTGTCACACTTTTTTCCGCGACTTCGGTGAGGGAGAGGAAGAAGGACAATTTTAATGTTTAGAAAACAGTGTTCGTGGTCAGGTTCGATCTTATTTCTTCACCTACGGCTGCCGAAGACTTAGTTTTGAAAACAAACATGATAATGTGTATAAACTGCCTTGGCTGAGCCAATAGGAAACTTGCAGCAAAGTGCTTTTACCGCTGGTAGATGCGTAGAGCAGAGTATTCCGATAAATAACCTAAAAAGCGATTTCCTTAGAAATTACTGTTTTAGATGTTATCGCTTAGGTAACCCGATGATCAAAGAAAGATTTACAACAAGGCTTTAGATGTCGCGAAATCTATGCATTTCAATAAAGAAATCTTAAAAGGGGATTTACGATCGATCTTTTTATAAGACTTTTTTTTAAATAGTGGGTTTTATACAAAGCAATACAGTTGTGAAATAAATTATCTGCAAATATTGAGGAAAGGGTCAACAAAACACAATTTGCTATATTATTAAATGTCAGGCTCTTTTGCCGCAGAATACACACCGGTTTTGCCAGAATATCACACTAGGAGGTTTCAAACAACTGCCAGGGACGAATCTTCAGGTAATGATATGTGGACACACGCCTGTACGTGCGATATAACTAGTGTGTCTTGTTAAGTATTCATTTTCAAGTGGTAGAAAGAACAGCCTTGTTTATACCGCAGAGCTCCGCAGCCTTATACACAGAATACGTACGCTCGTGCTTGACTATCATTTGCGGACTCCTTCTTACGAACCTGTTCTGACAAAATTCAGTCGTTTCTTGATTATAACAGCGTAGAAAGGTAGGAAGTAGTGCTCGTCTTTTTGATTTTTTCAAGAGAATGCAAAAACAAACTAAAATCAAGCTGTATGAGTAGGTGACAAAATTGCATCTTAAATAGCCACTAATTTTCCTTTTTTTTTTTTCTTTTCTTAGTTTATTAGCAACAAAAGACCTCCTCAGTTATAGAGGCCTTTTACGTATGCGGATTGGCTTGTGAGAGAACACGGACATTCTGTGTGTTGCGCCCGCATAAGGACTTCGGGAGGTTTTGTAATTCAACAAAGAAAAAACCCCTGACAGATGGAGATTGCGAGAACGACTCGTAGATGATAAGAGCGGTTTATTTAATCAGCTGTCAGCTCACGTTTAAAGGCACTACTACTCACAGATTGCATTTGCAGATTTGAATACAATCTCACTCAAGATAGCAAACGAAAGGCGACTGATTAGTAACCACCAATGATTTATGACTGACACCAAAGGCGAGAGATCATGGCGAATGGAACAACAAACGGCGGAAAATCTCACTGGAGCGAAGGCAAAGCTGAGTTACATGTTATCCTTCTGTGTACTGTCGTGCTTCTTATAGCAGCAGTTATTGTGGCCGGAAATTCTTTGGTGATTGCTTCTGTAGTGTCCAACCGAAGACTCCAAACGAAAACAAGTGCATTTATAACAAGCCTCGCTGTGGGTGATCTCATGATCGGGCTGGTTGTTATGCCGCTGATTGTCGTCTCTAACACCGTTGGACCCAGTGTGGAAAATGGACTCAAGTACTGCCATGTGACTATCTCTGTGGCTGTGATGCTTATGTTTAATTCCGTGGCAAGTCTCGGCGCTGTGACGTTTGACCGATTTTTAGCTGTTGTGGTTCCTCTCCGCTACAAATCTATCATGACAAAACGGGTTATTGTGCCTATCATAGCCTTTGTGTGGGTTTTTTCAACCATTTTTGGATTCATCCCATTCATGGGATGGCGTACTGTCATTGAACCGAAGGGCTCATCTGGGTTATTTTGTCAAGTGCCTCTAAATCTTGCTCGAGGGTACATTATAACAGTCTGCGTTCTGGGACTTCTTCCATCGATTTTTGTCCTCGCGGCATACATTAAAATCTTTCAAACTGCGTATCAACACGAGCTACGGATCGCCGCAGCTATCAACAGCGTTCTCCGGAATCAGAACGATCTCAAACTCAACATGATTAAAGAAATGAAGGCGGCAAAGATGGTCGCTTTGGTTTTGAGTGCTTTTATCTTTTCATGGGCTCCTCTGTTTGTGATCATGATTGTAGATATCGCAATGAAGAACGAAGTGAACTCGTACATTTATGCGGGAGCAGTAATATTTGCAACCCTGCACTCAGCTCTGAATCCAGTTATTTACGCGTCTATGAATTCAGAGTTTCGAGACACTTTTAAAGCGTTGTTACAATGCCGGAGTGTCAGCCCAAACAGGATCGCCCCAGTTGGAGCAGTATAACGTCCCTTAAAACCACATTTATGAGTTAATGAAATCAACTGTTCTGCTTTCTTAATTGTAGATACAACGTTACCGCACTTACCATGACGTCTAGCGATTTGTAACCTTTGTTATTGTATGCAAAAAGCCCCACAAGGCACAATTACTCTGAGCAACCTGAAGCGAAATGCGTACTTAATTTCATTTTTTTTTCCTCGAAAAGGATGAAATCCGGTCTGGTGTAAAAAACCCTGAAAAAAATACATCGATACCAGAAATCGCTTGCGATCTATTCGGTGGGAACTGTACGTTAAGTAACAATAGAGATAAAATGAAATATTTCTCAACACGGATCTCCGCGCCGGTAAAATTTGTGAGTTTGTTGATGTACTTACTTACCTAACGAACGTATTGTTGCTGTTATATTCAATTCATTTAAAAACATTAAAAATTCTTTTTCTACTTCAAATGTTTGTTTCCAAATATACTTTCGTGAAAATGCAAAACGTCTGAGGCCTGAAGTTACAAACGATTTCATAAATCATTTTTATTCTTTTTTGAACCATTTCTGTGTTCATTCCACACTGAAAAAAACATCGCTTTGATTTGCTCTAATGTATCAAGTTGTTTTAAAGTTTTTTCATAGTATATTTTTGCATTTTGTCGCGTTTTAAGTTCAATCTTTTGTTCTGTTAAGAAGAAACACTCGTCGAATTATCAGCACGTTTTTCTAAAGTCATGTGACAATAGCGTGGTTAATTTCCCACATGACAATACACGTGGACTTTCCCTTCAAGTTACTTCCCGAATTTATTTTCAAATCAATTTAATTCTTCACTTAAGCCACCACAGAACTGTTAAAATTAACCTCTTTTTAATTTTTAAGCGTTTGTCGAGTTTACTTCGTTGTATCACCCACTAAAGAAAATTACTATTATGCAAATTTTTAATGCTGTTTTATTAAGCCAAAACCATTTATTTGCAGGCAAAAGTTTCCGTCGCGCCAATTTAAAATCTGTTCTGACGCTCTGTCAAACCAGTTGAATAAAGATTTCTGTTAATTACAAGAATGTATAATTCCGGAGGAAGCAGTTATTATCTTTGAACGTGACATCGGTGAGTAGTTCTAAATTAGATACTTGTAAAAAGAGGAAATTTAAGGCTTAGAATATTCATTCATTTAAAAGCTCACGATAAATCATTGTTGCATTTTGTAATCTCTTCCTCTTTCCTTTGTATGACAACTCACACACGAAAATCTGATTTCTACATAAAGTGCCATTTTCTTTTGTTAATTCCGGCGGTCCATCTTCAAGTAGGCTTTTATTTTGAATGAAGCTTTCAACGACTTTCAAGTTGTCAATCAACTTTCATCCTTTTTAAGGTTTAAAACTTCCAGTAATCCACAAAAAACGAGTTGAAATGGTACTATAAAGTTTCCGTTTGTAACAAATAAGGTTCCAATTAACTTTTCGAGTGATAAATCAACCTCGTTAGAAAATCATGGAATTAAAATAATCAGAAACAAGAAAAAGGCACAGACAATTAACTGAGTCGACGCTGTTTATTTTTCGTGGATCACCAATCGAGTCGAAAATGTGATAAATTTTCACCGTTTTTGCCCACGAGTTTTTCGTTTCGCGTCCAACAAAGAAAAAATTAAATTCGCTCTTTGGATTTTTAATACACTAAACAGTGATTTCAAAGAACTTCCGAGCATAATCGCTGCGTTCAACAGATCCTTCTTAAGCTTTGATCGTCTTTTCTGTAAGTGTCGTCTGCAATGAATAATTTACCTCATGACAAGAAAAAAAAACAAAAACAGCTGTGTACGTTACTAAGTGAAGACAACGTATATTTACCTTGAGCGGGAGATCTTCGTCTGTGGGCAGCAAATTACGAGTGTTTTAATATGTTCTGGGATTAACCTAGTAAAAGCTCTTATTGTCAATACATATCAAATAGTTGCAAAAACAAAGAACAGGTTTTCAACTTTATCAAGCTGATTACACTGCAATTACCAAGTAAATATAAGGTTGGGGCAACCAGCGTCAGATAGTTTTGAATTGTCATGTTCTTTTGTGTGGCTTTATCCCTCAAGCGCCCCACACTGGTTATGTTGTCAGTATTCCAAAGTGGGCGAGCCTGCTGTGTATGCCTTTATGAATGTCTTCTAATTGAAACAAAACCATGCTTTTTAATTAGTTTTATTAAGTAATAATTTTTCAGTTATTTTTATATTGCTTTACATCGATGTCTTTTTTTCGCTTCTTTTTTTTCGCAAAGTGCAATGATTTGTCTATGCAAACTCAATTGTGATGTTGTTGGTGTTTTCTGTTAATTGGCTTTTAAAGGTTAAATTCTTTCTTCTCCAAATTGAAAATCAGATTTATTTTATTTTCTTCTTCATTAAGGAAATATATCCTTGAGACCAGAGGGACCCTCATATTTCTTCCAGCCTTAATGGAATTAAATAGCCTATATAAATTGTTTAAATGTTTCCCGACTTCTTCAAAGTTTCAATTTTTTTTCAATTTTGTTTTTTCCATAGCCTTTAGGAATTTTCTGCTGAGCTTTTCCTGACCTGTGGAAGCCCTGATAATGCTTACAGTGCTCCGAACCATAACATTTATACACTTGTTTGGATTTTTCTCATTTTCCCGCAGTGTTTAACCACTCTATCTACCCAAGAAACCTCACCAGCTGTCCCTCAAACAGACAAACATTCCTCTCGTTGATGACAGCTAAGTACTGAATGGCTTTTTCTTTGCTCTGTGATTGGCTTAAAAACATTCAGTAAACCAATCAGATTTTAAGACCAAAGCCATCACGACTTGGTCACGTGCGTTTTCCCGCCCTTAGCAATTTGGTGTTGGGAAGAAGTAAAAAGGAACTGCATTTTCAAATAATACGCAAAACTACGGACATCGAGTGAAAAAAGACATCGTTCAACTAACGATGGCAAAAATATTAGTAATACTGATTAAGGACGTTTTTTAAGTCTCTTTAGACATAGTATACGCAAAGATACGGGAAACGCTTTCGCATTTTACAAAAATCGATTCAAGTGATAAAGAGAAAAGGAAAACAATACTTGATATTTATGTTCAGAGTTTGCTGGATAAGATACAGCAACACGAGATCCTTCAAACGCTTCCAGTTATTACTGTAACACCTCGGTTTGTAATTGTTTGATGCATAGTTGCACCCGTTCCCCTTCCCTCCCCCTCCAGAGCAAGGTGTATCTCTTGCGCCAGGAGAACTATAAGTAAGTGTTCGATTGTGTTAACAACCAATGACAAGTTCGATTGTGCTAACAACCAATGACAAGTCTTTTATTATAAATTATTTCGAAAATTTCGTCAACCTATACGAACGTCAACTATCAAAACATTAGCACCAAGGCAAACTTGTGGCCAACCCGAAGGCTCAAGAATTTCCTCTTCCATTCACACGGGAGTAGTTTTGTAAAATTAAATCGAGGGAATTTGAGCAAACGAGAGTAACTTACTGTATTGAATTTAGCAGAACGCTACATGTACAACAACTGAATCAATTCCGAAATTTTGAGTGAGTGCAACCGAACAATGCATCATTCTTGGCAACAAACGAATTCACCAATAACGAAACGAAACTGCTTTACAAATTAACATGTTAGCTAGTGAGATCTAAGGCGGTTCTCCCTCACTGTGAAAATGTTATGATTTTGTCTGCGCTGGTGTTGGTTGGGCTTTGTAATTGGATAAAAAACCCTCTTATCATAATTAATCAGAACAATGATATTGGGTTTTCAACCAATCAAAAGTAAGACAAGATCCGTCGCCACTCGGTGCACGCGTGTTTCCCGCGCATTGTACCCGTGACATATTTTCCCGCTCTTGGTACCTGTTAAACATTTTCCCGCGCTTTGCACCGTTTGCGTCTTCTCGTGTGAAGTGTATTTTTTGCGTTAAACTTTCTTTGTTGCTGCATTGAACACGTTTGTAACATTTTTTGTCACAGCAACAGTTAAATACAATATCAGCCACTGAGTTCAGTTCTTTTTCACAAAATTGAAGAACTCAGGAACGTTTTCTGAAATAGCAAACAAAAGAGCTTTAGTTGGTTTAAAAATTCATATATGGTCCAAAACTTCACATGAACCAAACAAATAAGCCAGTTCTTACCAGAACATTTGTGCTGAATGTTTGACCAGATGATATTGGCCTGCGAGAAGCCAAACACACCCAGTCTACCCCCCAGGTGAGTATGGTCCTCGATATTTCCAGAGTCAATCATCATCTCTGAACCACGAAATAGTTGCAACCTGTAGAAAGTACGGAAAAAAATATAGCAACGAAGAAACTTTTTGATGGAAAGTTTAAACAATTCTAACTCACCACAATGAGTACCCCAAGTTAATAATAATTCTAGATTTGGATGTATTGTAATTGACTGTATACCTAATAAGCCCAGCTGCAGGACGATGATACAATTCCCATCTGTAAGCCGTTTTACTCTGCCAGGGAGTCTGCAAGGGGTCAGACCACAGCACTTTCACCTGAAATAATAACGGTCCTTTTGATTAATTTCTCGAAGGTGCAGGCGCGGAAAAAAATCGGTTACCAAGGGTTACCTCATCCGGGGTAGTTTTAGAGTTCCATAAAGCGTTGCGAAGAGTTTGACCTGGGCCACTCTTCGAATCGACAGCCTGTGTTGAAAGAAATAAAAAAAAGATGTTTTTAGTAAAGCTCTCCTGATAGGCTGGTCGAGATGTGATGCCCAATCAAAATTCGAGGCTTAGACGTGAAATACGTAAGGGCAATCCATCAATCGATCAATCAATCGTTTATTTGACGAGGTCAGAACGCTACTAGAACTAGTTAACAGATACGCCACGAAATAAAAATAAAGATGGAAATATAAAACCTTTTTAGAAGCATACTTTCATGATTTCACTTTTGAAAGGTCGACTATTGTGGTTCCCCTGAGATTATCATTGGAGCGCCTTATTGTTTACGACTCACGCAAGCTTGGAGACCCAGTACCGCTGATTAATATCTTAAACACAATATTATCGAGACCTGATGTATCCAACACTTCACCAGTCGGTTCCGAACCAAGTTCCTTTACTAAGGAAGGTTCCAAAGTAGGCATTATTATCGTTCGACTGCTCAATCCGCAGAGTTAGCTCTAAACAACGATGTTTTCAATGAACTTGTAACAAATCAAATTTGGGGAAGGATGAGGACAGCGTAAATCAGATACTGACCTTCAGTTGCAGTCCCGGCTCAGCAATAGCTGGAAATGGTGTTTTCATCCAATATGTCTGACGCTTCTTTTTCCACGTGAACACATAGAATGCGCTGCTGCTCTGATAACTGAACACGATTCCTGCGAAGTCATCATCGTCATCATTGTTTATGAACAACGTACCTGAGAAATCAACTCCAGAGAAGCGACAGCGACCTGTCAGGGTAAGAAAGACGCAGGGCTTACACTAAATTTCTGCAGAGGCGCAATTGTTTTCCACAGTGGGCAAAACATCTTCAACTGGACTTCTTTATGAGACAAACTTTCCTCTATTCTAGATGTTTAAACCAGGCGGGCAAAATCATCCTCAGAGCTGATCAATTTGCCTGGTGCCTGACAGCGTATGATACCCCAGCAATTGTAGTAAATGAATGGTCTTTGCCCACACCAACTAAATATGATATATAAATCTAGATTTTAAAAGGAGCAGGAGAAGCTTCTAAGCTTACGGCCAAGACGTAAAGTTACTGTTAGCATTCCGTTTCCAATAAGATATTTTCTACTACACGCGAGAGAAGGCAGTAGATGAATTTAACGGGTTACCCTGAAGAGCCAGTGTAGAAGTTGTAACCCGTGCGTGACGTAGAAGGGAAACACCAGGGGGAGACCGAGGATAGAGCGGGTATAAAAAGAAGGGAGCGCTTAAGCGTTGTCCTCATCCTTCCCCATTTACGGCTGCAACGCCGGCTACCCTGAAGCTACTTCATGGTTTCAAATTACTTTAGACATCATTAACTAAAGTTATGAAGCGAATCAAAAATTGAAACTGTATATCAGAGTACTGTAACAGGGTTTCTTTCAATCTTACCAATAGCTAATCCTGGATCACTGTTCTCGAGTTCCCAAATGTCAGCGCCCTTTAACGGAATCGACAGGGTTGAAATAATGTTACGTGCCGTAATTACATTATCTAAACCTTTGTTTCACCATACTTGTTTAAAGTTTGTGGAGCCGTTCAAACTGCGAAAATTTTGTTAAATAACCATAAAACGCTCTTCCCTCGAAAGGGCAAGCAGAAACAGAAAGGAACTCGCAGAAAACTTGATTTCACACTCGTAATTTATCCCAGTAGGCCATATATACTAGAGCTTCGTTCAACTAAGCAACTGAATAGAGTAAAGGTCATTTCTAGTGTAATGGATTGGAGAAGCAAAGTGCCTCAGTGGTGTCACTACTTAGCTCTGATGCCTACAGAATGAGACTGGAGGAATGCTCATTTTCCTTTAAACGGTAGCTCCTCCATCCCAGGTTACCACTGAGCATTCTGCCAGGTTCCCTCGACAATTCGCCAATACTCATTTATACTTGTGGTGGAGAGAAGGCAATGAAAGTAAAGCGTCTTGTCCAAGAACAAATTACAAGCCGTACCTCACAGTCAGCTGGCCAGTGAAGTCCAAATGGCTGCCTCGCGGCAACCATTCGCCCCACGCTCTCCCTTAATAATAGCGCGGCTACCTCCAAGCGATCGACAGGAAGAAGATTTTTCTCTTATGTACAGAAATTAATCATTGCATCGATATAATTATAAATAACAAAAACACTGTTGCCGCATGATACCTCGTTGCTGATTTTCCACTCTGGGTTCCCTTGCGTCCCTGGCGAATTACCATTAGGGTCCAAAGATATGGTTTGGGGCTCTCTAAAGTCAGATCGAGTGATTTGATTGTTATTGGGACAAGCGTCCTCTGTGTCCGGAATGTGATCGCCGTCATAGTCCGATGAACAACTGTTTCCTACACCGTCACCTGAGCAATAAACAAATAAGAAGTAAGTTGAAAATACAGCTAGAAAGGCCTCAAACAGTAATCGAAAAGGTCATGTGCAAGGTCATGTGCAAAGGAATTGTCAACTGCATAAAAACAGTGCTATCTGCAGTGACCTTGGAAAATGTGAATCACCTTAAAAAATTACAAAGAAAAACTTTCTCCTCCGCAGTATGGTATGCTATGCTTTGTTCTTTGCTCAACCCACTAAGGTACGACGGACGCCATTGACAGCTGGTCAGTTGCGATTTCTGTATATTACCGCTTTGAGGGTCATGCGTGTCAGTGTCGTTTATGTTGGAATGCAGAGAAAACCCCGCTGTAAAGCTTCATCTCCAGAAAGCCGCAAGCTCCTATTTTTTGCATCAAGCTGAAAGCGTTCAACACTTACCGTCAGTATCTTGCTGATCACGGTTGTAGACTAGCGGACAGTTATCTTTTTCATCCAAAACTTTATCATTATCATCATCATAGTCACAAGCGTCACCTGACAGACAAAGAAAAAAAAGACCGTTTAGCTTTCAAGAAATCACTGAGTACGCTATCTGTAAGCTTTTGCTCTTTTGACCAAAACTGACACCGATAACTGAATGAAGCATTTTTAAGTAAGTGGCTACTTTGACATCTCCGCCTTGATCTGCCTTTTTGATCAGCTGAAGAGTGTTGAAATCTGCACCCGCTCAATTCTCGAAGAAAAAGCGGGCTTAAGGTGGCCGAACACAGTTTTCAAGAGCCTATGCCTAATTCACCATTACTTTTTAGCCATTTATGCTTTGGCGCCCGTTTTTTGCAAGAGTAAAGGCTAACCACAGAAGAGTTTATTCTCG
>Ga0126337_10000946_pt1 | contig 16497 bp, 8 predicted proteins | sample DipCmetagenome_FD_92527 | JGI IMG/M metagenome (GOLD analysis project Ga0126337, IMG submission 92527) | Coral microbial communities from La Bocana,Puerto Morelos, Mexico - Diploria C A metagenome | ecosystem: Host-associated > Invertebrates > Cnidaria > Coral | place: La Bocana,Puerto Morelos... | reverse complement strand
GTAAGTAGATATTATGACACTCTCAGACTGAGTTTAGGCTACCTGGTTTTGCCGCCACAGAGCAGAGGCTTGGAGTGGGTATTTGAGGTGCGCAATGTTCAGCGGGATTAGATCAATCGATCTGTGTCCGTATGAGTAGTGGAGGTAAAATGCAAGACGAGTAGAAAGAACACTACCTACTTAAATATTGACTTAGTGAGGTTTTTACGTCTCAAACCGAGACCTTGCTGTATCGGCTGCGTGATAGGGTAGTCAAGGCAAGACCGAGATCTGAGATTTCCTCGTTAAGAGTACAGTGGAGCCTCAATATAATGAAGTACCAACATATGTTCATTATAACGAGGTTTCGTTGTATCGAGGTTTTTTTCTGTCTTTTCCACACATTTTACTATTACTGGGGGGAGTAAGATCGTCCGTTATACCAAGGACTTCGTTTTATAGTTCGTTTAAACGAGATTCCACTCTATATGGCTTACTGAAAGCTGTTTGGCTGTTTCCTTCGTCCTATACGGTACCAACTCGCTGCGAATTCGCTGTTCTTCTGAAATTGTAGCTCGTCAGGGTAATAGAATTAACTCACAGTGTTCTTTGTCACTCATTGTTTTTCAGCCAGTACCAATTTGTAGAAAATGTACATATACAAATGTACCTTTTGCTTTGTTTTTGCTGGCCCGTAATCGGCCAGTGGGCATTACGGGAGAATAATTACCTAGAATTAGCCAATCAGAGCGCTCGTTATATCTGCTGTAAAACATTATACAGGTAATACAGATGCGTACTCCTCGTAACTCAGTTTATTTCCTTCAAGAATCGCTACAATCCCCAATTTTTAATTAGTATTTAGTATTTTTAATTTATTTTTTGGACAAACTGCTCTGAAGCTAACAAAATATACGGAGCAATAACCTATTGATACTTGGCGTGCAGTTAATAAGAAAAATAACATACATTTGATACCATCTCATCTGTGTCAAGTCAAAGTTGACAATAAACTATCTACTTGAACTCTAGTACCTACTGATTTAAGAACGACAAGTGACAAGGGTTGCGTTAAAAATTGGTGTCGTGTAACAAAATGGCGACGTTTAACGCAACATTTTGTTTGTGCAACATGTTGCATGTTTTTGAAAGCGACCCAAAAACCTGCAGCATTGTCGCCTGAGTTTAGAATGTTGCGTGAAAAGTTGTCTCGCTAACATGGATTAAAAATCGGCGTTGAACTCTTGTCAATTTTCGTTTTTGACTGCTAGCTGTCTCAATCACTACATGTGAACGATCCAAATGACACAGTGATCAAAATGACTGACTTGTTACGGCGGTTTTCAATTGATTGTCGTTAAACCGGCCGGTAGGCTCTGCCCATCCTTCTTTAGAACTTTTATCTTTTTGATGTCTCCATCACCTGGTCATTTCAGTCCAGGAAAACCAATAAACTGTCGAAAAAATGATTTATTCAACTGTAAAATAATCTTCTTTCTTCCCTAAACATTTCCAGCCCTACCCATTCACTAGTCCCACACAGTTAAGCTCAGTTTGTACCAATTACTTTGATTCTGCGTACTGTACAATATTACTAATCAAAAATTACTACCACAATATAATGGAATTGATCTAAATTGCTATACAAAATATTTGCTAATAATTCTGTACATGGATTTTAATTAAGCAGAGATTAAATAAACTTGCTACAATAATAACTATTACACGCATGAAATACCAATTGGAAAAATCCACGTACATTTACTACGAAGCGTAGAAAAATACTCATATTTAAACGACTTTATTTAAACTACTGAAGGCTACGGAACACGATCAGCAAAATCTCTGGAAACTTTAAGTCTTACTTTAACTAACCATCCATCCTAATCTACATGTCTATTAGAAAAAGGCTGCTGTCATTTTGTTTACATCTGAAGAATTGTCCGCATTATCACAATCCTTGTCATATTCGTTCTATTCAGTGACTGATTATTCAGATGAAAATCAGTAATGTAAGCTTTAACACTCCTGAACTTGGAGGTGATCAACTCCAATCTAATTTGGTTAACTACAAGTCCTAATACGCATGTTGAACCTACAAACTCTAATAGTAGATACCACTATTACAAATAAGAGTATACCCCATCTTACTGAACATGTAAGGCGCACAGTCTCTGTGACCACTACCTTTACAACAGGGGTCCTCTACATAATAACGGACCAATTTATCAAGTTAATAAAGGCAAACATTCAAAACGTTCATAAATAGCTACATGTAAGTGTTTCAATTCTCTGCCGACCGAGCCCAAAAGATTCTTTGGAGACTAATACCTTTCTTGTTGTTCTTAAACACCTGGCATGACATGTACCTTAACACACTTGTAAACTGAGCTGTACGCTCAGCTTAACTCCCATCAAAAAATTACACGGGATTAGGCTCATCTTAATCTTTTGGAAGGGCTGGGTCATTATCATAATTACTGGTATTAATTTTGGCCTGGTTTTTTATCTTTTACTACAGATGTATTTACTAAGTTTTCGTTTCATTTTGAAACAAACTGATTGAAATGAATACTGTTGAACATAATTCAAACAATGTAAGTCTATAGGTTACTATGTACAAAAATAAAGACAAAGTGGATTCAAAGTAAAATGTAAAACTCAAGAGTAGGTCTCTCCTGTTCCAATATGGCAGAGTTAACCAAAACTTTTTTGGAGGCTAACAAATTTAGGGAAAGATTGAAAAAGCAAAAGCACGGATGAGCAGTCTGTTCAAACACATCTCAAGTTTCAGCTACAAGTACCTTATTTTAAAACTCATTTGACAATACATATCGATCAAATTTCTGCAGCAATCCTTTGCCCGAGACTTTTCAGGTGCAAGAATGTCAATTGTTAGAATGATGAAGATGATGATGTTACAACGATTATAGAGTCATGAAACAATTATTAAATCCGACAGCAGAAGAGAGCCTGCTGAATTTGAAATTAATGGTCACCAGTAAATTACAATCCTGGTTATTTTTACATCTTCCAACAATTTATTTACATGAACCATTAGCTTAATATCTCTGAGCAAATTAAATACCTACACGAGACACAATGAAGATGTGGCATGACCCCATAACTTAGCTTTTCAATGCTTATCTTATTCCACATGATTACAAAAGTACACAAAAGTGATTTAATCTGAGACTAGAAATACATTAAGGTGTGCAAGTCTCCTTGTGTATGCTATCTACATTCTAGAAGTGTGTTTGAAGTGCATAGTACTTTATCACAGCATAATTTGTGTGAGATATAATTACAGTTTGTACATGTATGAATTTGTGCTGTATTACAACAAGACCCCAAACTGGTCGAATTCAAATGACACCCTACAATAGTGAATACTACACAGAACTAAATATTCCCATCAGTACAGTGGTTTTTTGGATTTAAATTACTTAAATAATTAAGACACAAGCACAAGCTGCACAATCTTATACATTATTAAAGAGCAGAAGCATCTCAAGAACAAGTGCAACAAAAAATGGACCTGTTCTTTTTAAAGATGTGGTCCCCAATACAAATTTCTCTCACCCATTACATCAACAAGCCAAATATTGTAATTACACCAGAAAATGAGAATGAAGTTGGCATGCCTGAGTTTATGATGAGTTGGCAAGTAGGGCATAGAAGGTAACAAGAATATTATCTAAAATGGGAAGCAAGAACACAATTTGCAAGGAAAGTGGCTATAATGAATAAGTTGAGTGCATTCCCGATCCGATTTAAAATAGGCCATTCTGAAATTGTGCAGGGAACTGGGGCGAGTTTCAAATTTTAACCAATCAATGAACTGACACCACCACATAAGAGATCATGTTGACAGTGGTCATTTGACCATGTTTGATGCCTTTAGTTATGGATGTCGAAACATGGTTAAAAGTCCATACAAACATCTCTAATGTTGAGACAGTATCCCCAAAACCATACTAGACTGTTAAATTTTTTATCATTTTTCACAAAGTTCTGTAAAATTCTGTCAATCACCTACAATTTGAAAGAAGCTGAGAAGAAAATCACAAATGTTTGCTCATTTTTAAAAGTTTTGGGTGGATGGATTTAAAACCATGGGTGTATGGATTTTAAACCATGTTTCAAGGTCTATAACTTGGTCTCTGTTCACCCTAAAAGCAACAAACTTGGTCAAATGACCACTGTCAACCTGATCTTTCACGTGGTGGTGTCAGTTTATCAATTGGTTAAGATTTGAAACTCACCCTAGTTCCCTACACAATTCTGTAATGGCCTATAGACTGACACTGTAGGCATGAATTAAAATATTCTTTAACACCTAATGAAAATATTTCACTACTTGTACTTTAGCTTTCATTTTCATCTGGGTGATCCTCCATTGGCGCAAGAAGATTATTTTCCTCCAAAATCTGTTCAACATCGTCACCTATTGTTTAAGGTTAAAAAAGTGGAATTAATAAATTATACCTCAAGAACCATGATGGATAGAAGAGTAAGAGAAATGTTACCTTCTACATAGCATGATTTAATATAAGGAATAGTTATTGAATTCAAAGTATACTATACAAAAATGGTTTGCATTTTCTAGCTAGTGTCAGGCAAGATACATGTACATATTCCTGAGAACTACAAAAATTTATAGCAGAGCTCTGGCAGGCCAAATGGCTACCAAGCCAAGCACTACTGTAACAACAATAGGTATAGAACCACATGCATGCACAGAAATAAAAAAAAAATGCATCTCTTTTTCCTTGGTTAACAGGGCTAGCTACAGGTAATGCATGCATGTGCTCAACATATTCTCATAGGGCAACCTTGGTTTGCAGTGCACATCTTTGATTTTGGACATCCACGTTATGGTCAACTGACACCTGGCATCTGCTGACTGGTATCACATGACCATACTGTAGGTTCAGGTTTAGACCTCATGGAACTAACATGTTTTTTAAGTTAACTGCTGAGCAGGTACTGGTCTTAGACTGATTGGATTGCAGGCTCAATCCAGGATAATGTTTTGAAGTGCTTCGCTTTTAGGCTTTACTAAATTTATTTAGCATATACCACACAAGTGAATAGTGCTTTTCATGCATGCTGATTGGCTAGCTCGGAGGTGATTAGCCAAGTACTATTCACCTCTGAGCAGCCAAAGAAAAACAAAATGGCTTCCCATTTCAAATAAAGTTACTCTTAAACAAGTAAAGTTACTCTTTGGTCCACTAGTTATTCAGCTTGTGTGGTATATACTAAAACAATTATTTACCTCAGTGTTGGTGAAAGTGGTGGATATTTACCTTGCCGCTTCGCAACTTGGTAAATATCCACCACTATTCACCTCCACTTTGGTGAATAATATTGTTAATTATTTTACTACAGTACCAAGACTTATGGTGGCAAAGGATTTCAACTTACTAGAAAAATATTTCTGGAGGACATTCAAGACATCATGTCTTTTCATAGCCACGAGTGCCAAAACAAGTTCTTCAAATGTCAAGTCTGGCTCCCAATTTCCAATGCTTTTAAATAGCAGTTTAGTTGGGCTGTTATTATTTTCTTCTGTAGGTTCAAAGATCTTGCATTTCTCCTGAGGAATTTTAAGCTCATTAGCAAGATGTCGCCAGTGAGCGGCAGGAGGATCTTCATTCAGAAGGTCCGTTATTTGATCAAGCAAGTCTGAGTCATCAAGAATATCTTTGACAGGTTCATCCCCTGAAACAAAGTAATAGAATTACATATAATACCATTCAACAAAAATTATAATCAAACTCTCATGCAGTTTTGATCCAAGGCTTGTTTGAAAGCTGATTAACAATAATCCACAATGAAAATTTGTCATTGGTTCTTTAATGTCTCTTCTATAAAAGTGTTCTTCAGTATTTAAGTGTTGTGGAGTTTGTGAAAATGTATAAACAAAAAGTTAATGTACTTATCCTGCTTTGTGCTTTGAACTAACAGGAACTGTATCTACAATAGCTGTATTCTTGTAAGATGCTGCACTCACACTCAGTCTGGTTATTTGTTGAGTATGTTTAAAGATCAGATTCAATTGCATAATCGTACACTTCAATATTTGTTGCCAGTGTAGACAAGTTAATTAGTACTTAGTTTTTATTTTGTTGTAAGGCAGCGTAACAAGATATCGTTCTCAGTAAGAAAGACATTGTCATGACCCTTGGGTCAAGTTATCAACCCTAGTATATATTATAATAATGGTACAGGTATCCTTTAATGTAAAGAACCTACAACAATATTTAAATTGCTTTTTCAGTACAGGTAAAATAGTAATACCTGGGATTCCAGCATTCTCTAAGATCTCAACAGCATCCTGTCTGCCAATAGAGACCAAGCAGCCTTTCAAGTGCTCTAAGGTCAACTCAGGATCAAATATTGGAATGTATTTTAACAGCATCAAGGATGAATTATGACGTTGATGAGAACCAAAGTTTCTCAATACACGCTGTGGTACACTCAACTGAAGTGCAAGACCTTTCCAGTCATTTTTTTGTTTTCTATCAAGTTTTAATGCCATCCGACCAAGAATGTCTGTGTCGTCTCTTTCCACAAGGCTGCTGACAACACTTTCCTTGCTGATCATACCACCTGGGAAATCAAAATAATTATATACAGTCATGTAATTAATTGTAGTGGTGTAGACAAGTAAAAATGAGTAAAGGTTTCCCGCAATTCCATTCATGTGAGTAAAGTATGGCCCAACAGCCACCCTCCAGCCTGCTTTAAACCCTACCCCCATCCAGAAAGGGAGCATGGAACTGGCATCTAGTAGAGTGACTTGCCCAAAATAACATTGCCCCTTCTACCACCCTAGGTCTGCTACACCCAAATCAAACTCTTCCTGCAGCTTCTACCCCAATGATTCAACAAATTAAACATTTAACAACAACAACAACCACCAATATTTATTTTCCCTATGAAAGACATCTAATGGTTCTTCACACAAACCTGCAATTTTCCTGTCCAGTAGCTGCGCCACTTCATGTCTGTCAATTTCTCTAAGGGCCTCCTGGATTTCTTGAATAGTAAGCTGAGACTTTGTTGCTGCTAAGAACACAAACAAGTCTTCAGTTGGACTGGTTGCTGAGAAGGTACCACAGTGTTCATATGCCTCTGGTGGAATATCCAGCAATTCAGCCAGGTCTCTCCAGCAAGGTACTTGTCCATGCTGGTATTCTGTGTCCAGGCATTCTCCAAGATCTCTCAGAATGGGAGGGTTGTTGGTGATTGTCTCAGTCAGAAGAGAATCTGCAACAAAGCAATATTGATGAAATGAAAACTTATAGTACTTAGAAAGTACATGTATGTATGCCAATGCAACTGCATGCAAAGGAAACAAGAAACACTGAAAGTTTATTCAGAATACAAACATGTGAACAATGATCTCAAGGAAAGAGATTCTACCACAAGACAATAATTTTTGTGAAAAAGCAAACCAGCAGATACAGCTGTAGCACAGATACACTGCATAATGTAACCACTTTACAGTCATATACAAAGTGCACAAAACACAACTAGATAATCACAGGTATATAAAAATAAGTAAATTGTTTAGTTATAATTATAATATTAAATGCAAAAGCTCAAATCACTATGGAAGGAAAGTTAAAGATCACCCAAAATTACATCAAACCCAACCAGACATACTCAAAGTTTTTCTCTTCACTGAGAACCAGCAAAGCTAGGGCTAAAAATGTTGGACATCTCCCAACCTGCACTTACATTATCAATGATATACATTTGGTTTCATGTGAAATAAAAATGTTAAATGAATTTGCCAGTAGGGATTGGCATACAATCAAAATGTTCTACTTTTGAGACTTTTCCCACCCAGGCTTAATCTGTACATTTGCATGCCAAAAGTTAAAGTAGATAATAATTGTTCAACAAATAATTTCACCCACTTTAATTTGTCAGAAATTTTATTTTCTACCTTTTCCTAGGCTCATACACCATATTCAAAATGGCAGCCTTCCTGGGGTGAGCAAGCAGTCAAACATGAAAACCATGTAGGATAAAAGTTACAGTGACTGGGTTAACATGATTGTCTGTTTTGCTTTCTGAGAATGATATTTGTGGCTCATGTGCCTTCCACTTCCCGAACTTCCATTGTCAAGTTACATTGTAAATTACGTCACGTTGCTATGGGCCACGTGCGCCTGTTGAGATTAGACCAGATTTTTACCTCAAGCTCGGTCAAGTGGTAATCATTGTAAAAGTGAAAATCTCGAGTGTTTGAGTAAAGTTTGTGTCGAGTACCTGAACCAGCACTGTGTTTAATCGTTGCCCCGCGACAGCTCATACTTTTATTTTAAGTATATTCATTGTAACCTTATTTTTTGTAACCAAGAAAGGATCTTGGTTTTTTTGAAAAACACACCCATTAATAATTTTAAAATAACAAAAAAAAAGTGAACATAAGTGAGGCTTATAAAGTTTACTGAACCACTGAGATGTATTACAATTATTATTAATTAGTTGTAGACTGGTGACATACAGTCCCATGCACTTTCTGCTTTATAATGTCTCCTATAAATACTGTAATTCTAACCTGCATCAACTCTTTGCAGAACAAGTGCATCATCCAGGGATGAAACTCCACGCTCTTCCTTATCAACAGCATCAGCTAGCTTGACATCACAGGCTGTTTCTAACACAGTTCTTACATCCTGTCCATCTCTTCTCTCTTCCAAGGCAACAACATTTGAAGAAGGAGCATCTTCAATGGAATTGACACAAACTTTGTCGTTAAGACCCTCAGTTTCATCTGCATCAGATTCCACGATAGTTCTCGCATTCTGTCCATCAACCTCCTTTTCCAAGGCAGCAACATTACAAGAAAGACTGTCCTCAATGGGATACTTGTCAGCTTGCTCTTCTCCAGTGACATCAGGTGTTTCAGCAGTGTCCAAGTCATTCTGGTTATGATCAGAATGTTCACAAATTTGAGTTGAAACAAATGCTTCACCAGCTAGATTGGAAAATTCTGTATGTGTTATAACTGCCTGATCTCCATCAAATCTTGGAGAATGCTGTCCAAGTTCCGCTTCAATGTGTTCATCAAGATCTTTATACATAACTTCTGTGTTTTCTTTAGCATCCACTTGTTCCAAATTCAAAGAAACATCAACACCACTTTCTTGTGCAGATTCAATTCCTGAAAGACTGGTATCAGTGTCCACATTTGATTGGGAATCTCTTATTTCATTACCTGCCATTTCATCAGTAGGTTCTGTGGCCAACGAAACTTCTGCAGAAGAGTTTTGTTGGTACCAATCTTCTGAAACATCCTCACGGTGGCTTTGGCTTTCTTTTAAATTGTCACCATCCTTGGTGTGATTTACATCATCACCATTAGCAGGTGTAACATAAGTAGAGACTTTAGAGTTTTCTAGTAAAGAATTAGCTGTCCCTTCTGAAAAATCAGTCACATCTTCGTCACTTTGTATTACCAATGTTGCATCATCACCTTGTAAATTCTCGACACTGGTTTCTGTGTCCACCTGTGCATTTGGCTTTTGAATAGAATCTGTTGAATTGTTTTGAATTTCTGGCATGGAGCCAACCAAAGCAACAGTGTCATTCTCTGTAATGCATAAATTGAAATCATCTGTTGCCAAATTCTCTTCATTGCTCACTGAGTCGTCTTTGCTGGATAGTGTCGTTTGTCCATCTTTGTTATCTGGTAAACATTCAATTGCAGCTTCTTTAATGTCTGCTTGTTCTTTGGCGGGATTTGAACTTTCATTTTCAGATGACACAACCTCTCCACCACTACACACCAAATGATCCTGCTCTGCTATTTTCTCATTTGAAGTGTCTACTTCTCCAGTGGTTTCCATCTCCTCAGGCTTCATTTCACCCACTAAAAAGATAACATTTTTATTCCAACAACAATCTTTAAAAGAAATACTCTCACCATTTTCTGCACATATGGGAACTAATTACTTTGGGGACCAAACTAATGATGAACACACTCTCCTTTAGTAGTTAAAACCACGAAGAGGGAATGTTGTATGAAATGTTAATTATCAAACTAACTGGGTCTAACTGATCATAAGTCACTCAGATCTTTTTTTCCATTAATTAAGTGTTATAAGATAGTTTTCAATGTTTGCCAATTAAATTTTGAGCATTTCTTTGAAGCTGCCCCTAATATGTGTACAAGAGCTGAGCTTTAAATTAAAATGGTGAGACTGGATAGTAAAAATAAACATTAAAAAGTATAAACATTCCTACTTTATCAGCTTAGTCCAAAGAACAATCTGCTAAGGGATGTTTCATTAAGTCAAAAGCTATCATCTTATTCAAATCCAAGTTGAAACCCAGCCCAAAAATCAAACATTTTGTCCATCAATACATAATTCAGTTATTCAATGATATTTACTTTATAGCTTTTTCTTTTTTTTCGGGAAGTCTTAAATGTACTATTAGGGCTGATCTCAAAACTTAGGGATGACTGACCTTATCCTTAAAAACTCTAGCATGACGGAATATTAGTACCTTGAATGACAGTAACTAAACTGTCGTCATCCCTTGAGATGTTACTTCCTGAAAGTGAGCTTAAAGCAGCCTGTTCAATTTCTTCATCTGAGCTGATCACATTTGTTGCTTTAGCAGCAAAATAAGGTTCCTCAGTCTTTAAGCTTGGAATAATACTTCTCTCAGCCTCTTTATCAGGGGCTTCCTCTTCAATAACAGGAAAGTTTGATTTATCTTCCTCTGGGCTTTCCTCAAAGTTGGCCTTTAAATTTGTGGTGCCATTAACAGAATCCAAAACATTTTCAGTTTCACATGCAGCACCAGAAATAATACCATCTGCACAGCCTTGGTCTTGTTGGAATATATCTATGCCGCTACCTTCATCAATGACACACGGTTCAGATTTTGCAGAATTTGTCACTTCTTCATGTGGGAGAAAGCCTTCTGAGGACAGACTGGCATTGTTATTGTAATGCGATACATCATCTATTAAACATTTCACAACATGACTGTTTTCATCACAATGAATATCAGTTTCAGGATGCATGTTCTCTTCCTGATTATGTTCAGCTAAATATTCCTCATCACTTGCCATTGCTACCATGCTGGTGTTCACTCCATCACATGACCCTGGCCTGTCTTCTTGACCACTCTCTGAAAAAAAAGCTCCATGAATAAACTACATTTTCAATATAATCTCACAATAATTTTAAAATGAGGCTACTGAAATATCCACACCATTGTTTTAGGTGGTTCTGACATGACTTAACATTGATCCATAGCATAATCACATAGTCAACCATGGGTTTTATTTAGTTTTTTAGCTGCAAGAAAACTGGTTTTACAAGCAGGATTTATTCTTTAACTGAACTTCTTATACCAGAAACCTTTCCTCCAAATGGTCAAACCAGGCAGGCGAAATCGCCACAACCAGTCAATTTGCTTAATGTGCAACCTCAAATGAATTCCCTGGACTCAACAAGAACACCAAAATGCACTTCCATGTACCTTAGCATACCTTAATTCATATTTGTCCAGACAAGTCCAGAGGCGAAGAATTTGCCACCACAGGATACAAAGAATTTGTAATTTGATTGTAATTTGGAAAACTGTAGTATGAAAGACACTCTAACTAGCTCCCTGGTGCCTAGGCTGAAAGGTCAGTCCCCTCCCACCCTCCGCTTTAACCCCCCAGGTGAGGGATGCCAAGTATTGTATTTTACATCTCTGCCATAAATGCTTTTCTTTCTTACTTTTAGGTATTTCTTTGTTTCTTTCATTGCTTAATTTTCTCATCAAAATGAATACCCTACTTGAGGATATTCTATGTTTGATTTTCTTTAAACAAAATCTGCACTAACTTGTAATCAAAGGGGAAGAGAGTCAGAAATCTGTGACACGTCTGCCACCTTGGAAATCTTGGGTAAGCTTAATAAACTTAAACTGGTCCTTTTCATAGTTTTTGTTTCTCGTAAATTTTCTTTTTCCCATTAATTTTATAAGGAGTCTGCTGCCTGGGGATCAGTGTTTTGTTGGAGCCCAGATAAAAAAAACCTATGCAAATTTGGGGGTTGGGCTTAGTAAGAGACGACTGACATTTTAGGCTACTGTTGCCCCTCCCCCCAAACCTTTGCCAAAAAAAAAATTTGCTAGCACGGTTAATTAATCCAACCATCTTAAGTTTGCAGAGAACCTCATTAATTTGTATCTGCTAACATATAAGGTACCATATCGACTGGATACAGCTATTAAAAAACATAGAAAATTCTAAAAAAAAACCTTTATAATAACCACGAGTGTCTATTTTAAGAGCGTGTGCATAGCTCGAAGTTCACTAACCTGTCATGGAAGGTTCAGGCAAGAAGACAGGCGATACAGTACAATCGTCCACAAAGTTTACAACTCCTGCAAATTCGCCTTTCTTGGTAAAAATCACAGCTCCAACAGGAGGCTTTACCTGACTGAACCTCACAGCTGATCCTCCAAAGTCCTGCAAGCTAAACTGCCTAGTTTGCGACTCATAAACAAGTTTAAAAGTTTGGGTCGAAAATGGCAGGTTTGTTGACTCGCTGAACAAATTTGAAATAACATGGCAGAACAAGCCTTCGTTAATTAGCGATTCTTCTTGGAATTTACTCTGAGAGTCGAGGCAATCCAACGGACGAAATGTTTGCAGACTACCTTTCTTGACCATTTTCTTTAGAAAGCCGCGCTTATCAAGTGGTTCAACAGACAAGAAGGTGAGATTGTCGTCACGGACAAAATCGCCGTCCAAACCGCGGCCTACAAGATCCTTGGAAAATTCGGCCATTTGCTTGACCTCGAACGTTTCGAGTCCTCTTTTATCTTTGCTTAAGAATTCAACTACAAACGTCTTGTCTGAGGACAAATCTTCTCGACACAGCACGACACTTGGAGTTACAATAAAATGATGGCATTTCCAACCCCACGATGTTGTCAGCGTCTCACAGTGAACTACACAACCGCTTCCCTTTGTTAAAAACCCTTGATTCCCGGGAAGCTTTTCTTTGATTCGGCACACAGCAAACTCTGCTTTGTTCATGACTGTCAGTAACTAACCGATTTCTTCGACGCACATAAAAGCGTGAACGATGCAAATGAATCACTGGAATGTTTTCCTCGGTTCGAGTACTTTCTAGGTAGCCATCTTTATTGCCCCACCTACTCCTCGCCAGGCTTTCCCGACCAAATTGCCATCCAGCTTCCCGGGGGTCAAGCAGTGTTTCGATCTCTTTTTCTCTCACAAAGAAGTTGGAATTGTACACAGTTTACGTGAAACGAGTACAAATAGAATTGCGATAAGCACATTCAGTCGGGGAATTAGTAATGAAAATTTTGTGTGTGCACCCATAGTTAATAGAGGGGAGGGGAGGAGGGAGGGAGGGGAGAGCCTCTATTAACTATGGTGCACCTGACATATCACCCCAGCACTGGAGTCAGCTTAAATTTTGCAGATACTACAACTTTGCATATGGAATACATTTAGCTGTCGATGTAAGGCTAAATTAAAAACCTTAAGCTCTCTAATTTAGATGATCGTCGATAAAACCAGGAACATGGAACATGGAACATGGAACATTTTGGAACATCCCGGAACATCGAATAATTATGATAATTATGAGAAAAATATGTAAACTTAAATTTTCAAAGACTGAAAAGACCAGCAATCTCGAAGCAGCAATGCTAAAATAACATAAAGGTTATCATTTTATGATCTTATTATAAAATGCAATTAAAATCTTCGCTGTGGCTAAATGACCAGCAGCCGGTCAGTTCCATATTTTGCTCAGATTTAAGGAATCAAAGGAACCCATCCAATTCGAACTATCATATGTTGATTAGTAAGAGCTACATAGATCACAAGTCTAACGCTTAGTTTACGCTCGGCTCAGAGAGCAAGACCTTGGTTTCTTTATGGCGGTCACGGTTTTTAAATTACTAAATGACCTCAGGGAATACAAGTATGAGAATATGAAGGATTGCAAGATCGTGGCCCGAGTCGCATGTCCGTGTTTCTTGTGTCATCAAGGTGTCTTGGTTTGTTAGCCTAATTCTTCACTCCCAGAATTGGCTTTACTTTCCATTACAAGAGGGATCTCTAAGCCTTAGGGAATTAATAATGGCCTTTATGGCGAGGCCTGCCTGGAAGGGGTACCTTTCTCAGGCTTCGGAAAAAAGGTGGGATTTCACAAGTCAAGGTTATGAAAGGGTATGGAAATCAGAGAACCTTGACTCACAAACATAAGAGCTGAACAAATTATACTGATTTTTGGGTTAACACCTGGATATACTTGGTGTTCTCCCAGATTGGTCCTAGCGCGATATTACAAGGTTAACAAAAAAATGCAGTGTTGTTATGTAGGTGTAGGAAAGAGTAACCTTTTTCAATAATAGGTACAAAAAGGTGTAGAATTTTCTCAAAATGCCTTGCAAAGGGTAAGGGGTTGAACCTCAGGGCAGAGCATCCTGGTATAAAACTTTCTAGACTAGCCACCCCCTCCTCTCCCCTAACCTCCCCCCTCCAAAGCAAAAAGAAGTTGAAGAGACTGCATCTGTAAAGAAATAGTGAAAGATCGGGCTATGTGGAATCAGACAGATTCCAGATGAGTAATATTATACTCTGCCTCTGTTAGAATGTCCATATGCATTCAGATAACATCAAGAAACACCTGCACTCTACATATAGTACTTAACATTGACTTTCACTCTACAACACTCGGGTTTTGTGACATCCCCCTGGTCGATTGAAGTCCATAAGCAGACTGGAACTTCGATCTGCTGGTATATACAACTGAGACAAGCAAAGGAGGGTTGAGGCATCTCTAATGGACAAAACCTCAAAATGAAACAAAATACTCAACTCAATGAGGAAAGTGATCATCAACAAGTACACTACAAGTAAGGCAGTTGAAACAATTATTAACAATGAAATTGTATAGAGCTTAATGTAACAATCAAGTTCTATTCTACATATCTTTCACACACACTGGTTTAAAGGCAACTGGGATATGCTAGGATACTTCATGGAATTTGCACTTAAAAACTTTTAACTACTAATAAAATCAATTAATTGAATTAATAATATCTTCTTGATCTCCTTGAGCTAGAACACCTGACTATTGGGCTTAAACCTAGAGGGGGAGGGATGGGAACCTATTCATATAACCTATATCAATCAAGTGTTGAAAAAGGACTTAATGGTAATTGATGACACATGAAGCTATCTATACTTAGACAGAGTCTTTCTTATTAAGTACTACATGTGCACATATCTTCACTGCTTATATCACAGGTTGCATATGACAAAAATTTGTTTATTTCTTCCACGACTGCACAGTGTTCATAATTTCTTTATACTCCAGCTCTTCATGGTCATTGGCTTGGATGCTTCCAGCCAGACCTGTAAAATTCTTCTTTAAGGATTCACATGTACTTCCTTGTAACATCTTCTTCGTACAGTTTGCATTGTCTGAACACCTGCAGAACATCAAACAAAATAATGAAACATAATAAACCATTCATGCTACAAGTCAAGTACTGACAACAGAATAAGTAGAAAAATCATTCAATGAGATGCTACTGATTTTAATCATTTCTGGAAAACACAGAATGCATTCAACATTTCAAGTCACACGCTATATGAAAACAAACAAAAAAAAAACAAGTATGGTAGCTGCCAGTTGTGAATATAAATTCAATTTCCAATGTGTGAAGAAACAACTGAGTAATTAAAAAAAAAGTGTCTAAGTAATTTTCGGGGTAAAATATAAAAATGTGCGCTAACTAAAAGTATATTAAAAACACAAGCTTTTGACTGTCTTGACTACTGTCTTCATCAAGCAAAATGGAATAAATATGCTAAAGGTTAAAATATACTGTGATGAAAACGGGAAAACAAATCACTTATTTGTCAGTTTTAATTGCCTGCAACCACTGGTACACTAAAAACAAAGTATCAAATTACTGTTTGTAACTACATAAACTAAGAAAAATATCTGTTACAAGTACTTCCAAAAAAAATCAAAGGCCTCTTTGAGGCTACGACTATTTTGCATGATAAAGTACATGCATCAGTATAAGCAGAAAAGATGAAAATATTTTGGCTTTGTTCCAAAAATAGATTCTTTCTTCTGTCCCTTATTTAAACCTCTTAAAATTACACTTTAATCACTGCCCTGACTCCGTAATACAATAATGCATAACGCTCTAGACACATACACACTTTGCGGACCTATGTGCTAAGTCAGCTCAATGTGTTGGCATACTGTATTGGAAAGCATGAAGGGCGAGAGTTCGAGACTCCAGCGGGCAAATGCACGATCTTTTGTTTTCTTTTTTCCCTCCGATGTGTTTTTTCTTTCTTTTACCCCCACAAGGCTAATAAGTGCTTCCCCTTTATAATAATTTATTATTTTGCTCGATATTCATGTATTCCATGCATCATGTTATTAAAACCCATGCTTGCCAGGAGCCCGCATTCATTTC